>Ga0056128_1008608_pt1 | contig 12851 bp, 12 predicted proteins | sample WorMetLIZISLAND2_FD_71113 | JGI IMG/M metagenome (GOLD analysis project Ga0056128, IMG submission 71113) | Marine gutless worms symbiont microbial communities from Max Planck institute for Marine Microbiology, Germany - Olavius geniculatus... ...
AAATTTTGGTGTGGAAAAATTAAGGGGTTTGGGAAATACGAGGGGTCAGATTTTGGAGTTTCCCATTGAAATGGCTGGTCACCTTTACAACAGGGCTGGCGCTACCGCGCAGCCTGTGATCTATATTATTACATCTGTCGATGAAGGAGATTACGTGACTGGGTCTCTCTATTTTCTGTTGGCTGGATCACTCAATAAGTTATGAATTGATTTTGATGGAATTATTGTATGTGTTGGTCAGCTGACATAGAGCAAATGTCACTTGTGCAATGAGCATAGTGTACACATGTGCCTGTTTTATGACTTGTATCATATAGTATGTCAGCTAGCTATACATTGCCCAAGTGTACACAGGCATACAGTTGTGGTTTATGTGTTGCTCAGCTGACAGAGCGAGAATGCCAGCTGGACGGGGCTCTGCTGAGATGTGGACGGCTGCGTGAAGGTCTCGAGTCATTTGCTGACTGGCTGACTGACGTAGAGCTGAGACAGTCACAGCAGAAACCTTTCAGCATCGATCACAAGGCACTCAAGCCACAGCAGCAAATACAGGAGGTAACGGTTATGCTTATATTTGCTTCGACTTTGTCAGCGTTAGTATTGTTAGTTTTGTTACAGCAGATTTATTAGTAAAGACGTCTACTCACGCATTACCTGGGGTCACTGCAACAATATATACAAACATTGTTCCAGCTTCACTTTTCTTCTCGTCAACTAATGCTTTTTTGCTTTGATGGTAGTGATGGTGGAGGGTGGTTTTGTCAGTAATCAGCTGCTAGCGTCCTGCTTTTGTTAGCTTGTACTTTTTATATTAACAGGATTTCAGAATTTCATGATTTGCCTGTTTCAAGTAAATACAATCCAAAAAACAATAAAAACCAAAACTAATTAACTAATTAACAAATAAACAAAACAAAAATATGCAAACAGTATACAAGCACACACACATTGCTGTTGTTGCTACTATTGATGCAGTTCAGATGTAGTAAGGCTAAGGTATGTAAATGGCTGCTAGATGCTGGAGCACACAGTGGCTGATCGTCAGACTAACGTGGCAGCATTGAGGTCAATGGGTCGTGACCTCAAGTCAGTCGACCTTGACCCAACCGAACAACATGACCTACATACAGCACTGGCTGAGTGCATGAGTCGATACGATGGTGTCAGTGAAGTGTGCATACAACGTCGGCTGGAGCTGGGTATGATTGAGTCAGCCATGGACGCGTATCGGACGAGACTGGATGCGTTCTTGTCATGGCTGGATGTGACTGAACACTGTGCTGCTATGACGGATGTCATCAGTATAGATGTGAGCATCGTACAGCAGCAAGCTACACAGCAGCAGGTCTGTTTTTTTCATCATTATGATTATTGTTGCTTATGTTGCTGCTGCTGCTGCTGCTGTTATTTGTGCTTTGCTAATTGCTTGTCACACAATTAGTTTGTTAATGTTATGCATAATATTATTGCTTTATTTTGCTACCAGTTGTCTATGACTCTGCTAAACTCAGTACACTGTCTATCTTTTTATCAGCAACTGAAGACACTTATTCACTCATAATTTTTACTTACATCTTAACAACAATATATTTGTTAGCTGTTTTCTTAGATTGTGTACATTTAAGCAGCTATAGATTTCACTTACCATTTGGTCTAAAGTGCTACTTTTCTTTAAGTAATTTAGTGGTTATGAGATCTAACTAATAGGGTAGAGTTGCATATTACAAAAACGTTTCTGGTTTTTTGTTACCTATAGCTTTGCTGATTCTTAGCACATATGTGAAAATCACTTACCTTTGTTGACTGACTATATCTGAGTTAGTTATACTAGAAAAGTTTCCATTCTACACGCAGGTCACTCCATTACTTGGCAGCTCAACCCCCCGCCCTAAGGCTGCCTATGGGGGAGGTGGGAGACAAGGTGGGGGCGCACATACCTAAGATCCAAGGACTCAAACGCCGCAGTCAGGGTCCATAACCATGCATCAAAGAAGGCGCTAGAGGGTTATGACAGACCGACAGATTTTTTCTTCTTTGCTCTATGTCGCAGTGGTGCTGTCGACGTCGATCCCAGCGCAGATGACATGCTACTCATCACCGTCGCGTGATGCCATGGCTTGCAATGAATCATTGACTGAATGTAGACCGGACTCATGCAGCATGGTTTTGATGTACCTCATGCGAGGGTGACCAGCGGGCCAAAAAGTTTCAGATGGTTCGTAAAACAGAATAGAGTGAACGGGATCATCCACTCGTCTGAAGCAATGTCCAGTGAACTGTAGACGTTTATGGTGAAGTGTTTTAACTGATTGGTGGCAAGGATCTATACAGAGTAACGCTGGGAACATAGTTTTTGTATGAGTTGTTAAAAGCTTTGCGGAGCGGGTGAGTATAGGTCCCATCAAGTGAGCGTTCGTGTGCAGCTGTTAGGGTCCAGCACTGACTACCGTACAGTAGTGTGGCTTTAACGGTGATTCTGAAAACACGAAGTTTTAGTTCACGACTAATCTGTGATGCCTTCCAAATTCTTGAAAGCTTGTTCATTGCTGTTTAGGCCTCAGCCTTGCGAGTATTCACGTCTTTATCTGACTCAGCCAGAGAAATGAAGAAACAAACTTACTGCACATTATAGTAAGACAGTGATTTTCAACCGGGGTTCCGCGGAACCCAAGGGTTCTGCGAGCATCTGCCAAGGGTTCTGCTGCTGTTTAGTAAAAAAAAAACAAAAATAGGCCTAACCAAACTTGTGAAATCATGTTAGACAATGCCGTAGAATTAGGCCTACGGAGCACTGAATTCTTTGTAGGGAATTAGCGATTCTAACAATCTATTTTTGTATAAGGTGTTGAAATTTTGTTGTTGTTGGCAATTTTCGCTAATTTCCATTATGCAATGAAGTATTGATTAGGATTAGGATTAAGAAATGTGTGTCCATTTATTTAATTAATTATATTTAACGGAACACATTGTTAGAGAAGATTTCAAAGACTCACGCTGTACGGTCCAAACATCTCTAACTTGCTCTACAGCGTCTATGTAAAACGTAAAAAACAGTGATAATTATTATGTGTTGGCAGCGGGGGAGGAGAGGGGGTTATGCAGCTGTTGATGACCACGTCACGCATTTTGCTCAGTTAAATACAATAACAGGTGAAATGAAACAGCTAGGCTAAATAATGTATCTAATACGGTGGAAGTTAATATCGTAATCAGTCGTCTTTTGTCTGCTTTATTGTCAGCTTGCCAAACTTGCCATGCCAAACTCGCATAGGGGCTCTGCCTTGACCCTTCATCTCCCTGTCTACACCGCTAAACTCACAGATTATTGCATGGGGTTCCGTGAGTCATTTTCACAGTTGTTCTGGGTTCCACTGCAGCAAAAAGGTTGAAAAACATTGTAGTAAGATATGAAGTCTCTTGCTTGTTTGCCTCTTACTTACTTGCAACTTATGGTGCTATGTGAATGCGTTTGATTGATTTATGGACTGACTGAGTGATCGACCAATTGATCAGTGTATCTTTTGTAGGTCTTTGTTGACTGTGCCCACCAGTTTGTTCTCAGTTGACCTAGTCTCCTCTTGTATCATGGTGCCTACCAGTACAGTGCTTGCTGGATGCTGGTGTTGGGTTGTTGCTGTACAGGCCGTGAATCAGTCAATCATTGAACATGAGTCTGAGCTGTCAGAAATGACACATCTCAGCAGTGAGTTACAGCAGCTGGCTGTTGATGATGATGTAACTAAACTGGATTCGGAGCTACAGAGCATCACTGATCGCTATGAGGCACTACACAGCACGAGTGAGCAGAGGTTGGCTCAGATGACTGAACTACCTGCGTTACTGGAGCGTTTCTACACCGGTCACCGGACTGTTGTCAGTTTGGTCACCCAACTTGAGTCGGATCTGCAGCAGAAAGACCTTCAGCCTGGTTCAGACGCTGAACTCCATCTGCAGGTATCATTATTTTTTTTGTTAACTGTATATAGTGTTTTAACTAGAAGAATATGTCAGCCCAATGACTATGCTCTGCGGGCATATGAAATTCCCAACACTACCCTGACTCTTCTTGACATTTTGCCATATTGCAGAAGAGTCAAGGTAATGTCAGGGATTTTGTGTACTCACGGAGAAATCACTCTGTTTAATGTTGTCAATTTGCAAATTGTTAATCGATAGCAGAACGCTGATGCAGTGTGTATGTTATGGCAGGAGCTGTCACATCGGCTGTCTGAGTGCACTGAAGCAGTCTCAGCTCAGAATCAAGATGGTGGCCGGTTGACTGAGCTTGTTGGTCCGGAGGCAGCCGACCAGCTAAAGGACATGGTTGCCCATGGTAACCAGCTGATCAGTTCGACTGAAGAGCGAATCAGAGTTGAGACTGAGCGAGTCAAACTGCAGCGCCATCGATCACTAGAGGTTGTGCAAAAGTCTTTCTTTTGATGGCTGTTTTAATGAAGTCCAAGAATTTTATCAAGTTATTCAGCAAATTCTTTCTTGCAGTTTTGTAAAATTTTTATTCTAATATGGTTAAGTTGTGTGTATATCTCTGGAAACCGATATCTGTTTATACTTGACATTTAGCTGTAGTCATGTATTTTTTGTGCATGTATGTTATGCAGTGTCAGTTAATGTTAATGATTCTGTGCCTCTGCTTGTATATTTTTTCTTGGTCTTGCCTTGCCCTGCACTTTCAAAGGTCACGTGGCACGTGCTGGTCTTATAAATGTCTTATAAATATATAAGTCTTATAACTGTATGGTTTAACAAAGGTAGAACACAATATGCTATTGTACAGCACTAGAGAATAGGTCTGTTACAGCATGGTGGAATGTACAGTGGAAAGAAGGACGTTAGGGAAAAGATAAAAGGAAGAAGATCGATTACAACTGGTAGATGATTTGTTACAAACTAGGAATTATGCAGATAGGAAGAAAGCAGGTAAAGATAGGATCGATTAGAAAACAACAAGACTGTTGTCACAAAAGATCAAACAATGTATTATTATTATTTGCAGCCCCTTGCAAGCTCTAGTGCTGTGGAATCTCTGAACTCTGCCCTGCTAGTTCTATGCTCTTTTCTTCTATTAGCTGGATGTATTGGTAACATCTGCTGAACGGTGATGGCTTAGTAAGTAACTAAGTAAGTAAAGTGTGAATTTATATAGCGCACACTCAAAAAGATCTCTAGCTGCTGTGTCTGTTGATAGCTGTTGGCTGATGTGGAGAAACTGAAGACTGATTGTGAGGAGTGTGAAAAGAGGTTGACTCAATCTGAACCTCTCAGCACTGACCCTAGAACGTTAAAACTACAGCTGGCTCAGCAGCGTGTATGCTACAACATTCCTTCTGTTCTGTTTGTTTACTGTTCATTTAATTGGTTAGTTGCTTTGTCACTGTCATTGTGAAAGCATGATGTCACTTTGTATTTATTTACTCAATGTTCAGCTTTCAACTTGCTCTGTTGAATTTACTTAAGGGTCTGCTAACTTTGATTAAGATATTGGGTAGAAAAATTATGCATACTCAGTGGATGGTTGGACGTTAAAATTGAAATTATGTTATTTAGCTGCTATAACCTATAGACAGTTAATGATGCATTAATGAGCACCTTTATTCACAAATAGCAGATACAGTGCAGTACGTATAATATCCGAGAGATAAAATACAGTAAAAACACAAAAAATTGACTGACAGACAGAACTGTTAACTGAAAATTGACTCACTGGTTTACTTTTGTTCCGTGGAACGTTGATGCCTATGAAGTTTTTCTTTATCTTTTTGTTTTAAAGCTGGCTGCCTATAGCAGGACTCAGACTTGAACCCTCATGACTTGGACTGGTGGACTGATAGATGTGCACAATGAGTAATGCGGTACTGTGTACTGTGGCTTGCAGGACAGCTTAGTAATAATTATCATTATCGCTTGTAGAGTGTGTGTTGTAAATGTAAAGGCACTGAACAAGAGAATACTGTCTGTGAAGTATTATTCACTGTAATCTGTATAATGTGGCCTGCAGTATGGCTGCATGGGGACAGTAAGCATAGTTGTAAATGTATGTCTGTTGAGTTTAAGTCTTCTGCTGTGTATGTGTAAGGCGCTGAATGAGGAGATCGTGTCACAGAAGTATCGTTCACGTGAGCTGTATTCGGCTGCTCGTCGTCTGTCTCGTGACTCATCATTCAGTGAAGACCAGTCGGCTGTCGATGACCTCGACATGCTGCGGCAGAAGACTGATGACATGGCCAAGGCCTCGTCCCACCAGCTCAGTCTGCTCGAGCAAACTCAACCCCTAGTTGACCTTTTCTGGCAGACTAGGGAGAACCTTCTCGTGTTTTTCGACCAGTTCGAGAAGGAAATTGAGGTCGAGTTTTTGCCGCCTGCCGATGATTTGGGTCAGGTCAAGCTGCAACAAGACATGATACAGGTTCAGCTACTTTTTGAATAAATTAATAGGTTGAAACAGTGACAATTATATAAATGCGTCAGATCACAGCATTAAGCTTTTTAAGTTTGCTGCTTACTCTATTTATTTTCAGATATCTGCCACTTTTGCATTCTTTGTCATTAGTTCCCACTTTGATGTTTTAATGTTGTTGGTTAAGGCATCTGACCGGCATAAAGTACTACTTTAGCAGTTTCCCCAAAAATCATCTGGGCAAACTTTTGGCGACTCTGGAAAAATGGCTTGTTTAATGTGAGACAAATTGGTGTTCTGGTGTGATTGCTTATAATGATGTTATAGCTAATGTTGTAACTGTTGTCTTTTCTTTTTTTGTGATTTTAGTTTTCTGCTGATCAGTTTGTAAAATTTTGCTTATAATCGTGATAATTAGCGTCATCACCATAACCCAGTGCACACATTGTTTCTTGGCCATTTTCCAGACAAACCCTCCACTTCTCAGTCTCCATGGACTAACTATCTTTAGAGACAGAGGCCAACGCTGTCTATTTTTTCTGAAATAATTCCACCAAGTCTTCTTCAGCTGCTTTTCTGTCAAGTTTTCTTAATCTCATTATCAGCATTTATTGCTTAACCTGCTTTTACGTTCAACATGCTGTTCTGCTTCTTGTAGTTGCAAAGCTACCTGAGATGCATTGCCATGATGGCCCCTGCCCTCCAATAGACAGCGTTCTGAAATTAATGACTGTCTGGAGGATAACAGGGAAGATTATTAGAACTACCATTGCTATTAATTACATATGCACATGTAAAATGGAGTTCTTACAATTTTGGGTTTAGCTTGTTTTTGTGTGTTTTGTGTTTTTGTAAAGGTTAAACTTAGTGTCCCATTGCTATGTGTTTGTGTGCATTCTGCCTGGAAAAGCCGTCTTTGAAATGACCTATATTGTATCGGGTGGGACGTTTAACCCTACTCACTCACTCATCACCATGACCACATACACTCACCATTTTAACGGCCATTTTTTTGATGTAAATTTGTTTAGCTTGTTTTTGACCTGATTATTAAGTCTCTATGGATTTATATCTTTAGTCTCATCCAAAAACTGCGTATCCATTGCTGTCAAATGAAAGACATTTTTAGCATTCCATCTCATCTGGCATCAGTAGATTAAGTACCTGATTGAGGTCAAGGTGCGGCGCATTCATCTGTGTTGGGTGGCAAGTTAACGCTGTGCAGTCCCATATGGCAGGTAGCTCTGTAGCTCTGAGATGATGAGTTACTATGATGAGTTACTAATGCTGTGATTAGGTGCAGCTGTGTCAGTTGTCGGAGCAGCTAGTGGTGGTTGATCAGCTGAAGCAGATCACATCGACACTGTCAAACCTTGTCGGCACTGACAGTATCACTGACATTCGACAGCTGACGACCGTCGACATGGACCGATACCTCAACCTCAGTCGGAGTTTCAGCGACAAATCACGACAACTTGATACTGTCTACCACCAGGCCAATGATGTAATGCCATTCTTCTGTTTGTGTCTTTGGTAATAGAGAATCATAAATTTAATGTTCTGTCAGTTATTGCTGTGTCACATTTTGCTTTAGTTTGGACAAGGCAACTTATTTCATTGGTGATACAATATTATACCCTGGATTTCGCTGGTTGGCAAATTTAATTATGACCACAGTGTTGCCGGTTGCATCCCAGTGTTCCTGATCCATGGCAGCAACATACTGTCCCAGGGACTCTGTCATTTTTAGTGCTCTGACATTGTCGGGTGTGTGACAGACAAGCAACTGGCCTGCAAAGTTACTGTTAAACAGTTTTCAAATGCTTACGTTGGGGAGGGCCTAATCGTAGTACGTAAAAGAGTCCTGTACTTTGTGGATGAGCTTAGAGTCTGGTCAAAGTGCAGGTGACATAGTTATTTACTCAGCAGTAGACTGGCATTATTTTCTGTCAGGTTTTACTTCCCAGCTGCAGAGCATCACTGCTGTGTTGCTAGTATCAAGTTATACTGCTTAGTGACAGAGGCACGAGTATGTGAACAGTGAAAAAGTTACAGAAAGTTGTTGCCTGGCAGCAAACAAGCCAGAAGTCGAACTTGCAATTGATTCCAAGTCTGGTGCCATAACCGCTGAGCCATCAAGTCAACTGCGATTAGCCAGGTAGAAAAAAAACCACATTTGTGCATGTGGGTGTGTGCAGTTGGTGGCCAGCTTGGATGGAGTTGAGCAATCGTTGTCAGCAACACGTCAGCAGATGTCGACGACAGCAAATGAGCCGGGGCTGACATTGTCATATGATGCGAGTGAGTTACAACACCGGCTTGACGCCCATGATGCTCTGATGCACAAGCTGGCTTCACAGGCTGCACAGCTGCAGGCCACCAGGGCACAGATGGAAGCTCTCGATACTGACATAGTTGGTGAGTGAGTTTGTTACTATGTGCTGGGTTTTTGTCTGTCCATTGCTATGCATAACATTGGACAGAGTATAAAATCACCTGAGTGTCCGTGCGTTCGTGCGTTCGTGCGTGCGTGTGTGCGTCCGACATTTCTTAAGCTATCTTTCTTCCACCTTCCCTTTCCCTTCCCCTTTTCTTTCCCCTTCAAAATGCATTGGACAGACTTCGTGTTCGTATGAACATTGTCTCGTTTGTAGATATTTTTATTAGTGCATGCATGTATTATAACCTGGAGCTGAAAATATTCGGGACTGTTACTCTCAATAAATAGGAATATTTTATCGTTACTTGTAGGTGTTTTGGTAAGTGATATACAAAACCTGTAGCACTGTCATTTTAGGATCGTTTCATGCACTGAAGGCTTGTGTGCTGGCATATGGTGGACATTTAGACACCAAATATTTATTGATGCTAATTATGATGTGAACGTCAGCACCACTTCAACATTTGTATTTAACAACTACAAGTTTGAAGCATAGTGCACTTTGTAGTGATTAATCTATTGCATATTTTCTCAATAGAGTACATCAGTGAATGAATTTTTAAAACTGGTCAGTATTCGGTAAAGTTATAAGAAAAACTATGTGTTCTAGTATTTTGTTTCGCGGTCCAGTAGTAAAACTGAGAATTATGCCCTTGTGCATGGCATTGCCTTATTATCTTGTTTTGTGCAAACGTTTAGAGCATATTCAGTTGTCCGCATTTTAGTCAAGGCTTACAGGGAAGATGACTGATAATCTACATGCTGAAGTATCCAACAGGTTGCTATGCCGGTGTTGAATTATTTTCTCTCTGGTTTATTGCCAGTATTTTTCTGTGTTTTTTGTTTTACTAAGCATTTCATACCACGTGTTGCTAGAAGTGACAAGTCGTGTGGAGAGGACACAGCAGATGTCAGACGAGATACAAGCGCAGGCCGAGTCTCGACGTCAGACTCTGACTTCGATGATTGAGCTGGCCAACAAGATCTCAGCGTCTCAGTCGTCATTACTGTCAGGCCTTAAGGGCGCTAAGCATGTCTTTGGTCAGCTGGATCTGGCTGCTGATGACTCTCTAAGCCTGCAGGATCGTCGTGATGCGCTTCAGGTTGTTCACATCATGTTGTTGTATAAACACTTTAAGTCATCTTTACAGTACGGTATTTTTTCTGTAACAATAGGCTTACCTCTGTTTGTGTGCAAGCAAGGTAATTCTAAGTGATAGCTCAATGTCTGGCCTTTTTTGGACATCAAGTCTAGAATTAGATTGACAGTTACACTTGTAGAGATAATCTAACTGGTGTCAGCATGTCTTTTGTGTGGACACTGAGTCTGATTTAGTCTATGAGTGTAGTGTCCAGAGCTGATTTCAGTCTCTGTAGATGCTCTAATGATGTAGATTTAAGCCAAGCCGTAGACATATTGGACTCAAATTGCTATCGACCTTACTTCATCACCACCAGTTACAATGTCTTGCAATCAAATTGTTTTGATATTCATATCAGCTTCCACTTATCAAAGCTGCTCGTTTTGGATGAGATTTTGTGCCATACTGTGTGTCAAAAAGTTTTTTTTGTATATTTATTAGAGCTGTCAAATTAACACATTAATTAACGTGCTAATGCATTAGTAAATTAATGCGCATTAAAAAAATAATGCATGTTAAAAAAATTAATGCGCAGACGTAAATTTATGTTAATTTACTAAATTCTATGAAGCAAAAGTTCCAACATTTCGTTAAACTGCGGTTATTTTACAATCGAATGAATTCAAGTAACTAAACTGTAGCTGCCGTTCTGTCACTACTGTAAATAAATAATTATTTTAATATTTAATGTATAGATCTGTGGTTGATTATGCATTTAACAATGTGTTTCTAACTTTTTATATTCTACAGGTGGGGCTCCCAAACGTCGCAGAGCTCAGTAACTTACCCCCTACTCTCTCTCTCAATGGGCCTGGGTGCATTAATAACGTGTTAATTAACCTTTTTAGCGGTATCCCTGAGATATCCCGGGACAGAGTTCTTGTATTGAAAACGGTAAGCCCGGGTTCTCTCGGGCACCGTCGACTTGCAGAGACGTCGCTGTCATGTGGAGGGTAGATGCAGCAGTTTATACATTGTGCTGTGGGTGCCGCTGCTAATGACTGCTTTATCGCGTGTCAGACGCCGCCAGCATCCCATGGTGTAGTCACACATGTTGATGTCTCCGGGTGTCACAAAATGATTTCTGACATTCTTTGGTCGCAGTCCTATAGTTTGTTACGTTGTGAGCATGTCGAATGCGAAATGCAGATTAGAAAACTTAGGTTACACAACGAGTCAGATGATGAAACTGTCTATTTTGGAAGTAGTGGTACTGATGAGTCGGTGAACTTATCATCAGATGAACTGTTGTCACTTGAATGATGAATATAAAAGTGACTTTGACTCAAGATGCTGAACGTGTAATTACAGTGACCCTCCCCTAACGAGTAGGCCTACTAAAAATATAAATGACAATAAATGCAATTTTAAAATATAAAAAAGTAGAAGCAGAAGCTATGACAACACATGACAACATAAAAGCATAAAAGCATAAAACTGAGATGATCCAGCAGTGGGTGGCAATTTATTTCGTTATGCTCGGACGGCGCAACGGTCCGTCGACCTGCTCAACGTGACAGCGTCTGTGTGCAAGTCACTAGGGGTGTCATTAGCAAATATATCGATCAACATCAGTTGCAGCCGCAGCATGCTCTGGTTGCTGTCACCTATAGAAGCCCGACGTCGTCTGGCCACTGTACCGTTTTCGAACAGAAATCCGCTCTAGAATCATACGGCCAAGGAGGTTAATGCGTTAAAAAAATTAATGCTTTGACAGCTCTAATATTTGTGTTTGTTTTTGTCAGTTTTTTAGTGCTTGATTGACTGTTTTCTGGTGACTGATTGTTGAATCTGCTGTTCAGCCTGTTGTGTAACGTTTAACCATCTATGGTTGCATGCAGGTCTGTGTTTGCGTGCAGATAATGTGTTTGCCTTATCTTATCTTACGTTTTTTGTGTAGACGCTGAGCATGGAACTGGAGTCATTGCGTTCTGAGCTGGACACGCTGACGAAGCTGAGTGGTGAGCTGGTGAGTCTGGGTAGTGATGACCGGCAGTCATGTCAGCTTGACCAGGTCATCAGTGATCTGACGACTGAGTGGCAGCTGACCAGTGACCGGTGTAATGCTGGTCTACAGCAGGTTGACAGTGCATTGCAACAGTCGGCTGTCTTCAATCACCAACTTGAGGTCTGTACTCAGATGGAGCATAGACCAGAAAAATGTCAATTTTGGTTTTTTACGTGCGACAGCAGAATGCCTCGCGCTTTTTAGCCACCATCTAGGCGTCTGTCCATCTGTCTATCTGTCACACTCGTGATCAGTATCAAAACGGTGCAAGCTAGGATCACGAAATCTTTACTATGGGCTGCTTCAAGGACTCTAGTTTTTAGTGACAAAATTTCATACCCCTGGGTGAGGGGGTTCCCCTCGGAACGAGGGCATCAAAGAGGGGTATCCCTCTTAAGACGTTATTTTGCTGCTATTGGCTCTTATAGTGTGAAAACAGTTGCATATAGGTACAGATTTGCTGCATATCATAACAAGCACTGGTGACAGGTTTTTTGGATTTGTAAATATTAATGACCTTGAATGACCTTGAACCTCTAAAAAGGTGGTTTTGGTTAATTTTTTTAGCAATTTTTGGCTGCAGCACACATTTCAACAGTAAATTGCAACGAAATGGTTGGAGATAGACCAAGACAACCTGCATATGAAATTTTCAGCATTAAGCGTAGATTTTAGCAGTTCAAGTTTTGACCCCCTAGGTTCAAGGAGGCCGGTGCCGGTGAGCGTCAAAGATTGCTACCCCCTAAAAGTGGTTATTTTACCACTGTGTGAAAACTGACAAGTTTTTTTATTGGTGTGAACATCGATGACCTTGAATGACCTTGAACTTCTAAAATAGGGGTTTTA
>Ga0056128_1008610_pt1 | contig 12850 bp, 2 predicted proteins | sample WorMetLIZISLAND2_FD_71113 | JGI IMG/M metagenome (GOLD analysis project Ga0056128, IMG submission 71113) | Marine gutless worms symbiont microbial communities from Max Planck institute for Marine Microbiology, Germany - Olavius geniculatus... ...
GTGGTTAATGTATGGAACCATTTACCATTTGATACTGATTTTTCTTCCCTTGCTAGGTTTAAAGCTGCTTTGAAACGTACTGATTTGTCAAAGTTTTTAACCTATTGTACTGATTAGGATGGTCGTCAGTGCTTCGTATGGAGCCTTTCTGTCCTTGCATGACATTGTAATCTTATTTGTACCTGTGTTTAGCTTCTGTTCTTGAATGTCAGTGCTGAAATAATAAATAAAATAAGTCTGCTAGTGCTACGTATCGGAGTAATAGAGTTTGGGCTTAACCCAATATATACGGTGTAAAACACGTATCAATCTGTAGGCCGATACGGTACTGAGTCAAATCCATCGATATGCTTTGCGGATTTGTCTAGCGCGGGAAGGGAAGGGGTACGTCGCACAGAGACATATTTCGACCTGTGCGTTCTGTCGGCTTAGCTCACAAGGTCGCGGCGTTTACCGTCGTCCACAGCGAGCACTCGGCGCTCTCCGGTGTTGGGACGGATGATAAAATCGGCAGAAAATCGATCGATGCGACATATACAAATAATACTGCACAAATGGTTCGTTTTGCGGTCGGTCGATCGAACTGACGAGCGGCGAATGTGGCGATAGTTTTGCTCGCGTTCACCAGGCGGCGATGCTTGCAGTTGATGTCAGTATATCCCGCACCACCGGGCTTGACAAGCGACTTGGGTGGTAGGTCAGCATAGGCTTATAGCTAACGCCAACTTCGTGGGGAAAAGGCGATCACCCACATTGCCAAAAGTTTGTGGGAACGTCTCCTCCTAAACGTTTGATTCCTGGACACTTTTGAGCCAAGTTTGACATCTAAGCATGTGGTTTGACCTTCAAAGCAAGTCGCCATTTTATAAGCCTACGTCTAAAACGAGCAGAAAAGAAGTTCAAATGTCCCATCATGCAAGTGCCAAAATGCATTTAAGGAGTGGGAAGAAAAAAAGGCACCGGAAAAAGACAGGAAATGGAAGAAAAGAGGAATGGGAACAAAGGAGAGGGAAGGGGAGGTCAACCCTCCGTGATTTTTACGCGTCGGCACTTGTACCATGGTATAATGGTGCGTAGGCAAAGCATTCCCACGTGTGTCTGAAACAGGGCGGCGGGCGCCTGTGTGGCCGGGGCCTCGAACACGGCGTGACCGGGCTGACAATGTTATCGGCGTCGAAACAGAACGACTCACGACCGTCGATGTCGACAAATAATATTTCACACACTCTCCGTCAGTCGCTTACAGCACCCGCACTGCAGCCGCAGCGCAATCGTAACCTATACGAACAAACACGATCAGCTGTGCTCCCATATGCCTTCGATTCACAGAAAATAATGAGAAAAACATACGCAATTGTGTTTTACGCAGTTTTGTTTATCATTGATTGCAACTTGCCTGCTATTTTAGTTTCACATAGACATTTTTTATCATAGGTCTCTGTCAGCTGAATGTGTGTTCGTCCGCGTGTCTAGCTTTTTTTGTTCGGACTGCAGTTGAAATCAATATTTTTACTTTCGAGCGTGTGCGGTGAAAAATGAACAAAAATTGCCAGCTGAAACTTTTCAAAATCATTAAATATTGTCATATTTTATACAATACAGTAAGCGCTTGAATGAAAATGAAAATGAACAGTGAAAATGCAGATTTTCAGGGCAATCTGTAATATTCACGCATTGTATATACATAATCATATCCGTAACGAATATCCAAAATTTTATCGGGGAGAAAGTGAGCACAGTCTATAATTTAATTTTATTCTTATTGTTTTTTTAGCTTTTAAAATATTTTTCTTACTGTACCTTTTAGGGCACAACTTAATTGGATAGAAATCCATGGACATTACTTTATTTTTTAAATTGATACGTTATTTTGTGCATTTTGGTTAATCTACCACTATCCAATTTCTACCTACGTGAACGATTTTTGTCAGCACTAAAACATTATCACAGGCGCGCGGTAGCGCAGCCCTGTGTTAATGGCGACCGGCGAAGTCAATGCAGAATGGCAAAATTCGACCCCGCGCAGATCTTGGTGGGTTTGAAATTATTTAAGATCTATATTTATGTCCACAGCAATAAAGCATAGTAATTTGTAATTAAAATTTAAGTCAGTACTTTATTTAGCTTTTCTGTAAATGTACTTATCTTATATCCAGGATGACGATAAATCCCACCAACAATATATCTCTTTTGTCCCTTGGTCACTTCGATCCAGAGATTTTCAATGCGGCAGTCATCAACACTACTTATTTTATAATTGCCTACAATACAATGCGTTAAAATGTCTTTAACATACACTCCAATACCAGCAACATTACTTTTATTAGATTAGTCGTTATAAAAAAACATAACCAGGACTTAGGCTACTCAGGCCAAAAAATTGAGTGCATTAATAGCGAATGTAGGGCCAAGAAGACAACCGGATCATTCATGCATGCAGTTATGAATGGCAAGCACACGGATAAGTTCACGTTCTTATTAGACACCAACAATGTCCCATCACTTTATTATCCGGCCATCCATCTACACGCTTTCATAACTCAAGCAATAAGGCATAAAAATCCAAGATCGATGTACATGTACATGTAAATGTTCTCCATGGCACAGTAGCTGCTACACCATCTTTCAGTTTTAAAGTGTCTAATGTCAGGATTAGGGTTGTGCTGTGCAGTTGGGTAGTTTGTAAGCATATGAGTGTGCGGTTAGCTGAATATTGTATCGGCACAGAGTCATAGGCCTATATTAGCTTCCTTGTTACCATTAGCTAAACCATAACAGAAACATTTTCGGCTGCTACGCTAATCAGTAAACACTGGGCATGTAGGCCTAATACGACAAATAACATCAAATGAAGAAGGCTTTAGACTATGTTAGTGATTACCAACTAAAGTCAGCTTGTAACGACGCTATATGCATAGCCCCATCTAAGGTTACCAAGTGATTTTTGCTATTTTAGAAGACTGATATCATCACATCGTCCTTACACACAGTTTTAAACTGGTAAGTTTTTTACATATATATTAATCATAAAGGGTTGGCCATGCGTGGCAGTTTGTGATAGAGCGGGAGCGAAGTCAGATTTGGTCAAAAAGCGTATATAAAAATAATATTAAATAACTAAGCACAAACAACTCAGTTTCTTTTATTTCTGAGTGATTATCTTCGTTTTTATTGAAGCACTATATAGCACATTCACGTCACCTATCTACAGACCTGCAGCAGTTCAGTTCTGCTTAATACATTCTGTCATTCGCCTGGTGAACGTGCAACTTCGTGTTGTGCTGCCATCTTGCGAACAGTTACGAAATTGTCTTCTGCCTTTGTTCAGCCCTTTATCATAATACCCAGTTTACACGATCAAGAAAACATCGAGCAATTATCGAGCAAACATCCAGCAAATGCATCCAAAATACACGTGCACGACGTGTGCTCTAATTGCTCGATGTTTGCTTGATCGTGTAAACGAGATATAAGTCTCCCTACTTTGTCATAGCTTGCAATGACTTCGGAAACTATAAGGCTATGTAGCCTACCTAACGAAATGAAGCTGAAATTTACTAGCACTGTTTTGAGGAGTCAAATTTTGCATAGCGGTGTGCTCGAGTCATGTATCATATAACACTAACAGTTTATTTAGCAGGAGACTGTTAAAACTATTCACTCGGGGAAATGCATGAGTCTTACTATTTGGCGGTAGCTTTTAGGCGGCGTCGTTGTAAGCGATTCTGCCTTCTGCGACACATTTTTTCGTAACGTATTTTGTCTGTCTATCGTCTGTCGTCTGTCACATTCGTGAACCCCGCTATGTTCAACGAATTGCGATGCTGTTTTTTGGCAAGTAGGCCTATAACTTGTGAGGTTTAGCGACACATTGTGTTAGATGGGGTCTCTGAACACCCAAAGGAATGAAAGATTTGGGGGTTGAATTTTCAGACAAAACATGTAATTGGTTCCAACTTGCGAAAACGTGATTTATGAATCACCCCGCAGGTAGCAGCATCCATCAGCGATGCCGCTTTGTACCGAATGACTTTGGTGCTTGCTAAGGCCTAAAAAATTGTTGCGCTCCTGGTTGCCGTCCGTTTTTAGAAAAAAAACTTGCGTCCCTAAAAATTAATTGGACCTTCAAAAATATCAGTGCAGTTTTTCTTATGTTTCCAAAATTTTACTAAAAAATACTGTTTGCATCTAGTCTAAAATGTTGCAGTTTCTTTGCTTAAGTTTTCGTGAGTACTGTTTAGTGTGTCAGTTTGTTTTTTAAGAGTTGTTGGGTAATATTACATGACACGTCATGATATAAAAATAAATAATAAATAAAAATTTTCCGCCGCCACTCTTCCCTAACTTTTGGTCTGCTGCAACCGGAAACGCGAAATTTTTTTGCGCCTAAGCTAATTTTTATGTTGTTTGATGCAGCGTGCATCTCGCGGTAGTACAACATTCAAACATGTTTTTACAATATTTTTATATTTGTTATTTTGCAGGTAACCGCAGACGGGTGGACGGACGGAAGACAATTATTTATAAATGGTCGCCGCAAACAAATCCATGAATCAATAACTAACTGCTGGCCGGAAAGTCCGCGTTCTCCGCGTACGGATTATTAATAGCGTTAATGAGCAGTTATAAATCACTTTGTGCTTATAATAAGCCGGGTTTAGTGATATTTACTGCCCTGGAAGTCTTTATTTGCTACAGACCTTATTATCTCTCCGCGAATGGCCATTGCAAATTATAGTAAACCTACAATGTGATAATTAGTGCCTGCAATAACTTTCGTGGCTGCTACACTGCAGCCATCAGATGTAATCGATCGCCGGCCAATACAAGAAAAATTGATTACGTGGTTAATCAATAATTAATGCTTATTAATTAATAAGTGTTGTTGTTTTTTTTTATTTTATCAACTATATATTTGTTAAATAACGCACAAATATCAGCGCTAGATAGAACAATCTTTTACGATGCTGGCGTGTCACAATGTTGTAGATTTGCAGTGGGCTTTTGATTATTGCTCACAATATGTCGCACAGTAATCTTGTGATTTTCCGCTGGCTTATATACGATTAGCTGTTGATTTGTTGTTCAGTTTGATATGCAGCTTGTCGTACAATAAATCTACGACTAATCGTAGAAACTGGAGTTTGAGCTAATCACCACCACTAAATGACCGGAACTGTAATATCCGTCGAAGCAGCCCATAAAGGGTTAAGACACATATATCGAACGATTCGGAACGAACACTTGTTCGTATTGCGGAAGCTACTCTCTGTATAGCGACCTCCCTGCAGTGCGTTTTACGATGTGCTCCACACACGCTAGTTGGAACGCACAAACTGTTGACAGCCGACAGAACGTACGAGCATCTTGGTCGGTCGTTCGTTCCGGTTGTAAAACTTGTCGCAGCCATTCACGGGTTGTCGTTGTCAGGACGCAGACGACCCATAGCCATCCGATAGTATTGTACGTGTAGCCTCACGCACCCATAGTCTGATCCAGTGTATAGTTTATTTGTAGCCAAGGAACGGCGGACCTGCATGTACCCCCAATAGACCCTATCATTTTCCGTCAAGTTATTTTGTACAGTCGTATTCTTTTACTTTTTCCATGTTGCGCACGTTCTGTTAATTACCGTTTCGTGTTTGTCAGACAAACATTTGATTTTCAATTTGGCTCGACCAAGATGTAGAAGAAAAGTTACAGTGCCGTGAGAAAGTGCCGTCAATATGATGAGATCGTGTCTGGAAACATTGTCATCAGCGAACATCGCGTGTTTGCTACTGCGGCAAGCTGCGCTCGCAGATAAGAGCCAGCGCCACGAGTTAACCCTTTGCGTGCAGACACGGTTATATTGGTTCCTGTCATCAGACAGACGACATCTAATGGCATCACTAGACATGTCCAAGACACGTAGGTTTGAAAGCACTCTGAGAAGCACTGAACTGTTGATGTTTGAACCGGGACAGCGCGACAGAGTTTATTAAGCCTAATGCACAGCCAGCTTTGTGTAGTATAATCGAAATACTTCAATTACGATGCACAATGTATGAGATATTAGAGGTTTAATATAAACAGATTTTGCGGTACTGCGCAATAAAGTCGACACCGTACAAGACGCAAATAGAAAGCAACGCAAAGAAATACGACAACTGCTGCTACATTTGATTTAGACCACGAAGTCGGCTTAGGAGAAAAAATAAGCCTAATACAAATCAGAATTCAAAAGAAAACATTGATGTTTTCTTTTGTACATTTTGAATCATTTGAATGTTGTATTACTTGGACAAACCTGTATAGAAACATAAAATTGAAGAATAGATTGAAACACCAGTGATTGATTTATAGCGCAACGATTACGATCTAAAATATAGTATATGCATTCAGATTCAGTAATAAAGGTCAACAATTTGTGAATACCGCGACGCCGCAAAAATATCTCAAGAGTTCTCCAAAATAAGCTAAAATTTAGCAACTTGGCAGTAATACTAGTTATCGCAGAATATATCCAGAGGGTTCTCTATAAACCAAGATAATGCTCATATGAACACGGAGTCTATCCAATGCATTTCGATAGTTTACAGTAGGCCTATATGTCCGTTTGAATATAATCAGTGAGCTATTTAGACTGATAGAAAAAATTCAAACAGTTTAATTTCAAATTGTACAGCAGCAATGATCCCTTTATTTTTTTCTATTATGTTAACTAAACAATAAACACTATTAGTCACGAGACCATTCGATTCGTCACCAGAGCTTTACAATAAATGGTCCACCGTCACCATGCGTCTATATTGCACCGTTGTGAAGATATGGCGCCTCAAAGATAATAGGGTCACGAACTTGACTTTTCGGAGTCACGTGACGTCATCGGTCACGTGACCATTTGACTTCCGGGGATCGACATGGGTGGTGCATGATGACCAAGGGTCTATCTGGCACCGTTACGGAGATATAGCGCCTTAAATGTTGACGCACGGACCTTGACACGGAAAGAAAGAAGGAAGAAGCGAAAGAGAAAAAGGAAGGCGGAAGGGAAAAAAGGAAAAGGAAAGTGGAATGGAAAAAGAAAGGGAAGGGAAAGAAAAAGGTGAGGGGGAAGAGAAGAGGGAAGGAAAGGTGATGGGAAGGACGGGAAAGAGAAAGGGGAAGAGGAAGGAAAAAGGGGAAAAGGAAAAGGAAAGGAAAAGGAGAAAGGGAATGGAAAGGAAAAGGGAGAAAACGAAAAAGGAAATTGGGAAGTGGAAGGAGAAGGGGAAGGAAAAGGAGAAGGGGAAGGGAAGGGGAAGGGAATGTGAAAGGGGAAGTGAAACGGGAAGGAAATAGGAAACGGGAAATGGGAAGAAAAAAGGGAAGGGAAAGGGAAAGGAAAGAAGAAGGGAAAGTGGAAGGAAACTGGGAAGGGAAAGGGGAAAAATGGGGAAAAGGAAAGGGGAAGGAAAAGGGAAAGGGAAAGAAAAGGGGGAAAGAAAAAGGGAAGGGGAAGGGAAAGAGAAGGGGAAGGTAGAAGGAAGAAAGATTAAGAAAAGTTGGACGCACAGACAGACGCACGGACGCACGGACACTCAGGTGATTTTATACTCTGTCCAATGCTATGCATTGCATTGGACAAACAATAAATTGAAATAGTAAAATGACAATAAAAATAACATCAATATAGATTCAAAGATTCGGAACGATTTTGGCATTTCGAAAACAAGCAAATGCGCATCAGGGGGGGGCATGTGCACCATTAGTGTCCATGCCGGATTAGCGTTTGCTGTATAGAGTTAACTTGCGGTCTGCAGATCGCCGCATAGTGCAGTATATCGCAGACAGGCAATCCACCGGCTTGGATCCTACAGTCGGATGCTGCACTGGCGATTATGCCGCTTATCTGGAGCTGACTCTAACGGCTTATAATGTACTGAACGTTGCTTGAAATCAGTGAGTCAAGAGGAAAAAACGTAGAACAGAAAGACTGGAGATGAATGGTTTACCGCGGCGCCGAGTCCTGTTATGTGCGTTTGTAATGTTGTCACTTAACGTCAGGTGTGCTCACCTGATGATCTCTATAGGTAAGAGTTTACTATCACAGGTAGGCACTGTTACCTGTCAGTCTGTTCACCTGTAGCACTTTTACGCATTAAGCCTAGATCCCATTGTTCGATTTTTGTGAATCTGCTGTGTGTAAAACAAGTTTTTTTCATTTACAACAAATCCACAACAAATAAAAGTATGGTAGAAAAAGAAAACGAAACAAGAGAGAGAAAAGCAATTAACAGATTTGGTGTATGTTAAAACATGGTCTGGAGTGGAATGAGTGAGTGTTAAACAAACATGCACTCAACACATTTATTTCTGCACCGGTTTGTTTGGTCAGGGTTTATTTGGTTACGCATGACTACCGGTGACGGCGAGCTATCGACATGTTATCGGGTCGCCTGAAAATGCAGGACTGAAAAATGTCGGACAAAATTGCAAGGCTGGACTTTGACAAACTGGCAATTCGTGTTAGAGTTTGACAGACACAGATAAATGAAAGTAGCTGTCACAAGCATTAATTTAATACTGCATGGTGCAACTAAGCCTTAATTTAAACGTGTTTGTTACATTAAAACCTAGACACTAGACATACGGCTTACAGTCTTGCACATGTTACCGACAACGCAGTTCTAGCAGCAGACCTATGTCTGCAAAACTGTATTAAGCCATTTTTAACTTCGACATTTTCCAGTCTTGCATTTTCCGGTCCTGCATTTTCAGCGCCCCCATGTTAGTCCTCTGTAGACAGTATAGGTCTAGTATAGTAAAGACAAAACAGTACGAATGCCAGCGTGGAATAAGATCACTAACAGATTCACCGTTACTCTTCGTGTCCCCAAAATTATACCAAAATTCGTTTTTGACTGTAGGACGAACAGACAAAATGACGAACAGTCACATTGAGTCACAGGTCGGCGACAGAAGCCTCACGGCAGCTGGACCGCGGCTGTGGAACAATCTGCCAATCGAACTTCAACAGCGGAACATCAGTTTTGAACATTTCAAGCGACTGACTGCCGAAGACGTTCTGCGATCACGGTTTCTGTTCTTTACTAACATGACCTCCTCCATACAGCGGATGTAATCATTAAGTGTATGTCCTGTGTTTCTGAAAGGTCTGGGAAGTGACGACGAAGTTCGTCTGGTGGATCATCTGTTCGACGGTTACAACCCGCTCATTCGACCCGTCCGTAACCTCACTGACATCATCGACGTCGGCTTCAATCTCGCTCTCATACAACTCATCAACGTCGTATGTACCTCATCATTTACGAAAAAATGTGAGCCACTTTGTGTGTGTGTTTTTTTGATAATTTTGGCAGTAATTACGGTCTGATTTCATTTCAATAATTTTCTTACATCTTTATTTAGGATAAACTTCAGAAAAGGCAAGAGTTGCAAACACTGCCACTTCTTCACCTCAAATCTGTTACCATTTGCACACTCTCTGGATAACAGGAACAAATTTCGTCACTTCTATTATGTCAAATGTAGATTTTTCTGCTGCCAGGAGCCTAATTGACAAAATGTCAAAAAACATAGAACTTGAGAAGATGTTAGGTAAACATGCGATTTGCAAAAAAACGTGTAGGAACAAACTTACAAAATTCAAGTTGCTGAATTGGAAAAAAAACTTTTCATGTATAGCACGACTGTCGGCGCGATATATTATGATACGACGCGACGTGGTCTGAAAAGGTTTCCGCTTCGACAGACGAGTTCAGCGAGAGAAGAAAAACCTCAAGTTGAGCGTGGCGACGAAACTAAACGCTATTTATGTAGTGCAACGAGCAGGACTCTGTAAAACAAAGAACAAACGCCGTAATTACTTCCGCCGAAAGACGTAAAACTAATTAGCTTTTGCTGGCAATCTGGATTCTTCTGCAGCTTCTGGATCCGAGATAGAAAATAAACTGACAATTTGCAATGTACGATCTCGTTAAGTTGTGAACGAATTTGAATGCCATTTTATGGAGGGGTGCTGCATGAAGAGTCGCTTGATGATTCTGATGGCGACCCGGTTCGAATTCTAATTTTGTTGTTTTTACAATTTTGATGACATTCGTTGAAGGGGGAACGGAACAATTATTAGATCCGTTACATTAGCCAGGTAGCAGAACCGTTTTCGGTGGACGTTTGTACTCTTTGATCGTTTGTACTTTGTGGTCGATGTTTCCGTTTGAGGTGATTTAAGCCGTGAAGGTAAGCGTAAAGGAAGAAAACTAGTTTTTTTGGTGACAAAGCGAGCGTTTATGCTGCAACGCGAGAGTCTTTAGTTATTTATCGTTAAGCTGCCATGACGATGGTGAATAATGCGTTGACGCCGGAAAGCGTTTAAGTTGATGACAGAACGCGAGAAGCTGGCGCCAAACACTCGCATTAATAATCTTCACTTCTTTTCATGCTGTTTTTGTTTCTGCGCTAATTTAACTTCTGTCCACTTAAACGGTTTCTTTGTCTATTAATTCGTTGTTTTTCTTTCTTTATCGCATGACTTCACGTTAATGGCGTAACCGGTGATGTGAATTGAGGGCCTCGACCTCTTTCCCTTTTATCCTCTTACTTCCTTTCACGCTTACCTTCTTTTCCTTCCCTTTGCTTTTTCTACTTCAGAGTAGGACCCCTTAACATTTAGCTAGGTTGTCTGGGGGAGCACTGTGAGCTTCTTTAGCGTGGTCTGGGGCTACGCGCCAGCCAAAATCAAATTTGATGCATTATATCTTTCAAATATGAGATTTGGTGGCAACCATTTTAGTTATTTTTTTAGAATTATCTGACCAAATTTATTGCGGTCTAAACGAGTGTTTGTCTTATCTGGAGGATTAAGGTTCCTGGGCCCTCTGCCCCCTTTTGTCTACACTACTGCGTTACGTCATGTTTTTCATTTTTTAGTTAGCCATTATCGTTTTAATTCAAGACTGAAAACTTACCTGTTTCACAAACGTTTTTACCATAGTTTTTTTAAATTTTATTTTTAGTATACGTTACGTTAAATTTGTGGTTTTTAATAAATAGATGAATTTTGTTATTTTTACACTTCTATTCGTATGGTGCATTGTATACTACTACCGAGTATCAGCTAAACATTTAGAAATAAACGCGAATTTTTAACATTTGGCTCATGATTCTGCTGCGAAGAGTTGAATTCGGAATGTGAATTAAATTAGTTCATTTGAGTTATACTGCTGACCAGTGATGTACAGTGTGCTTTGTCGACAGTAGATAAAAATGACATTGCGGCCCTTTAGCTGTTACAGCTGCTCATCACGGCATTGTTAACTTGCTGCTGCTGCTGGTTTGCTCTGATAAGCATCCTCCGTTTGCAGTGTTTGCACGCGTTACTTCGGTTTTAAAATGATAAAGCATTATGAGTTTTAAATAAATATCATAAATCACCATTTCCGGATTTTGTTGTAGAAGTAATGTATCTGTCCTCAGTAGCCAGATAAAAATGTCTAAGCTAATACATAATTTTCGTGCTTATACTTTGGATTTTTGCTGTTTTACATCATCGCTTACACAGCATTAAATAAATTGTTTGCAGTTTTTTATATATAATATTTGCGGTTTTATTGAAATTTGGAAAGTCATTATAGCCTGTTAATTTTTACCACAACTACAACAACTACTACATAGCTGGCATCTTGGATTTATTTTGCGCAAACACATAGAATAGCAACCATGTTATGAGCAATAAATGAAATTTAAAATGGCGTTCACCACAATTTTAAACTTATTACTGTTGTCGATTACGGTCACATAACCATTTAGTAGCTGCCGGCTGCACCTCTGCAAAATTGCATAATTATATCTCAATCAGCAGCTAAGTTATTATAGGGCCTACGCTTCGTGCAAAAATACAAAATGGCGGTCGTCGCCATATTTGATGTTATTTTTGTTTAATATTATGGTACAGCATAGGATGTACAATTTAGTCCACCTGCCAAATTTCGTGCAAATACATTTAGTAGCAAGCGAGTTATAGACGATAAATTGAATTCAAAATGGCGGCCACCGCTATTTTGAATATATTATCATCTCCATTTTTGGTCACATGGTCTATTTCCAGTAGTGACTGGCTACATTTCTGCAAAATTGCATTAATTTACCTCAATCGGTCGCTGAGTTATTACTTTCTGAGCAAAAATCTAAGATGGCGGCCGACGCAATCTTGGATTTTATTTTTGTTCAATATTATGATATTTCCGTACGTATGACCATAAAGTGAATCCACGTGCTAAATTTCGTGCCAATATATGCAATAGCAAGCGAGATATGAGCGATAAATGGAATTCAAAATGGCGGCCCTAGCCATCTTGAATTTCTTACTATTGCCAATTTTGGTCACATGGCCCATTTCATGTAATGGCTGGCTACACTCCTGCAAAATTACATTAATTTAACTCAAACACGAGCTGAAATATTAATGTTTGTGCAAAAATATAAGATGACAGCCGCCGCCATCTTAGATTTCATTTTTGTTCAATGTTATAGTCAATTTGTACGTAGGACCATAAAATGAGTCAACGTGCCAAATTTCGTGCAAATATACGCAATAACAAGCGACCTATGGGCGATAAACTGAATTCAAGATGGCGGCCGCTTCCATCTTGAATTTACTACTGTTGCCAATTTTGGTCATATCACTTATTTTCTGTAGTAGCTGTCTACACTCCTGCAAAATTTCATTAATTTAACTCAAACGGCAGCTGAGTTATTAGTGTTTGTGCAAAAATCCAAGATGGCGGCCGCCGCCATCTTGGATTTAATTTTTGTTCAATATTATAGTCAATTCGTACGTAGGACCATAAAGTGAGTGCCTTTGCCA
>Ga0056128_1008614_pt1 | contig 12846 bp, 7 predicted proteins | sample WorMetLIZISLAND2_FD_71113 | JGI IMG/M metagenome (GOLD analysis project Ga0056128, IMG submission 71113) | Marine gutless worms symbiont microbial communities from Max Planck institute for Marine Microbiology, Germany - Olavius geniculatus... ...
CGCACCTGTGATTGCTGAATGAGTAGAAAAAGTATTGCCTGCAAAAGTATTGGTATTGGTATTGGCAATAGTTTTTGGCCAAAGTATTAATATTGGTATTGCCAATACTTTTTACAAGTACATGTATTGTTAACAACCCTGCTGTCTACCGTAGAATTGAATTTTATTGTATGATTCTGCACGTTGTAGAACAACTTGATGGCTGTATAATTCAAATTTTGTGTAGTAAGTACTGTTTTTGAGGATGTTGTTAATAATGTAATTTGTTGTTTGCAGTTAGTTGGAAGCAGTTATAAACACTGAAGGGTATATTCAGTTTTTGTATTAATGGAAATCGTAATTAGTTTGATTTTGATGTCTTCATTTTATCATTCAAGTCTGTGTTTTACATAAAGCACATAGCTATCTTCCAAAACGGTTTTGTGTCAGAACTAGAAATACATTCTGTGTAACGAGGTATCTGTCCCATTGCCACGCTGTACAGCCTAGCAGCTGCATTTCAGTGTTTGACGATCTTGTGAGCCTGCAGCTAATTTTAATTTTGTCTTTGAAAAAAAACGGTTGGTTGCCATGACAACAGGGGTCTTTTACATGACACCATTGCATAGCCCGGGCCCGAAAATAGGGGGTAGGTACGAGGACCGAGTTATACCACTTTGAAATCTCCATTGGCTGTAATGCAAAATTTTGCAAGTTTTGGATAGTTGCTATGGCAACAGGGGTCGTTTGGGGGTAAATTTAAATAACACCGTTAGATTGCCCGACCCCAAAAATAGAGGGAAGGTAAACACAGCATGCAACTATCTTTTACAGGGACCGAGTTATATCGCTTTAAAGTCCCCATAGGCCATAATGCAAATTTTTTTAAAAAATGGGTAAAATAGGGGAAGGAGTTATCGGATTTTTATCCCAAACAAACTCAATCTTACTTTTCGGGCCCCGAATCACTGTCCAAAATTTCATCAAAATCGAATCAAAATTGCGGCCGTAGGAGTGTTTACAGACAGACTGACAGAATGAGGCAAGTGATTTTATAATCTGTCCCATGCTATGCTATAGCAATGGGACAGATAAAAAAGGACCACACAGTGGCTGTAGCGTAAACTGGTGTTATTTGCATTGTTTAACATTAGCTTTGCTGGTAAAGTTTAGGTGATCTGCTGTGAAACGGTGATTCTCAATACTGGAATCTGCTATTATATGAAACTTTCAAATGCCGCATTTAGTTATGCCATATGTAGAACTACAAGAAATTTGAGCTAATGCTCATGAGACGCACAAAAGCCTATAGCAGTTCCTGTTTGTAAACTGTCAGTCTATCTCCAGCCATTTTGTCACAGTTCATTCTTGAAGTGTGCGCTGCAGCCAAAGATCGCAAAAATCAATAAAACCCCTTATTTTGGAAGTTCAGGGTCTTTCCGAGTCATCGATACGACTGAAAAGCTCGTCACTAGTGCTTGTTGTGATAGGCAGCATGCCAATGCATATCTGCAACCGTTTTCACGAAAGACTGGCTAACAACTGTAAAATAACGACTTTTTGGGGGGTACCGCTCTTTGATGCCCTCGTGCGCAAATTTTCTTGAACTTGGAACATCGAGGCTTGGACCATCGAAATCTATGTTCACTGCTGAAAATTTCATATGCATCTTGTCCTGTCTCAATTGATTTTGTCGCAGTTCGCTCTTGAAATGTGTATTGCAGCCCGAAATCTCCAAAAATCCACAAAACCCCTATTTTGGCGTTCAAGGTTATCCAAGGTCATTAATTTCGGTGTCAGTCGAGAGCCAGTGTAAATAGTGCAAAGTACACTATTAGGGCGGGCAAAAAGTTTTGAGCCTCAGTATATTAGACCAAAATTTTTGTTATTGTCTATACATCAGTAAAACACGCCTTTCTTGTGTACTCGTGCGGGCGTGTTGTAATTTATGATGTTATAGAGCTTTAAACCAAAACGATTTGGAGTGCTAACGCAAACAGTGCAAAGTCAGGCTCGCTGTTGCGTAACAATTTTTCCGTCTCTAGCTGGATTTGCTAAAGCTGACCCCCATGGCATCTGATTTTATGAAAGCCTGTGGCATCCGATGTTGTGAAATCCTTGACAGATACGTTTATGAATTTATTATTTGCATCTGTGAATATACAATAGCTTAATCCGTGGTAGCCGCAAATTAGAGACGTTTTGTTGACGCTTCAAATCGTTTCCATTTAATGCTCTGTGACGTCATAAACTACAATGACATCATATCCACAGCAGACTCATAGGAGTCAGTAAAAAAATGCACGTTTCACTGATGTATAGATTGTGTAAAAATTGTAGTCTAATATGTTCGGGCTCAAAACTTTTTGCCCGCCCCTCGTATTAGTGATTAATAGTAACCTAGGCCCTATCTCGCACCGTTTCTGAGATACGGCGACTTATTAACTGAAAATTACAAATTTTCCCTACCCCCTCTCATTTAGTGCCCCGCTTGGGGTGACCCCTTTCAAATTTATGGAAAAGCTTTACGTATCCTGAAACTATGAGTCTTCAGACAGCCAATGGTGAAAATTTGGTGATCCTCACTTGCATCGTTTTTGACTGAACCACCTGCGTGACGGACAGGCAGATGGACGGACAGAATTGTGATGGCTACATCCCTTTGAGTTGTTAATATTTTCATTGTTCCTACTACTCTGCAGAATTCATTTTCCCCGACTTTCCAGGACAAAATGAATCACTTTCCCTGAGTAATCAGTTTGCGCATTCCAAATTCCAAAGTCGGGCAAAACTCTAACTTTTACTGGTTCTTGAATTTTTCCCTGACTTTCCCTGGCCATAGGAGGCATGATTTTATGCAGAATGTTTTGATCACTTGCATAATTCATTTTACGAATGTCGCAAACAGCAAAAACTGCTAGTAGCATCTGACACTTTCTAGGCTAGCCAGATGGCCTCGACAAATCTACCTGACGTCTTCTACAGCAAACTTCAATTCAGAGCAGTTCATCATGGTTGTGGTACTGCTGCCATATCAACTTGTTCCTAGTCACCAACTCTTGACTTCTTCCAAGTGCTTTCCAGTAAGTTTAATTTACAAACTTGTAAAACAGACCCCAGAAAGTGGCAGCAGGAGCATTTTAGTCGTTAAAAAACTCTTTCGTGCTAATGTTAAAGTCATGAACACACATAAAACTGTAACAGCATTTGCACTGTGAACACAAATCATTAAGCCCATCAGCAGTGCTTTAATTAGAAACACAAGTTTGCAAATTCTGAATATACAAAGTAGATTTACACAGGCACCACATAATTCGACCACAAACTTGACAACTACAAGTTTGCACACACAGCAAGAAGTGCTCCTATAAAATATTCTACGTACATCGTGCTAAAAAACAGTAAAAATTGTTTTTCTCGTAACTTTGTTACATTTTCACCAACTTTGATTGTTTTTGGCACAAAGATGGCCAAGACGATAGAATTACGTAAGGTGGACTTATTTTCCACCTCACCTAATTTATGTCAATGCACTACCACTTTGGGCATAAACTCTGATAATTTGCAAGCGAGTATTATACAGACTTGCAGTTCTGCCAAATAATGTAGGCCTACATTTCACTTACTGTATGCTTAATTAAGTCGTTACAACATTTATTGGAGACAGCAGCTCAGCGTTATGCAAAATTGGAACATCTGTGTTTCACATGGTAGTGCATCGACATAAATTAGGTGAAATGGAAAATGAGTGCATCTTACATAATTATATTGTCTTGGCCATCTTCGGACCAACAATTATCAAAATGGGTGGAAATTTAACATAGTTATAACAAAAACAATTTGGACTTTTAAAATCTGGTGTTCACGATGTTTCATAAAATGGGACCTCTTTTGTTTTTCTCAATTCACTCAAATGATGATCAGTTTACACAAAAGTTTTATCAGTTGTAGCCGAAGAAATACTAATTCAAAATATTTGAACTAAATATGGCAGTCGATTAAACATTCTTTGCTAGGCGTGACATACCGCTGACATCAGATGTCATGGGTAGAAGCCTGCTAGTCTCAACTGGTGCTGTCTGTTGCTACCCTGTTTCGATGGTGAAAAATCTGGTTCATCGATGACAAATTTTTGAAGTTTTACAGTTGCAGTCACAAAAGACGTGCAAAGCGATCGCATTTACGTGTCTGGGGATAGTTGGAATTTCACATGTTCGAGCAAGACAGTGCACTAGCACACGGCGCTTGCAAAACGGTTGCATTTTTGGATCACAAGAGGCCTGATTTCGTGTTCCCATGTTGCTTAGTGCTGACACGATAAACATTTTTCATTAGCGAACCAGATTAAGTTCACCACTGAAGCAGGGTAGCAACTGACAGCACCAGTTGAAACTATTAAGCTTGTACCTGTGACACATGATGTCAGCATTACGTCACGACTAGCAAAGAATATTTAATCAACTGCCATATTTTAAAGTGTTTTAATTAAAAGCAGGTCATGTAAAACAAAGACGTAATGAATGACACAATGAGGCATAGAATCCAGAATGGGTTAGGGTTAGGGCATCGGCAAAGAACGATCCACAACAGACTGCAGATACCACTAGCACTAAAAACCAATTTCTTGTCAGCCAAGCCCAACCTATCCGTAAAATTCATCAACAAATTATACTTGTATCCTTTACAGACACAACACAGTATAGTACTACTGTTACAACTGCACTCAAATTGATACAACGATGAATGACAAGTAACCCGGACTTTCTGCAATTTACTCATACGTGTGTGTAGCATGAAAAGGCCGAACTTATGTTAGCTGTAGCATACTCACTTCGTCTTATGGTCAGTTGATCTTTTTCAAAAATATTTTCTTTTTGCTTTCATGGGGATCCAGGTGCAAGGAATCCCTAAAATATGCCATAGTACACACTATTTGGGGAAGAAGGGCAGAGCGCATAAAACAAAAATCTGTCGTGTCACACACTGACAACAGAAAAAACATTTTATATGCAATACACAGTGGAGACAATGTACAATGAGACAATGCGTGACATAGACAATGCATTAGACAACGTCGTTCACTAACTAAGGCTTGCTGTATTCAGTCCTTGGAGTCTCCAATACCGTCGGCATTGATAGCAAACATTGCTTCGGCCTCGGGCAGACAGGGAGAGTCGTAGATCTTGCAAATACGAGTTTCACCGCGACCCTTCCTCAAGTACAACCTGCAAACGCCACAGCAACCACAGTTCAGCGACAAAATAACAAAAAATCATGCCATTAAAATTACACGCAGTGGCAAAAATTACTGTGCAAAATTTAACAAGTAAGGGAATACGTTGGCCTAGTGCTGACATGGTACATGCAGTCATCCACCTGGGCTCAACCTCTCTAAGCAGTGCACGATGCATCTCTTTAACCACAACCCTTCAGCTGCAAATGTGCAAACCAGCGTCACTGACAAACCAGTGGGATGGGCCAGACGTGCCATGCGGGAGGCTATTAGAACAGCCATATGAAAATTAATACCACCAAAGATATACAAAGTCCATGACTCTGCAACAACATAACAGACAATGGTTATCATTTGACAAATTTCGACATTTTATTATCATCAACCTCGTAGTAGAAGCGTGTGCAATAATGTTGCCGCCAATTGGTTTCTTTGGGTCAGCTGAGAACATGGCCGCAGCTCCATCGACTTGGGCCACGACTTGGTTTGTTATCACGACTGCGACACCAAACTACATATCAGACAAGCACAGAAATAGCCAGTTACACAAAACACCCAGTGGTTTACAAGCTTATAAAGATTGAGACATAAGCTTAACAAAAAATGCAAAAGCTGATTAAATGAAATGAGAAATGAATAGAACTAAAGATCAGTAACAAAACACATACACAAGTTCTCTTAGGTGATGCTTTCATTCACACAAGTTAGGTATTAGATACACTGAAGCTCACGGAGTTGACATGAAACATTAAGGGTCGGTTTCTGGATCTTCTCATTAATTATTTTGTTTATTACATAGTGCATCACTCAACAGAAGTAGACATCATAAATATTTTTTTAAATGACAATGAAACATAATGATGTAATGAATCAATTTTTTTGTGCATTTCCCCTAAATGCCTAAAATCGTGGCACTTTTGGACAAAAATGTTCACATTAGGAGGGATTTTTTTAATAATTTTCAAACAGCCCAAAATTTAGGGCAAGGGCAATAACTGTCCTAATGCCCCCTAACCACCCTCGCCCTCCAACGACGCCACGGCATTAAGAGCAGTACCTCGTCGGCGAGACGAAGCAACATGCGTAGGAAGCGTGCTAGATGCATCTGTCTGGCTGCAAGTTCACCGCGCCCCGAGTAGTCGGTACGATACAGCGCTGTCGCACTATCAACCACCAGCAACGCATAGCTACAAGCACACACCACCTTATCTGCAGGTTAAACTCACTCAGTAGCTAATCAATCCGGCGTTTTTACAGCCTCCAAAGTCAAAGAGAAAGATAGTTAGTCCAGGAAATAATCAGGAAATGATTTTGTGAAAAGAAGAGTCTTAAGATGCTGGCAGATGGTGGACAATAAATGTACAAAACATGTTTGTACACTTGTTAGCGGCGACATGCAATGACTGGCACATCGAAAACAGCAAAAATCATAAAAAGGTGATATCACTCACCATCACATCGCCTAACTGTCAATGTGCTGTCTGACCTGTAGGCGTGTCATTAAAAAAGGTATATTTAAATAAGAAAAATTTTCGCTATATTTCACCCCTTTAACGAGAAGCCCCCAATGGACAAATTTGCACAAAATTTTGCACAGGGGGTCGGGTCTCGCGGACGTAATCACCTGTTTCAAATTTTGTGACGATCGGTTGAGGGGTTTTGGATCTGCGAGGGGTCAAATTTTGCCAAATGTGTTTCCATTGACTTAGCCGGTCGCCATTAACACAGGGCTGTGCTACCGCGCACCTGTGATGATTCATGAGTGAGTAGTTTCTCAATTGCACATCAGCACAAAATGACAATGACTAAGCAGATGTCGCATCGTCTGGCAGGTTATCCCAGGACATGGGCCGACAATGGGAATAGTACATTCTATCCACAGCGACATGATAGTAAAAGTAACAGCTAGCTGCAAGAGTTTACCTGGTTCATTCGATAAATGCAGCACGAGTGCCAAGCGGCAACTGACCTTTGAGCTAAGAAAATCAGCTTAAGATGCTACAGTGTCTACACTCACCATCGCCATTTATTACCTCTCATTTTACCATCCCATGGAGGGTAGAAGGCTGAGTTGACCTGGGTGGCTATTTATACATTAAGATAGTTCATCTGCCCACGGACAATCACCACTCCGGGTAGGCTACCAATGATCACAATACCACCAACCATCCAACTAGGGCTGCAAAATTTAACAATTATTACGCGCAACAGCAGCCGATGCTGTAGCACGTCTTAGCCATCGCAATTCAGTCCGTCCGTCCATCTGTCCGTCCGTCACATGGGTGGATCAGTCAAAAAACGGCGTAAGCTAGGATTACCAAATCTTCACTGTCGGCTGCCTGGAAAACTCTAGTTTCAGGAACTGTAAACCTTTTCCATAAAGGGAGTCACCCCGAATGAGGGCGCTAAATGAGAGGGGGGTAGGGGAAATCTGTGATATCCAGCTGATATGGCGTTGTCACAGCGAGTTAGTGGCGCCATCTGGTGAGTACAAGTAAAACACTATAGGGCCTACATATTTACCCATAGGTTGTCTGACGCCCTCTGGTGACTGATTTTGTTTTACTGGGCCTTCTGCGAAACTAGCCAAAAGCCGTACGGATGAGATCTACAGATGAAGTCTACGGATCACTAGCGTACGACGGTGCACTGCTGTTGCGCGTTCCCCTTTGCGTTAACAGGGCTTTACTTGTAATCACACAATTAGTCATTCAGAAATTTATCAATAAAAACAAAGTTAGTCATTAAACTCCAAGTAAAATCAAACCAGTAAAAAACGGCAAAAAATTTACTCTTTAAATTCCAAGTAATACCATCATGTTAACGTCATATGAACTGTTATCGCGCAACAATCTTCGGAGAAGGAAACTCAAAACAAGAAGCCCAGCTGTCGCTAGGACAGCCGGCCATACTGGTTGTCACTGACCTTGAAGATCATCCAAGGTCAATGATTCTCATCTCATCTGAAAAGTAAGTTAAGTTACTATACATTTAGGCTTATATAACTGTGGCCAAACGCTGGCTACAAACATACTGTCACTTAACGTTCTCCATATATGTAATATATTACTAAATAACTGTCTGTAGTATCTAGTCTTCTATCGTAGTTTTCATACTTTGTAACTTAGTTGTCATTTCTGATCCTAATAGTAAGTCGCATTTTCCGCTTGTCGTCTGTGTCAAACGATTTCCGCTTCTTATGACAACTAAAACCTATTCCACCAAATTAATAATAAATTCTCATCTTAAACTATCTCTGTCATTAGTTTCTATAATTATTAAGCTTTCATTTGTGATATTTCACGTCGTTCTGTGTGGTCTGTAACTTGACGGCAGATGATGCCTCGAATTTTTCGGCATATTTAGCATATTTTTGCACGGTTCCATTGTAGAACTTGAATTTCGCGAAGGTATTCAATTCATTAATTATGTCAATTATTTTCGCTCGCCGCCACATTGTCCTGGCCTATCACAGTCAAAAAAATAAGCAAGGAGTCACGACTTTGTGCTGAACGGCCAATCACAGTGCATTTTGACCCTTCAAGGTCATCCAAGGTCGATGATTTTCATCTGATTGGAAACTGTGTATGCCACTTCCTATTAGTGATTAATACTGACCTTGGTCATATGTCTCACCATTTCCGAGATACGACCACTTACAGCTTAACATTCCATTCAAAATTGCAGCCAAACAGCTGCAGATAGACATGGTTACCACTGACGGCCTGTTTTAAGAAGTTGCCACCGCCCTATCCTATGGTACCATCGCAGACCCCCTACAACTTACTGTTTAGCCACAATAGCACACAACTGGCATTGCATAACTGACCTTTCAAGGTGATCCATAGGGCCTCCAATACCGGTATACCAAATACCGGGATACCAACCAGCCTAAGTGGCGCTGGTATTGATACCGGCATTGCACTAAATCCAGAATCAGCAATTCTAGAGTCATCAGCGTGCTGCACTGTGCAATCTGTGAGCATTTGTTCAGCCGGTAATTGTAGGCACTGCTGCTGTACGACGTAGGCCTACGATTCACGCTCCGTGCATCCTGTAGGCTGTACTCAGAGCGCAGACTGCATTGCACATTGCTAAGGATGCGTGGGCGGTTGGGAACTTGGGATGATGGATGAAGTTGCAGTGACGTCCGGTCCGCCTAGCGAGAGAGGCCACGGACAGCAAGGGTCACTGAGTCGCAATCACTTTGCGCCAATAGTAAGCTTACGTTTGACTACCTAGGGGGGCCTACATAATCACCCTCAAAGCAACATCCGTAGAAGCAGAAAGAGCATTCGCAGCTGAGAAATTTTGTGCTCTACGCTCGTCGCTGGGAGATAACACTCAACACATTAGGCCTATGTTTTCTTAGGTAGTCACTAACTTCTTTCTAACACTTAACGTCAGATAAATCACTAAGTGACTTCATTGGTGACACCAATGTCAGAAGTATTCGTATAATAAAAGATACACTACGGAGTTATTATTTACAACTGCTTATTGCCTGTTTTCTGCCAGTCAGATTGAAATTTTCTCATTAACAGCGTCATTGAACAAAATAATGGTATCAATACCAATATATCGGTATTGCTTTTCTTGAATACCAAAATACCAGTACTGCCAAACAGCATCGATATTGGAGGCCCTAGTCATCTAAGGTCAATGATTTCCATCTAATCTGTCAGGGCATATGCCACTTCCTATTAGTGACAAATAGTAACCTAAACCGTATCCCTCATTGTTTCTGATATATGGCCAGTTTTCCATTGAAAAACGCACATTTTTCCTACCCCACCATCCATTCAACGCCCAAGTTGAAAATGTTCCCCTTAGAGTACATCGCTGAAATTATGCACGCCCGAGTTTAACACCTACGGCTAATTAACTGTGTAAAAAGTTTTCGCCTACCGCCTACATGTTAGCCACAGTACATCCATTACAGATGAATGGACAGACAGATGGACGACAACCGTGACAACAGCTTAAGCATTACTTAAGTACGGTCGGCTAAAACACATATAATAATGCATCTGTAAGCACTGCAAGCTGAATACCTGTTAAAAGCCAGTGAACAGTTAAAACAAGCCAGCAGGTATGACAGTTTACCGTGACTCAGACATCATGGCAGCAGCCTGGACCAGCAGCTGTAGTTGATGATCCGAGTTATAAGCACGTGCATAGGCCACGTTGTCCAGCACGTCACTGCCATTCAAGTTGTACCTGAAACGTGCAGCACTGCAATACATCAAGTCGAATAAACTACAGCTGGTAATATTAAGGTTAAGGTTAAATCGCCGATAGTCAACAACGCTCTCTCACAGCTCTAAAGTCACCGATGCAAGCAGTACTCATCATCGTTTCCTTCCAAGGCCCCGAGCCAGCAGTGAGTGCAGACACAGCTCAGTTATATGGGTGGAGGCCCAGTCTTCTCTCTCCGAGTTAGTCTGATACCAAATTGTGGCGACAGAGGCACATACATGCAGGAAAACAACATGCCCACGGTTGTTACCTGGCAGCACACTGTGTGAGAGTCAAACCAGCATCCTGGCGGTCGCCTGTCCGGCATGCTACTGTTATGACTCTCCAGGCCCCCCTGACAAATTTTCCAGGACCTTTTCAATATTTTTGGGGTTCAAGGTCATCGATGTTGACATTTCTAAGAAGCTCGTCGCTAGTGCTTGTTATGACGAGCAGCATGCCTGTGCCTATCTGCAACCATTTACATGCTAGACAAACCAACAGCAAATAAATAACCACTTTTTAGAGGGGTACCCCTCTTTGACACCTGCATGCGCAGGCCTACTCGAATCTAGAGGGTCCAGACTTGTACTGCTAAAATCAACATTCAATGCTAAAATTTTCAAATGCAGGTTGTCTTGATCTATCTCCAGCCATTTCGGTGCAATTCACTCTTGAAATGCGTGTCGCAGCCCAAAATCACGAAAAATTCACTAAATCCCCCTATTTTAGGGGTTCAAGGTCATTCAAGGTCATCGATGTTGACATTTCTAAGAAGCTTGATGCCAGTGCTTGTTATGATAAGCAGCATGTCTGTGCCTATCTGCAACCATTTTCACGTTAGATGAGCCAATAACGATAGAATAACGCTTTTTAAGGGGGGTGCCCCTCTTTCTCCCCCTCGTTCGTGAGGACCCCCTTCATCCAGTGGCATGAAATTTTGTTACAAAATACTAGAGACTCTAAGCTATCATAAGGTGAAAACCAGAAGACTCTATCTCACCTGGTCTTAAAATGGTACCAAAACATGTCAGACACCACAAGACACCACAAGACAGAATGACCATAGCTAATACGCATACACTGTGACCCAAAAAACATCCTGAGCATTTTCGATTGTAACTTTAAGAAGGATTTTGATAATTTTTGACAAGAATATTCCTGAAACAACTGGCCACCAAATGATCATTCAACTTCCCACCTCACCCAATGTCTGTTCTTGCACTACCTGGGGAAAAGAGAACTAACAAAGTATTACTATTTTGTCCAATGTGGTCTATTACTTAATTAACATAACATATAAAAACACATTTTGTTCACATTTCTGACACTTTGGCTGACAGTTCATCCAGTTATCCATTTTTTAACTGCCTGCAGTAAAACTGCTTGAAGTGCTGGCTCACTATGCGAACACAGGCAAGGAGATGCTTTCTCCATTCATTGACAGCAGTATCGATAATGTTCTGCTCCAGACCAATCCAGGCTGTACCAGTCGCTTCTTGACTTTGCAAACATTCCTAAATTTCATCTGGTAGACACACTGCTGCATGACAGTCAAACCTTGAAATAGACCGGCTGTTGCGGCTCACAGATTAAGATAGATGAAATTTATCGACGTTTTTTCATTCATTTTAACACGTATTATGCTTGGTCTGCTTTCCCCAGGCAGTGCAAAAGCAGACGTTGGATAAAGTGGAAACTAAAACACTTATTTAATAGCCAGTTGTGTTAGAAATATTTCTGCCGAAAATTATTAAAATCTGCTAATCTTTATTTAAGTTACAATCGATAATGTAGGGGATGTTTTTTCACGTTTTCTGTTTATTTCAAGGCATATTTCGCTCTGAAGTTTTTGATGACAATCTATTTCTGACATTGACTGTATTGCCAGTCTTGATGCTGGTTCTTAAATGAAATTCTGAATTTCAGGATTTTGGCTTTCATTTAGATCCGCTTGTCTAGCAAAAGCTGTTGTAGCCGGAAAGCAGAGAGGAACCTGAGAAAAACAAACAGAAGACGTGTAGGTAAAGGAGGCAGAGATAATGTAGAAGGTGTGGTACAAAAGTCACATGACTCGGTGGCTGCATGATCAGGCCAATGCCCATCAACCACCTGGAGGCTGGTAAAGAGCTCTCATATATGACAACATTTGCGAAAGCCAGCTGCATTACAGAAACAAATGTCAAATCTGCATGCGTAGCTCTTGATATGTTTCATATTCACCAATATGCAACTCATGGAACAATAGCAGTCAAAAAGTGCAGGGTTGTTAACAATACTTGTAAAAAGTATTGGCAATACCAATATTAATACTTTGGCCAAAAACTATTGCCAATACCAATACCAATACTTTTGCAGGCAATACTTTTTCTACTCATTCAGCAATCACAGGTGCG
>Ga0056128_1008616_pt1 | contig 12845 bp, 5 predicted proteins | sample WorMetLIZISLAND2_FD_71113 | JGI IMG/M metagenome (GOLD analysis project Ga0056128, IMG submission 71113) | Marine gutless worms symbiont microbial communities from Max Planck institute for Marine Microbiology, Germany - Olavius geniculatus... ...
CGTGTGAAAGGAGTCCAATCGTTTCCAATCTGCTTGTGTAAGAGTCCAGGTTTCTGAGCCATAGAGGAGAACTGCCAGCACGCATGTGGAGTATATACGAATTTTCGTTGACATGGCGAGATTCTGTTGATTCCAGATACGGTCTAGGTGTTTCATTACTCCGGCGGCGAGTCCAATACATCGGGTGCATTCGCAACTGGAATTTCTATTGCTCGTTTGGACGCTGCCCAGGTATGTGAAATCTTGTACTGGCTCGACAGTGTTACCGTTGACTACTACAGGAGAAGGTGCCGACCCACAGCCGAGGTTCTGGATCTTCGTCTTGCTCCAGGAAACGTGAAGGCCGAACTTTGAGGCTTCCTCGTCCATTGCAGACAGAGCGATTGGGTACTTGTCCTGGGTTATGACCCAGCCATTCACAAACTAATAAGGTTCCGAAACTGGGTTGATAGTTTAAGAACGCTCGGTTTTCTACCCAGATCGCTAACAGAACGACCCTGCTCGCTAGTAGAATCGTCCGGTTATAGATATGATGTCATCGTTTGCTGTCGGTATTGAGGCCGATTATTTTCAAAAATATTTCACTTGTGTGCATTGTTTGCTGAAGCTTGTCTGCCATTACTTTTATTATTAACCACAATTTTCATGTTTATGCACACAGATAATAATTATATCACATTACTGTACACAACTGTATGCTGCATGCCATGGTAAAAGCCTAAAAGATTATCAATTTGTCCTCAAATTTTAGTGATTCAAAAAGTGTTTTTGCAAAAATTTGCATCTTATGAGTTATTATCTGTAATAAAATTGTTGGGTTTTTTGTTATTTTTTGTTGAGGGAGATTTTTTACAGTAAAACAGCAAGAATTGGCGTAGACATGGCATTATGCCTTTCGATAGCCAATGCGACGTCATGTAGCGAAATTCTGTTCGATGTAACATACTAAACGTATCCTTTTTGATGGTTCGGCGTTTAAGTCTTTGATTTAATCGTTTTAACTTAGCATCGCTTGAGTTTTTATGCAAGCGAAACAGAATTTGTCAACATCAACATTTGAACCGGAAAACCATTGATTGTCACAAAGTAACGTAATGTATTTACCACTGCGAGCTATAGTTATCATAGTGTGTTAATATTCTACGCCTGTTTATGTTTGCGTGTTCGATTAATGTCAGCGATTAGATGTGAAATATATGACCAGGTAACATAGCTAACACTAACCCTAAAACCTAACCTTATCCCTAAACCTAAACCTTAACCCTAACCCCAACCCTAACCGAAATTCTTGCTCTCGAGCGATTTAAAGTGCCCCGGTGTTACCAATGGCTGCTTCGGCCATTGGTAACACGGGGCACTTTAAATCGCTTGTGAGCAAAAATTAAGCAAAAACCCGCAAATTTTGTTTTAGATATCGACTATTAAGACGATGTAGTTCCAAAAAAGTAATTTAGAACGCAATGATCCGAAGACAGGTTGGTAACCCTTGGCCCACGCCACTGCCACGCCCACCGATTTAACTGATCGTTCATAAACCGCATAAAACCCGACTTACAAAGCATAACTGATGCCAGTTATACGGGTTAAGTTTATAAACACGACCTATGTAACTACACAAAACAAAGATGAGTCACGCCTTCAAGAATTCTTGCTCCAAAAAGGCACAGTCCGGTTGGTATTTTCTTTATCTTACAACACGAGAACCATACCAATAAACACGTGACGGTAACTGTTTTTTTTACAAACTGTAAAACAAATTTTCACAAACACATACTTAAACAATGATATTACCTTCCCACCAGGCACAACGGTAATCTTTTTAAAGTTATAATGCGACATATTTCGTAAAATAAATAAAATAACCACGTTCGATAAAAATGTAAACAACACCAAGAATAGCTATCAAAGTATCGAAGACGAAGTCCAAGTTGATAAGTATGTAAAAAGTAACATAAACGATTCTGTTCGACTACGAAGCGGTCACTACCTACCATGATTGTCTTTTAATCATGCTACCTACAAGTTATCTTGGTTTATCTCCAGTCAATCATTTTGGCTCAATTCGCTTTTAAAATGTGCGTTGCAGCGTGAAATCGCGCAAAATTCACTAAACCGTGTGGGTTTGAGGTCATTCAGAGTCTTCCTTTACTTTTTAACTACGACACCGCTGCTCGTTGGAAAGTGGCATAAAGTTTGGTCACAAAAAACTAGAGACTCTTTTCTAAGAACCTAGTGTCTTTTATCTGGGATTGGATCGGTAATCAATACAGGGACGTGACTATAATGTGATCCTGGGGTTGATTTCTCAATTTCGGAATCCTGGATTAAGAAATTTGTAATGCCAGGATCCTGTTTTCGGGATTGGGATTAGGCTTCAACTTCGTCGTTTTTTAGTAGAGGGCCTATCCACAGGAGCCTTACTAGACTTATCTTGTGCATGTACTGATAAGTAAACCGTCAGAGCGCAATTCAGGGTCGACATGGGAGTGACTGTGATCGTCAAAATGCAACTTAAGATACCTTGCACGAACAAAATATCCTATTAGACAGCTAAGTGTCAGTGGCGGTTCTAGCCTGCAACTGGAGGTGCTACAGCACCCCGGAATTTAGCTCAGCACCCCCAAGTTTAATGTGCATAACACGCTGTCCAACAGGATGTTTTATCAGTGATACTAGTTAAGTAAACGGCATCTTGTCCAGTGGGCTTCAGACTGCAGCACAGTTCGCAGAGATTTTCAGGGCTAGAACCGCCACTCAGAAGTGTTATTTTATTATCTACAACTGTCAAAGAGTATTACTTAACAATATTTTGTAATCTAGAAATCCTGGGATTGAGACACCGCCAATCCCAGAACTCTTGGATTTCTGAATCCCAAACTTGCGAATGCAATCATGAGACATGACAGACAGACGGACGAATAGGATCACACTTAGCACCGCTACATGCTGTCACACCTAAAAACTACATATTAGTCCTGGATCCGCCATCCACACCCAAGTTGTAAGACTTTTGCAAATGTTTTAGAACTTAAATAAATTAAACATATTGCCAAACAATTTTACATGCGGCTACATATAAAATAAAACCCACCAAAAACGTTTTTTTTTAAATTTCTTATTTTCGAGCATAATCAGGGCCTAACACAGTTAGCTTAACAGACTGTAAATGTTGAATCAAATTTGAGATAATTCAATTAAGCATATCAAGACACAGCATACTAGTTTAATTTAGGTGCATCATACGAAAAACACAAAATCAGTTCTAATGTAAAAGATGTTCACAGCAGTTATACGAGAAAATATTTACTGGACACAACACACTGCATATACAACTAGTGGTGTCATGGGTTAAAAAATTGTGGGAAGAGGGGAACCAGGAAGTTGCAATTTTTCAATAAACAGCTAAAAATTTCAAACAGTGGGATACATGGTTGCTCAAGATTTCAATTTTGCCACACCATTTCCTTAAAATAATACATTTCAGCTGCAAATTTTGTATTTTTGGACAGTAGATTTCCAATAAAAACTATTTTCAGACCAGCTAAAGTTTAGTGGGGGCTGTTGTCACGTTACCCTCCCGTCTCGCTCCTACCACTACGACACTGTATACAACAAATACTACAACTAATATTTGCAGGAATCATGAGATCGTTGTCAAATTCTACTATAATTCTCTATTTTTATGCGCAAAAGCAGCTAGTGCTTTAGCGCTTCTTAGCCATCACAATTCTGTCTGTCCCTCTGTCTGTTCGTCACACGGGAGGATCAGTCAATTAAATAAGCAAGTCCAAGTAACCTGTTTTTCCACCATTTTTAATCGTTTTTTTAGACCAAAGTTTAGTTGAACTGTGGTCTAACTACAGACTTTAGCATTCAGCTTTAGCTTTCACTCAGCAAAAAGGCTCAGCGAAAGTCTAAGTCAAAAAGTGAAGTCGCCCAATGTATCTCACTGACAACAAATGCCAAATATTCAATTACACCACCTATGATAAAATCATTTGTTACTGCTAAATTAATACAAATTAATGCCATAAGTGAGTGTCACTGCCAAACTACAAAATTTATCGTCAAATTCAAACAATGACGCCGAAAAGTTGCAAACTGCCTAACTAAAATGTTCACAGCAAAAATCAGTCAAAATGCTAATATCTGAGTTATTTAGCATTCAAGAATGCCAGTCGGCAACCACTGAAAAAATAACGCACGTTAGCTCTATAAAAAGCAACTAACACAGCATCAATCTTCAGTCGTATATTCACAGTTTATTCACAGATGCCGTGTAGCTCTACGCTAAAAACATCCTCGCGGTCGGTATGTATGATTAGTGTGGAACTGAAATGTCCAATGCTCTGAGGGGTGAACTGTATGGGAACATGGACAAAATGCCGAGACCTGCAAATCAAATCACACATCAAAGGGATTTAAAAAAATAAAACTAGTAAAATGCCACAATTGTACAACAGTACACAAAACAAAATATGACATAAAAACAGTACGGAAATTAACTTTTCATCAAAGAACACATGTACGATAAAATTTTGATCGGTAAGACGAAACATAATGAAGGTGCTATAATATTTGAGCTACAGGAGTAGGGTTGTAGAAGTGTATGTGAAACGTGTGCGAGTTGTTAAGCACTTTCGAAAAATAAGTCAAAGTCATTATCAGTTGTACATCAGACTCAAATAATTATTACACAAGTTATATCAGACTCCGAAATAATTATTATGCCAATTAACAGCAAATATGACAATCAGCAGACGACATTACTCACCGCACTACAACGGACGGATAGCTGAGAAAAAATGGTGATGATACTTCATCGAATTTCACCTAAAACATGATTTAATCATCACACACCAGTTATTCACTGAACTAAGCAAGAAAGTAGTGAGTTAAGTAAATAAGTAAGTCGGTAAGTAATTTATAGAGCATCTAGACTAGTAACCAAATCCGAGGCAATAGAGTAGATTGCTAAGAGGCCACAGAAAATGCAGACTAATACTATCATTACTAATGGTTTTCTTTTCAGAATTATTCCAGGTCAAATTTGATCCCCAAAGAAACATCCGTAAAAACAGCCAGATTGATACTATAATACTTAGTACAGCATGCCTTAATGGCACAGTGCTGAGGCATTTAAGCTATGCTTACATGTAAAATTTTTATTTAAATTGCTGCAAACCACGTGTGCAACTTTCCAAACATTATAAGCACCATGAACGCACATTAAAGACAGAACGTGCAAAATGAAGCATTTGCAAGCATTGTATTTTACAATAAGCCACCTGAATCATGTGTGTACATGATGCTAAAAGTTTGTGCAACGTTTATGAGAATATTTGTAATGTAAACATGGCATTACAAATAGTTGCTAAGATGCACTTCCGCACTTAGTTTTAGTTAAAACCAGCCTGTTTCTACCTATTGCTGATCAGCTTACTCCAGGATAGATTGGACCAAAAAAAGCTAGAAAAGTAAATGCATGGGAATGATTGCAGCAAAAGTTTTACAAGCCATGCAACTGACAGCATCAGAACATTGCTAACAAAAATGTTCACTGAACAAATCCAATTGTTTTATGATTAAACAGTTACAGATTTTGATTACGTTTTACGCAGATGTCTGTAAATGAAACATACCCCTACAAGAAAAGCCCCTCTCATTTAGCACCTTCGTTTGGGATGACCCCGTTCGAATTTATGTAAAAGCTTTATGGTTCCTGAAACTAGTCTTCCATGCAGCTGACGGTGAAAATTTGGTGATCCCAGCTTGCACCGTTTTTGACTGATCTACCCGAGTGACAAACGGACAGACGAATGGAAAGACGGATGGACGGACAGACAGAATTGCGACGGCTAAGAGGTGCTACAGCAGTAGCTGCTGTTGCACGTAAAAACACCAGAATGTATACATTTACACTTAGCTTCTAAAATCAGCAACCATCCCTTTGCTTGACAATAAAGAAGTAAGTTTACCACAACAGTTTTCTGGTCTCGGTTCTTCAATTTGAGCTTGGCATACTGTGTCTTGGATGCTGACGTTTTGCTGAAAACCAACTGCTTTGGCGTAATGAAAAACAAACCATCAGTAGACCTAACAAACAAACAAATGTAAACACACTTTTCGCATATTTTAGTCACAGAGTGGCTCTCACAGAAAATGCACATTTCGTGTCCCACATTTTCGGTGAAACAACCATAAAATCCATAACAATATGCTTATTTTCCATGACTTTCCATGACCTTTGCTGTTTTGCATGACTTTTCGGGCATGGAAAATGGTTTTCCTAAGTTCGAGGACTTTCCGTGACTTAACAGCACCAGAAGTCGCCTTGTAACCAAGCCCAGCATCGACTAACTTCACTGACGCAACCAACAACATTACCAAGTAAACCAAACCGCCGAGCGTACAACACAAAATAATACTCCGTTAAAAACCACAGTGTACAATAAAACAGTTATTACAGATAAAAATATCCTAACTTTGGGTATTTTCTGGCAAAATAAAACTACTGCTATTGCAATTGCCATTGAACATGCTGCTATGCCACTGTGTGTAATACTTTGTCTAATGAGCCTACTTCTTCAGAGTCAATTCCAGTTGCAGCACCGCCATAATTTACAATATAATAAGACCTGGGAATTGTCCTAAAAATTTTCTTCCAAGATTTTGCTACATTTTTTCTGAGTCAAAAGTTTCGCTATGGATTAGATTTTTTAGTAACTTTTATGTATGACGCTTTTTATCTAAATTGCATTTTTCTATGCAAGATTTTTGGATTATTTCTGCAAAGTTTTACACATGCCCTTCGGCAAATTTGGTTCAAGTTCTTTGTAGACCAGATGCAACAACTAAAGTCCAACTGAAAGCCGTTCACAACGACAACTCAATATATCCACATTCGAAGCTATCAGAGGTCTCAAACCTCTGCCAAGAATGATCGGTGCTGCCACCTGGTGAACACAGCAGAGTGGTCTCAGTAATGACAAAGAATCCTGGATGATAATCCCAAATCCAGAAAAGTATCCAATCACCCCCAAATCTAATAAATTCCTTTTTTTGTCCTTACGCGACCCATCCAAAGTGTTCCAAAAACTCTATTTTGCATACAGACCAAGCCCTAAACGAAACCCCCTCGTCTAAGGGAAATACAGACGTGTTGTTGTTGTTGTTGTTGTTGGCATACCAAGCCCATCAGCCACTGTCCGGGGGGGGGGAGGAGGGGTGGAAGCAGATAAAAGCACAGAGATGAGGAATTCCACCAGAATGTCACTATCCTGGAGCCCGATTCACAAACACTGTCGTAAGACTTGTCCTAAGACACGTCATAAAATTATCATAACTCAATATTTGAGATGTCATAAGATTATCTTACGACATGTCATAAATGAATTCACAGAATTTATCTTTAATGATCGTAACTTTTTCATGAAGGCGTCTTGTTGTCATGTTAGCTATGGTCGTATGCGAGCCGCTGACTAATCAGTAAGTCAAAGCGGACGTTTAGAGTTAAATTTGTAATGTTTTAATTTAGAAATTTTTAATACTCTGACTACACAATTCCGAGTACATGGTGTTAACATGGGTGCTGATTTATTTTTTTAGGTTTTCTTATTTATTGAATGTTTTGAATTTATTTCATTTTTATAGTTCATTAATATTTGCTAGATTTTTGAGACAGTAGGCCTGTTAAAAGCTGTACGAGAGTGGGAGAGGTGAAGTATTTGAAGCATTTCTTGGCCGTGGCACGCTCTGCTGCACTGTCTAGACAGCGCATGGTAGCGATTGCCTACTAGCGAATAGTAGAGATAAATGCGTTTTTTCATATGCATTAGCTATTTAGCTACTACAGTAAAGGGCCTACAATGAAAGAAAAACAGCCTGCACCAATCACCAATGAACAGCGGTGGACTATGCAGTTTTATTTATTTTGGTATTGTGCTACTATCAAGTATCGTGATATTTAAGTCATTATCATTAATTCATTTGCATCGCACAACACTACGCTGTATTATTTTTTAAACTATGTCTATTGTCAAGATATGTGCTTACATGGCTACGATGTAGCAATGGTCCATCGCCAATGCAAAGTGCTGTTTATTTATCCATTAATTAATTTATTTAGCAAAAAACCACACAAAACAGATATATAGTACAAATCTAGCATTTATAGATTATGAGTATAATTGACTTAGAGGTCTTATGAATCGATACAAAAAGTTTTTCGTGTTGGATATAATTAGAATCGGAAATTTCGATTGTCATAAAACACCTAAAAAGTGGTCGTAAGATTTTTGTTGTAAAAGTGTCATAGGCAGTTTTGTGAATTAGCACACTGTCATAAGATTGCGTACATATGCACTGTGCAAAATATCATACAATTGTCGCAAAATTGTCCTAAGATGTTTTGTGAATTTGGCCCCTGGAACACATCTGATATGTTGACGGAGTCACCAAATACACGCTAAACTGTCACAGTGGTTTGCAACATTTGAGCTCGTACCGTAGACTAAATGGCTTGCTGCTGTGACTGTTGGATGATATGACAGAACGAGTGTCCAGAGAAGATCGACTAACATCAGCACTGATACCATTCTGCCTCAGCGATATACTACCGACAGCCTGTCACAAAGACAACTATCTACATGTGCCAGTCTAGAAAATACATATGTAAGTCCTTCCCGAGCCATCAGAAGCCTCACAGTTTCCTTAGCCCTCATTCAGGCACCAGCTTACACTGCCAGACAATGGATATGGGTAGTGCATCATAGTGTGCTTCTTTACATCCCAGCTTCTGCTGGTACTCACTGCACCAACCCACACAAGGATGGCCAGGCTGAGTTGCGCTGAATGGCTAGTTGGTTGCATACTGGGACGGTTCACTTGAATGCTGTCGATCACCCATCCAAGTACTAATAGGACCCAACGTCAATTAACTTTGCTGATGCAACCAACGACGTTACCAACTACGCCAAACTGCCACTACCCGCAAGATCAAAGATAAGAATAAAGATGATCAAGATAACAAAGACAGAAATAGAAGATAATCTGAGATCAGATGACATGAGACGAGATATTTAATAGAATTCAAACATAAATGTTTGAAAGCTTACACAACAGCAGACAAACAATAAGTCACTTGCAGTCAGCCAAGGATAAATTAAAACAACGAAAACAAACCAACTAACTAATATTCTAAAAACATATAAATATGCAGTAATAGGGATAGTTCACTAGTGCGAAGAAGCACTAATCCAAACAGTGCAAGGGTTAGGGATAGGGTTAGTGACAGTGAGTGAGAACTGAGTAGGGTTTAACGTCCCAACCGACACAGTGTAGATCATTTCGGGGACGACCTTTGCAGACAAAATTGCACATACACACAATAAGGTAACAAAAAGTTTAATCTTTACAGAAAGTTTAACCTTTGTGAAACACAAAACACACAAAAAAACGACGGAAACCTAAAATTGTAAAAACTGCTGATAATAATTGTGCATATGAAATGACAATGGCAGTTCTAATAATCTTCCCTGTTATCCTCCAGACAGTCATCAATCTCATAATGCTGTCTATTGGAGGACAAGGGGAGGGGGTCAGTGACAAGTTAAAAATAGAGATAAACTGCATAGACCTTTGGCTGTGGTGGAGCTTGGCTACTGTGAACTGGAACCTCACCACAATCAGACTAGTGTCGCTTTGGACTAGTGTAGGGTTCTCTCTCAGGTCGTGAAATAAAACCAGAGGACTTTTCCGACATTAATTAATTGCTGACATTAATTTTCAAGAACTAAATGTCAACACTAGCTCACATCATTAGGGTCTACACATTACACGACATGTTGCTAAGTTCTGTAAAACTGCACACAGTCAAGTTGAAACCACATTAAAATACCGGCAACATATTAATTTACAGATAACATACCACACACTGTTTGTCAGACTGAGTAGAGTGCACATAGGCATGTGTGACCTGTATAGAGATGCTGCTAAATATACTGAAAACAATTCCAGAACTTTCAAAGACCCAGAAACCGAAATTCAAAGACTTTCAAAAATCAACCCCACTTTCAAAGACTTTCAAAGCCTGAAATTTAGAAAAAAAATTCCTGAACTTCTCAGATTGCACGGCAACCAGCAGTATGGCAGAAACATCCACAGCAAACAGCTTTGCTTATCAGAAGTTGACATTAATACGAATGATTAATAATAACCACACAACTGCAATTAAACTTACGATGCCGGAAGTGTTGATGTGGCAAGTATGTAGTGTATAGCCGGTGCTAGAACTGACAGAGTTGAACTGTGCCTGCCAAGACTGTATATAATGTCCAGCCTCATTCACACAGAAACAAACTCTCACCTAAACAACATGCAGACTTCACGCATTTCCAGGTTCCTAATACGTTATTAAAAGCTAAAGAGCAGCATCAGGTGTATTAAGCAGATTTGATTGTGCAAAAACTAGAGCTGAAAAAATTAATCAGGTACATCACACGACCAATCGTAAGCATTTTTTGTGCCAACATTAACAAATATTTTTATGTTTAAAATTTTGATCAGATAAAAACATTATATAATCAATACAATAATATCATGACAAGCATCGCAAATCATTTTTTTTCTAAAAAAGTCAATGTTTTAGGGCGTGTTGCACCGACCATACTTAAATTTAAGTACATGCTTAACCACCGTACTTAACAGAAAAAACATTGCACCAACACCATTTAAGCAGGCCAGCCTGCTTAAACGTCACTTGAAATAAGTGGCCAAAATTGCCGACTTAAATTTAAGCGGCTGGCAAAAATGATACAGACACCATCTTTATTTAGTGAACCATGACGAAGTTATCGTCTAAAATTGACGACTATGGGTAACAGTTGCCATATACTATAAACAAAAGTGAAGAAAACTGGCAAATACACATGGATGTTGTTCATCATTGAGTATTTACAGCGGAGACCGTTTTAAGTGAAAACGAATCACTTTTCTAAACAGCAGTGCACTGACACATAGGCTATGAGTTCAGCATAGTCTACAAAGCTTATTTTCTCTAATTATATTCATTGTCAGCCAAATATGTATCAGTCCATATTTATGTTGATTCTCATATATTCAGCATATATATTACATTTCGCTCAAAATAATACTGTTCTAAAATTATCTCAATTTATATACGGCATTTCGAGCGATGGCCATTGTTGTCAACAAAGCATTATTGCTATTAATAGGCCGTCAAAGAAATGCTGTCGTCACATGATCAAAATCAGCCAATGGCAAGCATCATTACAATTAAGTGTGCTACTCAGCTAAGCGATGTGCGAATTGTGTTGGTGCAACGCAATTGATTTAAGTAGCCAGTTAAACACCACTTACATTTAAGGGCCGGTTTCTGGATCTTTTAGTTAAATGATCAGTTAGTAAACTGCCTGTTAATTGTAGCTGGCTAGTTAAGTACGTGCGCATTTCTGAACAAAACCTGACTAGCTGTCAGCTAACTAAGCGGTAAACTATAGTTACAATGATGCACACGACACTTATCACTTCCGCCTAGTGCAGGCGAGTGTCATGAATATTAATGAGCGCAATCGCACGTCAGCCAGCCCACGAGCCAGCCAACCGATTGCAGACAGCCATTTTGTTCATTCATGAATGGATTTTGTAGTAAAATTTGTAGCAGCAAACGTCTCCTCGAGTGTTTTGAAGACTTTGCTATACAGTAAAATCATTGTATAGTATCACATTCGTCAATAAACTGCTTGCAAAATGGTACAAAAGTTGCACTAAATACGCTAACTAAGATCGGCGGTTAGCTAACTGGCCAATTTTGGCCAGTTAAATTTTTGGCCATTTTGACCGTTGGTTAGTGCAATGGGGAACGGAGTTATGCAAATCTGTCAGCTAACACTAACTTGACCAACCAGTTAAGATCCAGAAACTGGCCCTAAATGGTGCTTAACTAAGTATGTACTTAAAATTAGTTGGTGCAACCGGCCCTTAGTCTGTCTACAAGATGGGATTAAAACAACACTCCAACGATTATAGCTAAATAAGTAAGAAATGTGCTAAATAGAAAATGCATATTCCGTGGAAATTATCACTGCTAGATTATCAATGTGATCTGTAGTCTGCATTAGTTCACAAAACAGATAATAATACAGTTTTACAATTCAGACGATCATGGTAACCTGCTCAGGTTGCTTTGGTCGAAGAAAGCCGCAAGCAGTTGGCCACCAGAATACAGATTGTGAAATCTGACTACACGCTGACGATCCATCGGCCTGGAAACATCAATAAGATGTTCATATACAAGACCGCCATGCTAACATACAAATCACTGAACATTGGTCAGCAAGAACACCGGTCGATCCTGCTCAGCGACTACACACCGTCATGTCAACTCCAATCATCCGACCACCAACTGCTGTCCCAGCCAACAGACAACACAGTGTTCGCCAGCCGCGCATTCAGCTCAAGCACTTCACAATTATCTGAAACAGTTTAGCAATTACCATTCGAACAGCACGCCCTGCCAACACCTTCTGATGACACCTCAAGACTCAACAGTCAACTGTTCTCGAACAACACCATCATCGACTAACTGCTGCCACCCGCGCCTATATACAATACAATGGAAAATTTGCACTCAAAAACTGACAAACACACTGTCAGTTTAATCTAGCAAGTTTTGAGATTGGAATGAAAGAATGATGGGGTGATTTATGACAAGAGTGGTGATGGTGACGCTGACGAGGTGAGATGATCATGGAAGTATGGTGAGTCAGGAGGAGATAGATCAAGACGTGGCTGACGAAGTGAGTGAGGCAGTTGATTCCAGAGAT
>Ga0056128_1008620_pt1 | contig 12842 bp, 10 predicted proteins | sample WorMetLIZISLAND2_FD_71113 | JGI IMG/M metagenome (GOLD analysis project Ga0056128, IMG submission 71113) | Marine gutless worms symbiont microbial communities from Max Planck institute for Marine Microbiology, Germany - Olavius geniculatus... ...
CGGAAGGTATTGCGAGTGTAGGGAGTGACTGACTGTAAAAACACAAATTACAGCGCACAGAAGAAGTAGAACTCTTAACGCGCATAAAATATTTTATTCATTAAAGAGTTAGAATTGTTATTTGTGTCATTTGACACTCAAAAAGTGCATTTTTTGACGAATTTTTTGTAATCCCGTAATCCCAGGATCGAGACGTCACCAATCCCGGTATGCGGCCCGGATCTTGGGATTCGGGATCCCGGGATTGCAAACACTATACCGCAGGTATCGGGTAATCGAATTTGAAACGATGACGTTGTCGCCTCACTAAAAAAGTAAATAAAATGGCGGCTTCCGCTGGGAGAGGTGTAGGAAAGTTTGCAAAAGGAATGAGAAAGACAGTCGAGAAAGTTATCCATCCGCCGTTCTTAAAGACGTACATTCCCGCTGGCCAAGCAACGCCTGCACCTCCTTTGGGAACTCAGCTAGGCCAAGTACGTGTTGGCGTTTTCTCTTCCGAAACAGTAGCCTAGCCTAGTGGTGGCACTAATTACCGAAAATTATCGAAAACAATCTACTTTCGGTAGTTTTTGGTAATCGTAAATACCGAAAACAACAAATACCGAAAATCCTGACTCTAATTTTAACCTTAACCTTAGACGCTAACTCTAGACGATGCTCTTCTTCAGTAGATGGTCAGACTTCAACTTGTTGAAGACTCCAGACCATGTCGGGTAGTTGACAGTGTGAAGTGTAGGACGTGTTAAGCCAACAGTTACAATGCCACAACAATTGTTGGCAGTCCCTCGCTCCTACGGAAGAGTCTCGATTCCCTTTCACCAGTAAAGGTGGAGTACATGGTAGGCGTTATTATCAGTCCGAGCCGGACTGACACCAGATTTTATTTTCAGTCCGGACTCGGACTGGTGGCTAATTTTATTTTCAGTGCGAATTAAAATGAATATTTATGGCAGATTATGTCATCATTTCAGGCACTGCTTGTTGGTAAAGCTGATCAGAAGTCCACCTAGATTCCAATTTACAGACCACACTGATCGTGCTGATAAGGCACTTGACAGCTTTGCTTAGGCCTACTTTTAACACTGCCATTAGGGAATCTAGTTCTTGTCCACTGCAATTACGATAGGCCCTAATCCCTTGAATGACTGAAACGTTTCACGAATAACTTTTGCATCTACCCTGTATACCTGCGGTAGCCGTCGCTCGTTTAGTCAGCCTACCCGGGCATGGCGGCAGAAGGTGTGATGCTCAGGGTGACCACTTGTCTGGAAAACCTGGAAATGTCAGGGAATTTGAAACATGTCAGGGAAAAAATCTTGTCAGGGAAAAGTGTTTCAAAACTGTTTATTACTAGTTGAATATTTGCGTTAAACTCCATTTTTTTCTGCTTGCTTCGCTCGCAGACTTGTACTCCCATACTTTTAAATTTGCTAAGGTGGCATATTTGTAATCAACTTTTTTGTCAGCAGTAGGCAGAATTAAGAGTGCAGTTTAGCGTTTGGTTCATTGGCAATAATCAACTGCAGTTTAACTGAAGAATGCGTATGTTATAATTACTTTTTGGGTCACTTAGGGATAATTGGACGGATTGGTTGCTAGCTGATATTCTGCTTCGATTAATGTCAGCTTTTACTATATGAAAAATCACCGTGCAAAGACCAACCATGGGTGTCTGTCCTTATGATGTAATGCCACCCAAGATTTCACACTATCATCGCTTCAGAAGTTGAAGGCAGGCACGGAAATTAGCTGCGGTTTTAATAGACAGGCTGTACGAGTGTACGTGGTATAGCACGCATAGTCTATAACATTTTCTGTGCGACATTGGACTATGCGTGCACATGGTCAATAACACCATGCATTTTGTTTTACCTTGTTCCATGTCACTTTTGCTCCCGGGAAGCGAAAGTTCCACCTATGGAACTTTCACTCCTGGAAGTGAAAGTACGTGGGAATGAAAATGCCATAATTCTGCTGTGTGCTGTAAGTTGTAGGCCTATTTTTGACAGTCACAGCTATTCCCTGTTGTTTGGATAAACTTTCTATACTGTCCTACTACATCCTGTGGAAAAAAGATTCTGGACACATTGGTCTATGCACAGTGTCTCGGTTAAAGATAAAAGCATAGCTGTAAAGCACCATAAAAACCTAGGATAAGATACAGACTACAGAGGTTTCTTTGAAAAAAATTGTTTTTTGTGCCTGTTTGTGCTGCTATAGAGAAACGTTAACATAGGACAATTCTGCAAAGATTTCAACGAAAGAACAAAAGATATCAAAGTTGGTCTTCCACTACCAACACGCATATATATCAATGTAAGAATATGTTGCTCATTTTATTACTAAATAGTAAATATTCTGTTTTGTTTATCTTTTTGACTAATGGTTATTTATAGGACTGCAGTAACATCTTAAATGGTACTTACTATGTTTTCCTTATTCTAGGATTTCTAGCTATGGTATATGGCTTGATTGCATAGTGCTTTAAACATTGGATCAACAATTAAGATGTTACATCTTGTAAGTTTAACTATGGCACTAGCAATTCCATTCTCGTGTAATGACTTGCATTATTTGTTCACACCTGTATGCTGCTGTCACCATCCACGATATTTGTGACGATGCATTAACTGCCAGTAAGGTAGTCATAGATTTCAGAAGAAATGTTTGTGTGGTTTATAATTTTGGACATAAGTCCATTGCACACTTAAGACCTGAATACAAAAATGAGTGCCTCATGCATGTCACTGAGCTACAAAAGGGCAAGCTTTCATTTAACCTTCTGTTAGGCATTACTATAACTTTGTAAATTTGTATGTACTGTTTATTTTATGTTAACTTTAGGTTGGTAAAAGTGGTAGCATGTTTGGCTCTAGTGGACTGCCGGACTATGTAGTTACTAGTTACTAGTTAGCTGCTAGTGTTGTTAGAAAGTGCTCATCTACTGTATATGCAGACTAAATGAGTGATAACTGAAATGTGTGTTGTTCAGCAATTAGCAGTAAATTGTCGTTGTATTGCAGGAATTGTTAGTGCTGTCAGAAATTCAGAATAAAAAGTGTATATAATTTTAATATTGTGGCTGCTGTTCTATGTTGATATTAAGTTTTGTATTATAATAGCATGCATTGTGCAGTGGATAAAATAAAAGAGTTGTTACGGGTTATACGTATCCGTGAACTTGGCTTAACATGTTTCTATACTGGTTCTGTCTGTGTGTAGCCCGACAGATCATACAATATTGTCATACATCATCCTCCTGTGACGTACTATCTCCTCATGGCTGCTGGTTTGAAGAAAGGTGCCATGAAGCCTGGTAATTAGAAACTCTATAAACTATAATTATGCCCAGTAAAGTTTATTGGGGTGTTTTTTTGGTAATGCTGGGCTTTTGCATGACACTTAAATGCAAATTAAGAGAGTAGGAGTGTCTAGTTTTTTTTTATTGTTACCTCGGTTGATCTGATCTCTAAGGTTCACAGTTTTCCGCGGTAAATTTTGCCAAATTCCGCGAGCCAGTTCGCAAAATTCCGTGTCTCACTGCGGCAAAATTGTCCAAATTTCGTGGCTTACCGTGGTTTTTCGTTTGTGCATAAACTAAGCTTTATTCTGTTCAAAAAAATTCAGTTTTTGAATGCTGGCATGGCGCTCAGTTATGCTAGCAACAAACAAAGAAAATTATCAATCTTTTTCTTTTCAAAAGTGCAATTTGTGAATTAGTCACATTGTGTTAATTTACGATTGTGCCGTATACGATGGTAATTATTAGTAGGGACGCAGTTTTAGGCAGTTCAGTTTGATTTTTCTCCGTGATATAGTTAGTTTAAAGCCGACGATCGTACTAATCATCAGTCATTTCTTAACTTCTGAAAAATTCTTGAAATTTCGCGGAAAAGGTCAAATTCCGTGGCTCAGCTCGAAATTCTGTGGCCCGCGGAAAACTGTGGACCCTACTGATTGCTAGATTGTTTTTTGATACTAGGAAGTTTCTTTAGGACAGTTTGTTGCTTGTAATATGTAGTTAGGCAGTTTGAATTTTTTTTACTTAAGACTTGCATTTTAGATACAATTTTGTCAGTGTATCGAAAGTTATCCATTGTGTAAACTAATGTCACAAGATTAGCACTCAATACTGGTAAATATCAAATTATGTTTCCCGAGTTTTGTCTTGAAATACTGACTGAGCACCTACTTTTTGCTTTACATAATTTGCAGAATGTGAATGCTGCCTTGGCAGTTTATTTGGCTGATTTCTAATTACATTGTGCAGAATTCACTGTATTGGCAGATGATTACGGTTGAGGACTTGAGGTCTGTTTACAATGATGTTTACTCAGTACCCCCGTTACTTAAAAATCTGCTTATGTAAGTGTTTATTTTTTATGGTGAAAATGTGCGACACAGGTCACGAAGTTGCTGGTAAAGTTACATTGCGACACATCTACGAGATAGCTCGCATCAAAAGTGCAGATCCATGTAATGAAAATGTTCCCATGGAGACTCTGTGCCGGTTGATTATTAAATCCGCTCACACCCTTGGCATCGAGGTGGTGAGGGACCTCGACGCTGAGGAGTATGGTGCTTATCTCGAGGAACGTCGGAAGATTGTTGAACAGCAGGAAACTGAACTGCAGGAAGCAAAAGCTGCTAAGTTGCTTCGGGTTGCTGTATAAACTAATCTGTAAGCAGTCCAGCACATATTGCTAGCTCTGAATGGTGTGCATTTTCCAAAACTTGCTGTGTTTTTGGTGAATTGATATTAGATTTGTCCATATCTATATTTGTTCATAGTTAGCATTAACCGTGGTGTAAGAGAACTCAGTGCCATCTGTCATGAAAAAAACTTTGTCCCTAAAATTTTGTCGGATTCTCAAAAATATTGATGCATTTTTACGCGCAACAGCAGCTACTGCTGTAGCGCGTCTTAGCCATCGCAATTCTGTCTGTCCATCTGTCACACGGGTGATTCAGTCAAAAACGCTGCAAACTAGGATCACCAAATCTTCACTGTCAGTTGCTTGGAAGACTGTACTTTCAGAAAGTGTAAAGCTTTTCCATAAGTTCGAAGGGGGTCACCCTGAACGAGGGCGCTAAATGAGAAAGGGGTCGGAAAAATCTACAATATCCAGCCGATATGGCATTGCCAGAGCGAGACAGTGGCACCCTCTGGTGAGTACAAGTAAATAAAACACTAGCCTATACATATTTAGTCATAGGTCATCTGGTGCCATCTGGCGACTGATTTTGTTTAACTGGGCTTTCTGTGAAACTGCAGCCAAAAGCCGTACAGATGAGATCTACGAATGAAGTCTATGGATCACTAGCGTACGACAATGCACCGCTGTTGCGTGTTCACCTTTGCGTTAGCAGGGCTTTTCTTGTTCTTTCTGCTTTCAACGTTTTACTGAAATTAAAAAAAACTGCATCCATTATGTCGTGCTGCGTGATTTTTTCATGCCTAAGTAGTCACTGTTGCCAGATTCCAGATTCTCGGCTTTGTTTTTGATAATGCACATTTTCTCAGAGATGACTAATGTCGTGCATATATAAATATGTTGAAACTTTAGAACATACTGTATAATTTGTTGTTACAAAGTATAGTTTGACTTATTTTATGGTGACTATTAGCAGAATCCAGATCACAAGCACGTATAGTTTGCATGAATTTTTTTGCAGATATGTGGTTCTCACCAGTAGAAACCAAGTGGCGACAGAAGCTGTTTTAAAGTATGAACTGGGGCCTGAGAACAGGGTTGAGGGTGGAAAATATTGAATTTTTTTTTTAAATCTCAACATTTCCATGTTTTTTTTACTCTGCGGTTAAGTTTAACATTCTGATTACAACAAAACTGTTAAAATCAAACATTAAATGCATGGGAAATGCAAACGATGCAACAAAGAGAAATGGATATTTTTTATCTTTACCAGTTAAATCCAGTCAGTTCGTAAGTAATGTGTTTTAGACCCATGATCTTCTCAAGATTCGGTACTGACCATGCTGTGATATTTTATCACAAAAGCAATTTTTTTTCTCATCAAAGCTAAGAAATATTGCTGATATGATTATTTTGTTAATTCAGCCCTATTGAGGGCTATCTGGAGTAAAAATTCAGTGCACCAAAATGGATACTTTTGGAAAGTTGGGCCATATTATTGGCCCTTAACCCACACTTCTGCCTCCACTGGTAGAAAGTCTTTTTCACATGTTATTTTTGTTCTGCACTGAGAGAAATTTTGGCTAATGATCAATCATTTGAATGTGAATGATTGAAAATAGTCGGTATGATAATAACAGTCTGTATTGTAGGGAACATAACAGAGTTGCAGCCAGTGGCTTCCATCCCTCCAAATTTGAAATCAAAATCGGGCGCAAGTTTCCTCCCCACTTTTGGCCTTAAGCCCCCCTCCCCTTCAGGCTCCCTTTCTTTCCTGCTTTCTCTCCATGGTTCCATCTGTCCCTTTTCCTTCTCCTTTCTCTCTACTCTGCTTCCCTATCTTTATCCCCCTTTCCCTCCACGTTTCCTCTTTCCATTCTTGTTCCTTCTGCCCATTCACGAGGTGCCCCATATCCAGCTAGAGGGTCTAGCCAGCCAAGTTCTGTAAGCTGCGCCAGGAAATCCGGGCGGAGCTCGGCTGACAAATGGTTTGTGAACTGCATTTTGAGGTCAAAGCAGCTATTTTAATTATAGCAGTTAATACTGCCGTGTAGTGTGCATGTTCTCTGTGAAACAACTTGCCAAATTGTAGCGTGGTATGAGCATGGGCAGCATTGCAGTGCGACGACTCAACGACTACGTCTCTGCACTGTCATAGTGGCGCAAAAAGCAAAACAAAAATAGGGGGAAGTAAAAAAAATAGGGGAGAAGTTTTGTGAAGGGTGTAGTTTGCCCAGAGAAAATAGGGGGAAAGTTTTGATCTGCAACCTTATCAAAACTTTCTTCCCCCTTATTATTCACTGGGTGCAAGCTGCGCCCACCAGGTATAGCAATAGAAGCCACTGGTTGCAGCAGGTGGCAGTTTGGCTCTTCCTTGAAAATATTAATTGTAGTAGGAAGGGAGTAGGTCAGGCTTAGCACAGAAATATGTACACCAATCTCCCTTTTACAGTTCTAAGTATGCTACTGGTTAATTGTCAATTTTGTCAGTAGTGATGTGTAACAGTCAAGTGAGACAGCCAACATAATTATGATGCGTTGTTATAGATTTTAGCTATGTGGTATCTGTAGTCTGTACATGTAACTAGCTAGCTGTTTCATGGGCGTCCATTTTGCCATTTGCACTATATTTCCCTATTTCTTTTCCTATTGCTCATCCGTCTTTCTTTTCTTTATCTTGTTTCTTCCATAGGAGACAATGCAGCTAAGAAATCTGGAGAATGCTGGAAACAGTGGCGTCATTTCAGTGAATCATTGGGGTTGGGTCTTAGTGAGGGAGCTCTTGGGTGTCTCTGTCTCAGCCTGTGTAACGTATTGTTCTTGCAGCAGTAACATGTTTTATAGGTACGACTTACGGGGAAAAATTAGTCATAGCTCATAATTCCTGGGAGGGTCCCTATACAGACCTCTCCAGTACCCCGTGGCCGTTTTTGGCCCGGAATGGAGGGGGGCTTCCATTGAACGTCCAAAAACGAAGTGCTTCAGGGGGCTTCGCGCCCCTTTGAGGAGGGGCTATGCTCCTGGACCCAGTTAAAGGCATAGACTCCCGTTATAGGCTCGAGCTACCGTGCTCGCCATGCGGCTATGCCCTTCAGATGTGGACTAGAACCGCCACTGCCAGTACCACTCCTCCCCATGAATGACGCCTCTGGCTGAAAACCCACTGGAGTCGATTTTAAGACATTCTAATCCTGCAGAAACATTAGGAAACGAACGAGAAGCGTTACAGAATCGGATATTTTTGACGAATTACGGCTGCTATTATTTGCTACGGTAAATTGCTCGCCAACGACAACGTTGATGTTTTTATTATGAATTTACTTATTTTAACACAAAGACGTCGATTACCTTTTAATCGGCGTATTTGTACTTCCTTTCTGTGTTGCTACGTATTATGTGGGAATGTTGTAAATAATTTTGTTTATATCTATTTTGTTACTCACGTTTAAGTATTACAGGTTTGTATTAGTGTTATTACATCTAGAACATAGTCAGTCGGTTACTTAACAACCTGTCGCTATTAACTGGTACTAGATAATAGGGTTGGAAGGCAGACTATTCCGACAGTCACAGTCGGGACGAAATGTATGGCAGTGACGCAAATACGTTCGCATTCGCAAGGCGTCGCTACTGTTTTGCGTAAGGCAGTACAAAAAAATGACATGCATGGTTACAGTTCGGGTTAGGGTTCTCGTTAGCGTTAAAGGTTAGGATTAGGGTAGACAAAAACTTCGTCCTAATTAGCCTACAGCCTAATTCAGCCTGTGGACGGGCCTATAACTAGGCTAGGATTAGGGTAGTTAAACTAGATACGGCTGTCATTATCCACTGGACGACATCGATGCTAGACTAGGGTTAGGGTCAGTGTTAGGGTTAAGGTTTCAGTTCGGTTTTCGCTAAAACGCGGTTTCAGTTTGGTGCAGTTCGGTTTTCTGACCAGCACCAAAACCAGCGCGGACGTCCGGTGATAACGCGCCCACCGGGCACTTCCTCGCTCACTACCAGATGCCTGCTAAACAGAAACTCCATGGGCAGGCAGGCAACAGAACTTTGCTGAGAGAGAGATACAAGGTAGGGTAGAGCAGATAAGACAAACACATTCACAGTTCCCGCTAACGATTTTTAGTTTCATGGCATGCAGAAACATGCATGGGGTCACGCTTGCAGTCTGTCGGCTGTAACTTGCTGAATGACGGCGACAGTAAGATGTGAAATTGTGCAGATCGAGCAATCAGTATCAGGATGCTTCAGCACTAACCTAGACGTTTCATTCACTAAGATGTTTCACCCTCTGGATGTCATATCCTCGGTCCGTCTGTTTTCGCTGTCGTGTACAATTTTATAATGAGCAACATATCCAGGGGCGAAACATCAAAGGAGCAAAACATTTGTAATTCGAGCAAGCGCATCAAGTGATGGGTGGTAGATGCACAGTGTAAGGTTGTGAAATGCGCCTACTATATTTTAGTGCTTATATTGACAGGCTGGCGTAGGATAGCAGTGAAATGGATTATATAATGCATATGTTCCATCAACCATCATTACTGTCACAGTTCTGCAACACAGGCATGACTTCGTGGGTTTCATTCTTGTCACTCTCTTGATGTAGTTTATCTACAGTATCAGCAATGTTAATGAAGCATTATTTATGCATCCATTAAAAAATTAATGCAGTGCGTTAACGCTTTTAAAAAATTAATGCTTTGACAGCTCTAGTTGTAAGCTGTAATCTGTGTAAGCAGTATTTTTAGGCCGCTCGTACATAGTCACACGAGGCCTTAGCCCAAGCAGTTCAAGTCGGACCTGCTTGTCTCGAATGTGATAGAGTCTGTGCTTCAGACTTTGGTCTGCGCAGTCATCTGCGCATCCGTCCAAGACCGCAATGACAATACCACTACAGTGCACATCATTGTTGACATCGACAGACTACCACAAGCAAGCATACTGCTGAAGTTTTAGGTGGACTACATCGAAAGGGTTACTGGGATGACAACTGACGAACTCGTGGCTGTATTGCAGGACCACAACAATAATGATGGAACTTCAACAAAACAATTTTTAATCACTTAATATTATTTGATCGTCAAACTAGAAAGCAGTCAGAGCCCGCACACCTCCGCCAAGGCAATGTTGTTTGCTAGGTGGCAGCAACATCTTCGGTTTTGCAGCAGTTTCCCTTATGCCCCATTGAAAGCAATGGTAACAAAAATTTCAAAGTGATCCAGAATCCAGGATTCCTTTTGGATCATCCCCAAAATTGAATCACTGGTAGTTTGTGTCATTCCCGACATACCCTCAAAATTTCAGAAAGATTCGTCAATAATTTTTTGAGTTATCTTGCTAACAGACAGACAAACAAACAAACAAACAAAGTCTGGCAAAAACATTACCTTTTTGGCGGAGGTAATAACCACAATTTAATGAAATACAGGAACTCCTGTTTCACATAATTTAGTACATTTACAAACGTGCAACATGTTAAGTCAACGCATTAATTCGGCAGCTCTATTTGCATTATCCACTTTATTTTTATTTTTGCTTTTTTCTACTTTTTTTTCGAAATCGGACAGTGCACTAAGTCCAAAATTGGGGGAAAGATGATTGGACAATTCTTACCTGGAAAAAAATTTGGCCAGATTTCAGTGAGATTTCATTGAAGGGTTTTGGGGTAGGAGCATTTTACTGCATAAATAATTCATGGCTTGGCGAATCAACAGTCTTGGACCTAGAAAAAGACAATTGGACATATAACACTTGGTTTTCTGAGCCTTACGTTGTTTTTATTGCTATGCATGCTTTATTTTAAGTCGTAAAATCTATCGTCAGTACAATTTGTGTGAAAGAGTTTAAAGACCATGTAACTAGCAACATGCTTGACTCTGAAGTCCTCAACAACTTTGTTTCTAAGTGCTATCTTTCCAATATGAACAATACAGACATTCATTTTTTGTCAAAACTGTTCTCGACTGTCATTGTCTGTTGGATGACGTAGTTGATGCTCTATTATTTGAAGCATACCAGAGCTGCCACACCTGGTGCAAATTTTTGGTATATGGAATGAAATGAATGGACTTTGTTGGGTATGTGAATTTGTTTGACAGAAAAATGACAGTAGTTCCTCTGATCGTGGACATTGCTGCTGTATTTTTCATCATTGCCTGCTTGCATTACTATTATGGCAACTGGCGAAAGCACCATGTCATTGTGACAGTGGCAACATTTCTGTCGTGGTTTTTGCCATCTATGATTATTTTTGTGCTGCCAATTGATATATCTAGTGTAAGTACTCCATCTTTTGCATTGTTTAATTAACAGATGTATTAAATATTGCCAAGAATTATTAACAAGGTAAGCTATAATAATTCACGGAATAACAATTTCTATTTTTTGATTTATGGAGACTTTGGCAACTGTTGTAACATTTCTTGGAACAATTTTTACGCGCGAAAGCAGAATGCTTCGCGCGTCTTAGCCATCATCTGGGCGTCTGTCCGTCTGTCTGTCAAACCCGCAAATGATCATTTAACAATCATTGTGATTTCATGAATTTTTATAATTTATTATTTGATGCTTTATATTATTGACAAGTGAGTCTTGCAGTTTAGTAGAAAATTATGAGCTGGCTTTATTTCAAAGCAGATTACTTGGATCTGCTTTTCAACGCTTTTTTGATACCGTGTTATGTTTTTTGCAACAGACTTGTTACAATCGTTGTATAAGCAAGGACAGTCAACTGGTAACGGTTACAACTACCGTTCTAACTTCAGATATTCATCCATCATTGTCTACAGTTACCATGTCCGCAAATTCCAGTGACTTGGCATTTGAAGAATACACAAAGTCTAGTGGTGTTTCCTTTGCTTCTACAAGTAATGCCCGTTTGGCATCGTCACTGGCGTCGGCTTTGCCAGACACAAAGTCATGCAGGGAACCAGTGAGTTATGTGTCGGCATTCACATTGTCCGTGTTGTGGCATGTGGTTTACTGGACCTCCCAAGCTCTTACATGGTTTGCTCGTCTTATGTTTCTGGCTGTTATTGAGACTTTCACTGCTCAGAAATATTTGACGTTCAGTTATAGTTTGAAGGGTTGCTGTATTAGGTTTGATATGATTTGTGTAAGCTAAAAGTATAATGCCAGTATGTTATCATTCTTGAATATTACTTAAATACAGTGCAAATGTGTTATGTGAGATTATTTGATAGTTTGACTGTGCTGACAAATATTTTAAGCAAGCACAATTATGCAGTGGATGGCGATTCGTGGAAAATGTGGCGTCATTTATAGTTTCTGGTTGATTTTAAAAGCTAAATAAACTACTGCTTATTCTAATGACTAGTTATGGGACTATGACAGTTAAATTGAGGTATTTTTGTAATAATATTTTGTACAGCTGATTCAGTGTGCTACAGATAAATGATTATTTTTTAAATTAATTTTTAAATACTATGTTTACTGGTTATATTGTTTCAGATTTTGAAAATGTTAACTCTGTTTGAATATTAGTTTAACATGAGTAACAATGCAGTTGATGATCAATGCTGTCTGTGGTAAACATGTATTTATTTAAATTTGTATATGTTATGGTTTACTGAATTGTATATTGATTGTTTTGGTGAAAGGGTTATTCTGCCCATAATGCAGTCATATGCTACAGCAGGCGAGTTTACAGTACTTGGAAAGATGAAGTATGCTCTGATTACTAATGCCATTTATTATGGCACATACTTACTTATCTTTGGTGTGTGCCTGATTTATGTTGCGGCCAAGCCAGAGTTACACTTTGATGCGTAAGTTGGACAATTTTTTGTTGTTTTGCCATTCTTGTTTGATTAAATATGGGTTTTATTTCTTGAGTTATATCATATTTGTTGAACTTCACCAATAATATGCTGTTTCATTAGAGTGAACAAGTATGCTATTTGAAAATGACTAGTTGAACTGTGTGATTAATTGTACTCAATTTTGATTTCAAATCACTTAGCTTTGATACTTCTTTTTTGCTTTTTACTCATTATTGCCATTTTGGAATTGACTGCTTTGTAAGCTGTCACTTAAACAATTATATGTACTACACTGTGTCTCAAAAAAAAGCATGTGACTACATTTTTTGCAATAACTGGAACAATGAATGTCCGATTATAATAATTTTTGGCACACTTATTAATGAGACTATATGTCATCGAA
>Ga0056128_1008621_pt1 | contig 12842 bp, 4 predicted proteins | sample WorMetLIZISLAND2_FD_71113 | JGI IMG/M metagenome (GOLD analysis project Ga0056128, IMG submission 71113) | Marine gutless worms symbiont microbial communities from Max Planck institute for Marine Microbiology, Germany - Olavius geniculatus... ...
AAAAAATGCTTTGTCTGCAGCTGACCGTTTTTGCCATAAGCAGTGCTCCAACACTGACATCATCACTAACTGACTAATGATCGCTGCAAAAGCGGGCAAACTATTCAAATACTTTCAAACGTGATCGAGTGTCACTGCTGATTACTACAAATAATCAATGTAAGTAAATTTTAGCACTTTATACGCCTTCTGTGACTAGAAAATTTTATGATTAGTCTTTGACTATGCCAAACGTCAACGGCCATGATTTATATCTTAATAATAACGACACCACAATGTGACGTCATAAATAAAACGATGGTAAGCGATGTAAAACAGTAGTTGTACAACTTCATAATAGTTTTGGTTTTTAATTGTCAATATCTGCTTACTGAGAAGAACAGTCCTGGAATTTATTGAACGACCCTCGTATTTAATATTACTGTCACACCAGTTGACCATTCGCGGCTTTAATGCTGTTGATTAGATAACTGCACCCAACTGCTCCAACAATGCCCACAAATTCAACTTGTGAAGATTTGGCCTAAGCCAGAATAACTCCAAAAACTTGGCCAGTTGAACATCGGTAATGATGAGGTGGCGAAGAGACCCAGTGCACTGTTAGTGGTTAACACGTTGGTGTTGATCAAAAAAGTACTTTGAAAAATGACCAACTGACCATCAGTAGATGGATAACCACCTCAGTACTTAACCAGCCACCCAGGTAAACTCAGCCTGGCCATCCCTTAGTGGATAGCTGCAAAGAGTTACGAGCATAAACAGGCACATCGTGCAATGCACTAGCTCTGTATCCACGGTCTCATAGTGCAAACTGGTGTCTGGCTGAAGACTAACAGAACGAAAATCAACACTGCCCTATAGACCCTGTGGCTCAGGAACAACATTAAGAATTATGTTTCACAATATGATGGGAATACTAGGTTGGTGGCGTAGCGTAGTTGGTAACGCGTTTCGGCTGAAACGAAGTTACTGTACGCCGGGCCCGGTTAGTACTGCGATGGGTGACTGCCTGCCGGCAGGTAAACCATCTCGGTGCAAAGCCTGCCAGCTAGGTCGACTCAGCCTTCTACCCTCCGTGGAACGGTAAAATGAGTAGTAACTCATTTACATGGGTTACGAAAGGTGGGGACCTTGGTACAGCTGACTGGGGTTGCCTAGCCGGTCGCTGCGCCAGCCTATGTCTGCAGGCTGCACACGGTTGCCGTGCGGCAGGCGGCTCTGGTTAGTGATGAAAGTGCATTATAGAGGCGTGTTTCGCGACGATGCGCTATACAAATTGACGACCTTTACCTTTTACCTTTTTACCAAGCAAAATTATGTCACAATAGATGAATTACTGTTAGTTAACAGAGAAGATGGATGAACCAACAGACCGTCTTCATCCAGTCAAACGCAGTGCATGTGTCTCCACCGTAACAACTGTAGAGAATACTCTCATAAGCATATGAACAGTCTAACGTTTCCTGAACACTCAGAGGCTTAACATGTGACTTGTGTAGCAGTGCAGACATCGACTCAACCGTCTGTACCGTGGAAAACGCCCTGCAAACAATAAACATACACACCCGTTCACTGTTTACAAAAATTCACTTTTATGGGCAAATTTCTGCGGCTGTCGCAATGGAAGATTCACAATGGGTCTTGTGCATGCTGATAGTACACGAGCACCTAACTCAAAGAAAAAGAATCACAGAAAAACCAAAACTAGTGTGAACGTTAGCAGGGCAGGAGTAGTCTGTATTGTGCTGGTTATGGCTAAAAAGGTCAAAGGTCAAAATTAGGGTTAAGGGCAAAGTTGTGCAGTGTGGTGTATAACTAAGCAAATACTTGCATAGTAGACCTACTTCAGGACTGGGTCAACACACTTATCAACTCATTTGAAAAATTGCAAGAGATGGCTTAAAATTCAGTATTTATTTCAAGATGCTCTATATAAAGATGTATATATAGGAGATGGTCTGGCTCAGTTGATAGCGTCGTTGATCGCATCAACAAAGTTAATCAACACCCGGCCCGGTTAGTACTTGGATGGGTGACCGTCGACAGGCAGGTAAACCATCTCGGTATGTAACCAGCCACCCAGGTCAACTCAGCCTGGCCATCCCTTCGTGGCTAGACACAATGAGTACCAGTGAAGGCTGGGACGTAAACAGGCACACCACGTGATACACTGGCCCCGTATCCGTGGTCTCGCAGTGTAAAAAATAAGTGTCTGGCTGAGGGCTAAGGAAACAGAGATCAGCGCCGCCCAGTGGGCCTTAAGGCTCGGGAAAGACTTTACGTTTTACGTTTTTTTACTGTATGTAAAATAAAAATAGTTTGCTCACCAGCAACCTCCACAGCTCTTCTGATCTCTTGGTGAACTGATAATGCCTTTTTCTCGCCTGATTTAATTACAAAATGACAAAAAATATGACTGCCATGAACAGATGCTGCAAAACTGAAAAGCACAAGCAGCATTTTCACATGCAGAGGGTGGTCCAAAAAACGGCACAAAGTTTATGGCAACATAATTTTGCAACTGTACATCACAGAGTCATGTGGTTTTTAGCAAAATGTTCTGAAAAAAATCGGTGTCAAGGGTAATACTGTTTTTGCATAGTTCAACTGCCAGCGGCAATAACAAAGAATATTTAATTGCTGTATTCAAATACTCATTTTAGTCACGTAAAGAATTTCTTTCGCAACATTTTGCTGAAAACCACATGACTCTATGATGTACGGTTGCAAAATTATGGTGTCATTAACTTTGTGCCATTTTTTGGACCACCCTGAACAATAATAATTTGTTATTGATGCTGCCAGCATGAACAGCACTCAAATCATTCACTGATAAATTTAGCAATTTTGCCTACTTTCAATAAATTTTACTTATACAGTCTTTGCTTTGCCTTTTGTGACAACTCATTTGCAGTCCATTGCTAGATAGCTAAGCACTCCCCACAATGGCAGGCACTCTGAGGGCAGTCGTTAATGCTGCAGAATATATTTCAAGAGACATATGACCAAAAAGTGTCTTACAGGTATCCTAATGGCTTTGTCCATATCAGTCATTTTATCGGGGGCGCTGAAATCGCGGGAGTGGACATCGCGGGAATGGACATCGCGGCACCAAGTAGCAGGGGTGGACATCGCAGGAGTGGACATTGAGGGAGTAGCGAAACAGCAATAAGCAGCGTATTTTTCATTAGAGACAGTGCTTATAGGCTACACGTACATGAGATTGACTTGCAAGCTAGGATCTCGTAATTTTCACTAGAAACAGTGTGAACTTTACTACTAATGTTGCTGTTTGAGTGCTTTATTTCACACGTTTGTGATGCGTATTTTTTATTGCATTTGACTTTTTCAGTATTTAGTAGCATCATAAATATCCACAAATCTCCACTATTCACATTCTTTGAGTTGACATGTCCAAAAAACATAGCGTTCCATTTCATGATTATAGGCTACATGAGAGCTTTCGTTTTGTGCCACATTTGCCAAAAATAACTGCAACACATAGGCCTATTAAGTGTATAACTGAGACTTTTCTGTGCGCACATACTTTTTCTACTACCAATCACTCCCGCAATGTCCACTCCCGCGTTGTCCATTCCCGCGATGTCCACTCCCGCAATGTCCACCCCTACATTTTTGACCGTGCCACGATATCCACTCCCGCGATTTCAGACGCCCCATTTCATCCTTGTTAAGCACTGTTCTCAAATAGTTTTCTGATTAATTAGTTAATGATAGCCCAACATCAGCATAGTATCTAACATGTTAACCTGCGTGATACAGTATCACAATGCACAAATTCTAGTATGTAAACGTTACCATGTATCCTACCAATCATGTTTCTTAGGCACATCTGTCGAAACACTATGCAATTCAGACAGTCCATTAGCTTTCAGCAGTGGACGTACGTGCTTCTCAGCAGGCTTCAATCCTATTAAGTACTGAGCTAAACATTCCACAACAAACATCATGCATTTGAATTATCCCTTCCACGAGCATTCAATTATCACTGCTATACCATTGTGACATCTAACCAGTCTGCTTGCATGGCATCAATGTATATAACAGATACTAATGCTTCTGTTGCTAAAGATTCTTAGTCAAAACGTTTTGTGGTACACATATTTCAGCTGTCCAACTAATATGTCAATCAACAAAATATGTCACCAATAATTTTTAAAAATTGAAAAAAAATTCCTGGTAACAGTTAAAAATATTTTTTACATGCCCGATGCTATTCTGTCACCTAATGACAGCAACAGTTGATGGACACAACTGTTTCACTAATATTTCCGCACGTAAACGAAATGCTAATTACCGGCAAATTCTTGTGGAGACAAGTCTGAAAATTTGTTGACACCATACCAAGCAGCAGAAAATTTATCTCCAATGACAGCATCACCTCTGTTATGATTCAACTCTTCTTGCAACCTGATATTTGACTATACACAAATGCATAATGTTTAATAACACAGATGTAATGTAAGCACGCTCACAAAACTGTCAGTGTTTGAACAACATGCAAATGGTAAAAGCTATATTTACTTATATTATGCCACATACAACATAATTATCCATACTGGTTATTGATAATAAGGTGCAATTCATACTAATCTGCAATATAAAATTGTTCTGAAAAAGTCACTAGTTGGCTAGAGACCTCAACCGGTCGCTGCACGTTGTCCCTTACAATACACAAATGCCTCTAGCTGCTGTGTCAAAGAGATGCTTGTTATTGAATGCAGATCAAAATTGTAGATCTACAGTCTACAAAGAAAACACTGCAAGTGACAGAGCTATCTAATTTTTATTGTAAAGTTACAAATGTATTACATTAAAACGTACAATTAAACTACCAGTAAACTGCATCCCGATGCACCAAATTGCGTACAAATTTCCACAAATGTTCGGTAATACCCCAGATCCACTATAGCTGCAACTGCAGCCCCAGAGCCCGGACCTCTGTACCGGATCGAGAAAAAAAATGGCAACCCTAATAATAGCAAATATTATAAGATGTTATAGTTTCTTTTTCAATTATTTCTGCTTAGATACAAATCCGGTCAAGCTCACCTCAAATATAGCCAGCCGTTTGGCATATTCGGAGCTGTTCCTAGCGTATGTTCTGTTGTACTCAACGACAAACTGGCGGAATCTGGTTTCAGTGTTATCGACGTACTGTGCAGCCTGGAAGTAAGGCATATGCATATAAAAAGTTAAAGCTACAAGTAGCCATACTAAATCAGTTTTCTGCTGCAACAAAGTCCAAAAGTTTATCATCAGTATTTCTGGCCGTTAACGTTAAATCAATATTGATACAAAACAGCTTTTTGCAAAGTATTCCAGTCTACTCCGCCCACTTTCTCATTCTCATGGAAAAAGTTCCAAATTAGTTTCACTTTCACTTTTGAAATGAAAAATAAGTAAACTATGAGTGCACGACTTCGGGAGTCGGGAGTAGGGACAAAGATTATAGAGCGAGCGAGCAAGCTCGCTCTATAATCTTTGGTCGGGACTCGAGACTGGTTGTAATAGTCAAAAATAAAAATTAATTTATTGGATTTTAAATGTGAATTCTGTTAGTTATAGTTAAAACAACTTATGTAAAAAAACTACTGAATGTTACTTTGTTAATTTTTGGGAATTGGGATTAAAAATTTGAAATTTTGAAAAGTCGTAACGCAGAGATAATACGTTATGTTATTATCGTTGTGAAGGTGAAGGTTGTTGTTTTGGTAAACAAATATCAAAACTGTAAATAAAACTGATTTTTTTCGGTAATATGTTGCCTGTGTGAGATAGAGGTATCGTTGTTATTTATTTTTGGTCCAGGAAAGACTCGTGACTAGTTTGTTTTTCTGATTTATAGTGATAACGATAACAGTTGCTAGTTTTGAAACAAATGTCTCACCGGGCGCCACGTATTCAATAAGAGTGAGTGCTAGCGGTAGGTCGGCGATCTCGCACTAGAGAGCAGAAAATCACTAGCGGTAGATCGCCATTCGCACTGGCTACGGTTCCGTCCAGACGTAACTCCAATTTTATTTTAGTTTAGTTTGGGTGTTTACATGTCTTCCCAAAATTCTCTCAAATAAGCTAGCCGTAACCCCAACTTTACTCTGACACTACTACTAACCCTAAACACTAACCCTAACTCTAACTTTATCTTTAGCCATAGTCATAATATTAATAATAAATCCTACTCCTTTACCCAAAACACTAGCGCCCTCTTGCGAATTTCTTTGTATGATTTACATTTACATTTCATACCTAATCACTAATATTGACGACGAAAACCTGTTTTAGATGATGAAAGCATGCTGAATAAGCGATAAAATAACACTATAATAATTTACAGTATTAACGGAAAAAGAAAAAAATATAAAATTGGTAGAGCCAGGATTCGAACCTGCAACCTACAAAACACGAGGTCGATAGCTTAAACGCACTGGGCTACAGCTACAACGAAGAATATCTCATGACAGACTTTATATAAACATTGTCATTAATTAATTATCACATAACAAATTTACATTTCTAACAATCAAACGTGATTACAATGGATTTTGACAGTGAGTGGTCTGATAAGGAAGACTTGCCAACAACACACTCTGAATCTACTTCCGTTATACCATAGAGTTTGTTATTGTGTCTACTATAGATTTGCACTTGATCTATCGCTAGTAATTTTCACTGTGTTTATGCAGAGATCACCAATCTACCGCTAGAATTATCGTTCAATAAGTTTTCACATTTAGATACAGTTAGAAGATTGGGATTTGGAAGTAGTAATTAGTATCAGATTAACTGTTATTGTTGGTAAGATTTTACTGAATTAAGTCACTTGTTTGAACTGAAGTTTACTAGCATTGTGCTTACATATAATTTATCTGTCTGTTTTGAATAGTTGAGGTTTCGTGTGTAAACGTAGTTTAGGAATTTTTTAAAAGTATATTTTATGTTTAGTTTATGTTTGCAGTAAAAGATGGATGCAGAATATATTCAGAATTCGTGCGATCGATGTGCACAGAGCTATAGCAAAAGAATTCTGGTTACTGGCGGTGCCGGATTCATGTAATTAAATCAATGTTTTATTAATTTTCTTAACTGTGTTTATCAGTTTGGTTTGTATATCTTTATTGTTGTCTGAATCTGGATGATAATTGCCAAACTTATGCAGCAGTAGAGTGTGCAGCATGCCTGTGATGTAGATTATGGCACATGAGTGCTTTTCGTTCATAATGTTTTTCAGTGCTTTTTGGTGGTCCATTTTGTAACATCAAGCTGTAGCAAGATGTATACATAATGGCATGATGTTATTTAGTACGGTAATTATCAAAGTTTTCTTTATGTCTTTATGACAACTTCACATTAAGATTTGTACAGTTTGTTAGACTATATGGTTAGTTTAACATTGTGCTTTTTGTGTCTTTGTAAAATAGTTTGTTTATGACATCATCATCACTTTTTTAGTTTTGCTTCACTTTGCAAAAGATAACAACAACTGTTAATTACATTTTGCGGTTTTCATAGTTTACAAAAATTAATTGATTAATTTTGATTAATTGTTGGAGATTAAATGATTAAAAAATTGATGTGTAGCAGATCTATTATTTTTCGATTTATTCTCAACATTTGGCAAACACCGATACATGTAGACTGAGATTTTTTTTATATTAGTTATTTCTCGTAATATTTTAAGGTTTTGATAAGTAATATTTGTTTTAGGTTGTTTCACATGTTGGTTGCTTTTCAATGAATGTCATGTTTAATTTTGTGTGTAAATATGCTGTGTTGCATAGAAAGAGTCCTGGTTGAATTGATAAATTGACAGAGCCTAGCTATGCTATGTTTGTTTTCAGTGGTTCGCATGTTGTTATACGATTGGTTGAGAAGTATCCACATTATTTCATTGTGAATTTAGATAAGGTACGGGTTTCAATACTGAAACTACTAAGGCCTTTATGACTAGCTGTATTTGGTGAAATAAATGTTGTGTATTTGTAGAGCAATTAAAAGGCATCTAAGATATTATATTGTTATTAATGATGCTATGTGAAGTTGACAATAATCGCTGACAACTGCAATCGTTGTTGTCCCAACAGTGTTTGCAGGGAGGGGGGTTAGCAGGTGGTGGGTCAAGGGGTCCGGACCCCCAGCTGCCATCAGGACGACCCATGAGATTCCTACAAATTCAGGCTTTTTGGATGGATAAAGGGGATGGGTTGGGGGTAGCAGCGGTAAATCAACAACCACTCGACCTGAACCTTCTAGGTCCATAAACCTGGCGCTGCCCCTGAGTGTTTGATGCTGTCTTTGTGAAATTTTTGCTAACACAATTCTGCTGAAAGTATGTTTTTAGTGTACTCGGCCCAACCCTGACTAAATTGGCAAAAATGCTGCCTGAATAAAAAATGAACATGGTGTGTTATTGGTTTATTGTTGGTGTGATAATTAGAAAATGTTTAAAATGGTATATTACAAGCTGTTTTCGTTGTTTGTTTTTAGTTAGATTATTGTGCAAGTTTGAAAAATCTGCAGGGAATCAAAGACAAACCAAATTACAAGTTTATACAGGTTTTTATCATTTATTTGTTTTCATTGTATCTTTATTAGTGCATAATGTCTAGTGTGAGTGTTATAATTATTTTGGTTCCACTGAATTGTTAAGATATGAGATGTGTAAAGTGAAGCTGTGAGATGTCAAAAAGTGTAAAATCTGCAACGTTGAAGTTTGAAATGAAAGTAAATTTTATCCATACCAGAGACATAGTAGTATATTGTGTAGCATATTTGTGAGTTGGATAATGCTGCTAGACTTCTATTAACATAACCATTTTAAAGGATGCAGAAAACTTCGGTTTTTAGCTTCCATGCCAGTCTGAACTTGTTTATCAGATTAACATATGCGTTATGCTGTGTTTATCATCTAGGGTGATATTTGTAAACCTGACTTCATGCGTTATGTCTTTCAAGAGGAAAAGATCGATACTGTTCTTCATTTTGCTGCTCAGTCGCATGTTGGTGTGTTGAACGTGTCGATTTTTGCTTGTGTTTTTCATTGATTCATTTTCCATTTTCATAATTTGTTTTTTATTTGGGTATTAAAGCTGTTAGGCTAGTGACTTGTTGCTAATCAGAACTTGACCACACTTGACCAGAGTGTTCAACATGACGGCTCTTCACTACAATGATCGAGGCTAATCGTTTTCAAAATTGTTTGATTGTTCGATCTATGTAATACGTGCATGTTCTTATGCTTCACCCTGCCGTTTTGAGAGTACTGCTAATGAATGATATCATTTAGTAATCAATCAGCATCTATCAGCATCAGCAACAATGGCATAGGTGGTCTGGTTTAGTTGATAACATCCTCGGTTGCATCAACGAAGTTAATCAACGCTAGTCTCAGTTAGTACTTGGATGGGTGACCGTTAGCAGGTGGGTAAACCATGTCAGTTTGTAACCAGCCACCCAGGTCAACTCAGCCTGGCCATCTCTCTGTGATTTGATGCAATGAGTATCAGCGAAAGCTGGGCCATAAACAGGCACACCTCACAATGCACTAGCCCCGTGTCTGTGGTCTTGGCAGTGTAAACTGGTGTCTGGCTGAGAGCTCAGGAAATGGAGATCGGTGCTGCCCTATGGGTCTCATGGCTTGGGATGGACATTACATTTTACATTTACAATACGATTGCAACGTGTAGACTTGTCATTCTGGAGTTCATTGGACTTTACACGTACAAATGTCTACGGCAGTCATGTTCTGATAAACACGGCTCACGAGGCTCATGTCAGTCTGTTCATTCACGTCAGCACTGATGAAGTCTACGGAGCAAACTCGACTGGGGTGAACTGAACATGTGTCGATATGTCAGTCATAACATGTTGATGTGTCTCCCTATGTCATACAGAAATGAATGATTGAATAATTAGATTGACTTTAACGGCACAGACCTCCGCTGATATGTGTGTTCGTTTCAGTGTTAAACTGCAACAGATATCAGCTATACATAAACAGTAGACGATAAGTTGAAAACAGAATTTGGGAGGAATGTAGGGGCTTTGCCGTCTTTGGAAACTTTAGTTTTATTACAATAGCTGTTAGCATTATTTCACTTTTGTCTTGCAGTGGTATTGAAGTAAATTTTTGGCACTTAAAATTTTCGTTATGGTATAAAATCATAACATGTATTTTCTGTTCAAAGTGTCTTGTAATAAATTAAGATTATGCATTTTAGCCAACAATTTTGTAATTAATTAATTTACAATTTTGAAGTTAGAGGATTTCTGCCCAGAAAAAAAACTTTGAAAATAAACAAGAACAAGCAACAGAATGCTTGTTTTATAGTACTTTTACCAACATGGACTTTGTGAATTGGTACACAATCTGTTGAAGAAATTTTTTGCCAGTGCCATTATCTGCCTGGTTGGAACTCTGCGCTAATTTTTGTGGCTGTTGTTATTAGAATTAACGAGAACACTGCTTGTTTACTTGTACACAGAAGTACTCAGTACTGCTGTTTGTAGGAAGGAAGCACGGAGTCTGCCAAGCTGCAGCCTACAAACCCGTACGCAGCGAGCAAAGCAGCTGCCGAGTTCATTGTCTCCTCGTACTGGGAATGTTTCAAGGTAGACTAGACTCACAAGTCTCTAGGCTAACATGTGAAACTCCAGTAAAATTTGTTGCTTAAATCAAAATTGAAGTATACAGGGTGCTGTTTATCAAAACGTCACTGTGACGTCATTGGCAGTAACGTGTAACCAGTTTTTGAAAATTAAATAGCATTTTTAGCATGAACATTTTTGAATGCTGAAAAATCGTTAGGCAGTCATGTTAAAAAGTCTATAACTTCATCGTTTTTCAACAGAATCACATTTTACTTGGCAGTTAGATGTAGAAGGTTACAGTAAATAAAGCTGTAGAATTTCGTATTAAAATCCCAAACGTTTGCTGAGAAAATGGCGAAAAACTTCAGGGGTCCATTTTTTTTCTGTCGCACGCTGTAAGTAGGAGTGATAGTAACTGTAATATGTTGGCATTTTTTATTTTATGTTGAGGTATTTTTGTCATAATTGCAGGTAATTTGGGTTTACTTAGATAACTTTTGCTAAAGTTCCTTAATACTTGTGTCTGTTGCAAAGCCATTTTTGACTTTAAACACTACCACAATCTAGAGGCATTGTACTGCTTGCGTGCGTCATTTTGTGCACTTAGAAACTGCAGTCTCAACATAGTTTCGGCTGTTAGGTGCATGTGGCTATAAAAGACTTTTGAGAAATGCCTCTAACAATTTTGTCTTCTGTCATTCTGGTGATAAGATCGTTGACACTGGGCTGTGCAGGATAACATATAAAGCAAATGTTATGTTAAGGAAAGTTGCAAGGTTTTTAATCTTTAAAATTAATTCATGTGCTATGTGTCTGTTACCAGTTTCCGGTTATAATCACGAGGTCGAACAATGTGTATGGACCACATCAGTATCCTGAAAAGGTTTGTTGTTTCCTAGAAATAACCATCACCCTCAGTAAATGTACACATTAGTTACCTTTGCCAAGGAGGCAATGTTTTTGCCGGTTTTTGTTTGTTTGTTTGTTTGTCTGTGTGTCAGTAAGATAACTCAAAAAGTTACAGACAGATCTTTCTGAAATTTGGAGGGTATGTCGGGCATGGCACAAACTACCAGTGATTCAATTTTGGGGGTGATCCAGCAGGAATCCTGAATTCTGGATCACTTTGAAATTTTCGTTACCATTGCGTTAAAGTGGGCATAAGGGAACCGCTGGCAAAGCGAAGATGGTGACGCCACCTGGCGAATAACATTGCCTTGGCTATGACTGCTTTCTAGTTTACTCTGTTATTAAGTACAATCTTTAGGTAGTTTTGTTGATATTAACTGAGGAAGATAAAGGAATGCTCAGCGATTACGATTACTTTCTGTATGTTGACCTTGCGGCTGGGGCGTCAGTACTAACCGCATAACATGTGCTGCTGCAGCTACTCCGGCAAGATGTTGTAGGTCTTATAAGTCTTTGGAGAAAGTTTTTCATTTTATATGACAGAATGATAGCAGCAGCATTATGCCGTTTATCTATTATGTCTCGGTGTTATCATTTGTGATGTGGTACATCTGTGGATTGTGCAGGTTATTCCAAAGTTCATCGCACTGCTAGAGCGAGATCGGCGATGGTATGTTTGATCTGAAACTTATGATGTTATTATTGTCTGCTCATAACATGTTTAGTTTAGTGATTTTTAGTGTTTTATTTAACACTGTCTGATTTTTTCGCATTTTTTCATTTTTGACAATTTTGACATAAGGTTTTTCTTTAAGTAAACTAGAAAGCAGTCAGAGCCCGCTGGTACCTCTGCCAAGGCAAAGCTATTCGCCAGGTGGCGTCACCATATTCGCTTTGCCAGCGGTTTTGCTTATGCCCCCTTTAACGCAATGGTAATGAAAATTTTAAAGTGATCCAGAATCCAGGATTCCTGCCGGATCACCCCCAAAATTGAATCACCTGTAGCTTATGCCATGCCCGACATACCCTCAAAATTTCAAAAAAATCCGTCTATAACTTTTCGAGTTATCTTGCTAACACACAGACAAACAAACAGACAAACAAAGTCTGGCAAAAACATTACCTCCTTGGCGGAGGTAATAAATTTTGCTGACTGCATTACAAAATTAACTCTTTCGCCGCTGATGTCGACAAAAGTTGATTGCAAAGGCTGGGTGCGGCCGGCGACAAATGTCGACATCTAGGGGTACGGTGCTGGGATACATATTTCTGTCGAGAAAAGTCGACGAATCGTGCGCCGTAAGGTCTATATGCTATCATTC
>Ga0056128_1008622_pt1 | contig 12841 bp, 9 predicted proteins | sample WorMetLIZISLAND2_FD_71113 | JGI IMG/M metagenome (GOLD analysis project Ga0056128, IMG submission 71113) | Marine gutless worms symbiont microbial communities from Max Planck institute for Marine Microbiology, Germany - Olavius geniculatus... ...
CCAAAAGGCACTTCCTTGCGCGAAACCGCGTCATATGAGCCATCGTGCGTTAAAATCAGTTCAGTCGTTTTTCCTGTAGAGGACGGCAAGAAAAAAAAGGGAAGGAAAGGAAAGGAAAGGAAAGGCACAAAAAGTCACGCAAACGTTATATTTCACCTATTCGTGGGGAAGCCCCCCGTAAACGATTTTCACCAAATTTTGCACATCAGGAGATATGCTGGACGTAATTATCTGTGCAAATTTTGGTGTGGAAAAATTAAGGGGTTTGGAAATTTTGGAGTTTCCCATTGAAATGGCTGGTCACCCTTACAACAGTGCTGCGCTACCGCGCAGCCTGTGATACAGCGACTTATTGGCTAAAAATCGCAAATTTTCTACCCCCTCTTGTTTAGCGCACTCGTTCAGGGTGACTCTTTTGAATTTATGAAAAAGCTTTACGGTTCCTGAAACTAGAGTTTTCCGGGCAGCCGACGGTGAAAATTTGGTGATCTTAGCTTGCACCGTTTTTTACTGATCCACCCGTGTGACAGACGGACAGACAGACAGATGGACAGAATTGCGATGGCTAAGACTCGCTGAAAACAGTAGCTGCTTTAGCGCGTAAAAATTGTAGAAAATTTAATTGTACAAAATTTGCGGAATAAAACTTCCAGAGTACATACTTTCACATCTAAACAATCACCGATAAAATCTCAAATTATGAGAAAGTATTTTCAGGACATATATTTTGAAGGGCCGCTTGAAAATGGAAAAGATGGTCCGAAAAATAGGCCTATCTGTTGAATACGCTTATACATGTTGCCCGTAAACGACAGTTCTGTGGCGTAAGCTTTAATACCCTGGACAACAAAGTCAACGACGTAGACTAGTCTTGTTTTTCAGTCGTCGTTGTTTGTGCAGAAACTGCATTCGTATCCGTGTACCGGTGTTGGTCCAACAACATCTGCTGTTGAATGCTGAGGCGAATGAATTCGACGAAGCGTGCAGGTCGCGACGTTTGTGAAACCCATTCGAGCGTGGAGCAATGCTATACCTTCGGCCATACCGTACCGAATGCCTCGCGCTAATTAGCGTTATATCGGACGTAGGTCCTACGTCGAATGGACGCGTTTTTTGTTCACTACCGTCGTTCACTTCACATACACATTGTAGGCTAGGCGCCGGCCAAAACAGATGTCTGACGTCTCATATAACCCTAGGTCTAGCTCATCAGCTCTCTCCAGGAACTTCTGAGGCATCGCCGAAGGTGGGACGGATTGTTAATTAAGCCCGTGGCATGTCTTGCAATGAAAGATTTCGGTACCACGTTATAAGATTGAAATGCAAACGATGACGTCGAAAGTTAGTTAATTTCAAACGCCAGCTAATGCCCCGTTTACACGATCCAGCAAACGTCCAGCAAATGTCGAGCAATTAGCACATGTACTTTGAATACTTTTGCTGGAAGTTTGCTGGACGTTTGCTGGATCGTGTAAACGGGGTATTAAACACGTTTCTTTCGACCGACCTCATCACTGCTCATTGGGGCGTTCCGTTTTTAGGGAGAACCGCTGTTGTTGCGCAAGCATTTCCGCCAATTGCGACACATTTCTCTGTAGCGTGGTTTGTCTCTCTGTCGTCTGTTTGTCTGTCACAATCGTGTACCCTGCTGAAACCGTTGGACGAATTTGGATACCATTTAGTATAAGTACACTTGTAGGTACGTCCAATGTTGTGAATAAAGTCTCTACTCCCAGGAGGAATCAAACCGCCAGTGAAAATATGCCATATCAAATTGCAGCCAAACTGTCAGTTCTATGCTGCCACCTTGCGAATACAAACGAAAAGACCAATTTCGCCTTGTATCGAATTACTTTGATTGTTGTTTATTTTGCTATGGTAAATAACGGGAAAAAATTCCCGTTTACGAAAAATTCTTCTTCGTGTTATCGTTGAGACTTTAGAGCAAAGTGACGTGTTTTATAGATACAGTTTAAAAATAGCTTTACATACGTGCATAATTTTTGCTTAGTTGCAAACTCAGCGATTGACAGCTAACATAATTATTGAGTTAGTCTATTGAGTTAGTCTATGTGTGCAGAGTGATGAAAGTCTGTTGGTGAAATAGTGAAGACAAGTCACAGCTTTTTGCTTAATGCGGGCGTCCCGCTACACACTGATATGTTTTAAACGTTATCCATTATACGATAGGCTGTTTCGTCCATATGCTGCCCTTTAGTACCAGATCGTCCTAATCCAGAGATTAGACGAAAGTGCCAGAACTTTTCACCTGGCGTCACTGTATGACGCCAAAGTCGGCGTCGCTCTGTTGTTGACAGATAACTCGCCACTTGACGGTACGCGACAACTGCCTGTCCGCCTGTCCGTATTTCTCTCTGATGTCTGCTAACTATGTCATCCCAGCACTGACTTGACGTTCTGCACCGACCGCCGGTGATATAATTATCCCACACATACACATTCGATGAAATAGCCAGCGATAGTTTAATTTAATCGGCTCATTATTGCCTCCCCCGAGTTTGGTGCTAACGTCGCTTGCGTACGTTCTAACCATGGAGATCGGAACATTATTATTATTATCGGAACTGGTTAACATTGACTCTGATTTACCGTCTGGACTGACATCACAAATTGTTGGACTGTTTATCAAATTTTTCAAGCTAATGAATATTAAGTTTATTTATTTATTTTTCTTCGGTTCCACGCGGTAGACATGTCGAGAAGCTGGTGAAGTCATCGCCTGGCGCGTTAAGCTTTTGATAAAGCTTCTGTTGCAGAATAAACAGGTAATAGTGGCAATCTTTTGGCAATCTTCTCCTGTTTTTACGGTCTTTTCAAGCTACAGTATAAATTGCCTATTCAGTCAAGCATAATATTATGCGCGAAAGTAAAATTCCACGACCAATAGTTAGTTCAGACACATCCAGCCACCAGTGACCAAGATCGGTTGATAAACAGTAATTTGAACGAGCAGAGTTTCATGTGTATATGTGGTCCAGTGGGCAGAGCACGTACTTGACGGTGGTCGAGAGTGTAGTGCGGTTACGGCGAGTGGCATCAATTCTTGTTACCAGCTTCCCAACTATCAACGACGGCAGCGGCAGCAGCGGCGTCGGTCGCTAATGTCCCAAACATCTTTGCGCTCTTCAATATTTAAGCGGCGCAAATAGATTCGCGAGCGATTTATTGACGCTTTAACTGCTGAGAGGCGATTGATATAAACGACGCTCTTCACTTAGCGCGCCGGCCGTACCTGACGTCATCGTGACGTCATCATCATCATCATCATTAACCAGCGTACGTCCGTCCATAGAGACATCTTCATAAGCACTCTGCGTAGAAGTGCGGCCCGTGTCGACGGCAGTTGACTGTGTCGCGAACATTTGCAGATGTAGAACAACTGCAGACACTGGTCCCTGTGGACAAAAAAACGACAAAATGTATTTCTGTTATGCAGATTATATTCATCAAATCTTTTACTGACTATTTTCTGCTGGACTACACTCAAACCAATCTTCTTCTCTAGTAAACCGGCAGTAGTGTGTAATACTTATGCCATCTCATAAATTTCGGATTAATTGATTGATTGACCGATTTTATGTTATTTTTGTTGTTGGCACTGCTGCTTAAGTTAATAAACGCATTGTAGGCCTATCATATATATATATATATATACATTTCAAACAGCCATCCTCCATTACCAAATTTCTTTCACAAAGTGTGATAATAACGGATAAAAATATTTATTGTTTCATGACAATGTGCATGATATTAACATGCATCTACTGTGCTTAAAGAGAACTAGGACAAATGAGCATGTATACTAGTATAGGGGAAGTTGCTTATTCGTGGAATCTTGTAGTCTGGAAATATTACAGTGCATGATTTCACCATAAAATGATGATCAGTATAGCTGGACCGCTGAGCCGGTGAGCGCTATAGCAACCAGTAGTTGGGCGTGTCAATGGCGACTGACTCAATCTGGTGGACTGGTCGACGGTATCTAACACTGTGCAGAGTCACGCACGCTGGTGACACCAGCGGCACCGAATGACACCACAGCGTCACGCGCTTCATCACACACCGTCAGGTCACTGCCATGTAATGACGCACGTGCGCCTCCGTGACTCAAGCCAGCACTGCACAATAGTTACTCTACGATACCAATCATCTGATGCCGAGCCTGCAATTCTTCAATCAATTTCTTCTATTCACGTTCTGGTGGTTATGACAAGAACGGCATCTCGCTAGTTTAATGCGCTCGATAGGGCCTAAGCAGAAATGATAACTCGCGAACATAAACAAACCGGTTTTTTGCTTCTTTTTGCAAAGCCACTTTTTCGCTTTTTATTTTTTTATAATCGACGGCATACAATTGTGCACACTAATGCTTTAAGATTTGTTACATTAGTAGTACCGGTATTTCTAGATAAAAATACTGTCGATATAACTGATAGTTCATTGGGTCACCGTTTCAATAAATACTGACTGAAGTGTTTTATTTTTATTTTTACCGTATTTTTATTAGCGTGTACAAAGTGAGTATTTTGTAAGACGTCGAATGAATTAATTAGTGGGCAGAGATGAAACTGTTGGCGACTGCATGGACAGTTGTTGCCGCTGTGTCGATGGTGACAATCAGCGTGGGAAAGCGATTGCAAATACGCCTCAGAGAAAACCTTATTGTCATATTGCGGCCCTAATGTATCTAATCACTGTATTTGTCACTGATCGGCCCAATGATATCGCACCTGGCTGGCCATAATGGGTGAAGATCGCCAGCTAATAGCTTACAACCAACCGTGAGATTTGCAGTCAGCTTCTGGTTCCCATCGTGTTACAGGATTGCATCGAACATCTATCCAACATAATAACAAGCTCGGACTGTATTGCTAACGTTTATTTTGTTTTAATTAACAGTTACGCGTACATTAGGCTGCCAAACATACGCGTTTTGCACAGAGGAATTTTGGGAGCACAACCCTTTTTGAGTAGGCCTACATTTTCTTCTGAATAAAAATTGCAATTAAATACAATATTACGTTATATAAATTAGTCATATTTTATTGTCATATTACAAAAATTGACCACAGTGTGTAATCGTTCGTGGTCAGCATCCTTGTAAAGAATGTCGTCGACAGTTGAAACAAGTCCGGAGAGAGTGCGAACAAGCAAAAGTAGCAGTAGTAGCAGAGATTAATGACCGTCATCAGCTGTGATAGATGTGTCATAGGACGACAAATTTAGCGACGCGTTCGCATACGCAATGACGCTTTATGGAAGCAATAGAGTTGGGTCGGCAATGACTGATGACCAATAATGATCCGACTAATGCTGTGTGGATTATGGATACGGCAGGCGACGAACGGACCGGAAAGCGTGCGGGCTGCAGGCCGGTCAGCAGCTTGCAGGTGCTGAAACAATGGCTGCCAGTCAGCGCCGCCCGCAGCCAATCAGCGTCGCGCTCGGCGATGACGTCGAGTGACGTCACGCGGTAGGTGCAATTGTCATTGGCGCGTGGATGCTACACCAGTGCGCCTGCGCGCACAGACTGAGCATTTCCGTTTAACTGACTGCGGGACGCCCGGCATCCGTGCAGTTCTGGTGTTACGTCCTCAGCGTGACAACGTGGCTTTGATCAGTGACGAGATAACGTAACAGCTTGAGAGACAGCGTAGGCCTACGTCGAATGAGCAACGGATTGGCTTAAGTAAACGCGGATTTCGCACTGTTCAATTGGATATCGCTTATGGTTTATCGATTGTTGCTTTAATTTTCCATCCTATCAGAGCTTTAGAGTGAAGTCGACTTAACGTATTCCATTAATAGTAAAACTACAGGCGCGGTTTAGGATTAGGAGCTTTGTTTCTACATACTGAGTTAACGAAGCTAAACCAGACTCGAATACTGCGAACATTTGGACGATAGCAGAGCTATTGGCTGTATCTGATATTTAATATCCAGTCCCCGCTGCATAGGATTGGTTTCCAGACTCTGCAACCGCTGATTACAGGAACAGATACAGATACAGTATCGTTGTCTGGAACAGTGTTGTCGCCCCATGTGACGTCACCGACATGTTTCCGAACGTGCGTCTCGGTCTACCGGAAGTCTATTCGCAGGTGGCATCTGCCGATCAGTACCATTCCGCGACGAGCAACGTCATGTCTGGTGCAGCGCCGCAGGACGCTGCGTTCCAGCCGTCGGGGTATTGCGTCATACCGTACCACCATCAGGTTCATCACCATCAGCAGGGTCAGCAGATGGACTCGCAGCGCCAGCCGAGGCAACACCTGGGTGTAGGAGTCGACGACACCGCTGGTGGTCGTCTGGGTCGGCCGATGTGTGTGGTCGCTGGCGGCAGCACGCCGCGACGATCAACCTTCCACCACCACGCCTCCAGCGCTGGATTTTTCCCGTACCTCCGCTCGACGACGAGCACAGCGGCGGCAGCGGCGGCGGCGTTCGGCGCCGGACTGAAGCAGGAACTGTTCTGCCAGTGGATCGACACGCCCCCGTACGCACCACTGTCGCCACTACCTCCCACGCCCATCATGTGCCGGCGGTCGTTCTCTACCATGTACGAGCTGGTGACGCACATCAGCGTCGAGCACGTGGGCGGCGGAGGCGGCTCTGGGGGCACTGGAGAGCAGGCCAACTACGTCTGCCTGTGGCGCAACTGCGGCCGTCAGCTGCGCCCGTTCAAGGCCAAGTACAAGCTGGTCAACCACATTCGAGTCCACACCGGCGAGAAACCATTCCCGTGTCTGTTCCCCGGCTGCGGCAAAGTGTTCGCACGCAGCGAGAACCTCAAGATACACAAGCGCACGCACACTGGTCAGTGTTACTGCTACATGATGCTCTTTTTACCCAAAACCTTTGCTTTTTTCGTACATATTATGTTATTCTGTTGTTAAGCGTTAAATATTTCGTCAAATCGAAAAATTGCGATTAATCTACGCATAGGCCTATCTGCAGATAACGTTTGCATTTCTTTTTTTCTTGAAATAAAAAGTTTATGTTTAACGTAGCTTTTGTTTATCGGAAATTATTTATTTACTTATTAACTTACTTATGTACTTAAAGTCTTATAATGACTCCTGACTTACAAATATACACTTTACACGAACTAGTAATGCTGAAGATTGAAGAATGACAGCTGACAATAAGGCCTAAATTTGGCGAGAGATTGTATTAAAAATTTGACGCGGGTTCGAATATACGGGGAGAGTTGCGCGGAACCTCATCACAAACAATCTGATCAAAGAACAAAAAAATAATACTGATGAGTACGAAAAACTGTAAAATCATGGTAAAGATCACTGTCATATGTTTTTTTTTGGTTTCAACTTTTAGCGTGTTTTGTCTGTAATATAGGCCTACTAAAACGTGAAAAATGCTGTTTGCTGCAGGTGAAAAACCGTTTCGTTGCGAGTTCGTCGGCTGCGAGCGACGCTTCGCCAACAGCTCGGACCGCAAGAAGCACTCTCACGTTCACACGAGCGACAAGCCGTACAACTGCCGCTATGCCGGCTGCGACAAGGCATACACGCACCCTTCGTCTCTGCGCAAACACATCAAGTCGCACGGGCGTCAACAGTCGACGGTCTCCGCCGTAGTACAGCCGTCATCGTCGTCGTCGTCGTCGTCACCGCTGAGGCAGACGGTCATTCCTGACGTGTCCGTCGTGGCGGCGGGGTCCTCCGACACAAGCAGCGTGTCGCCGCACTACTATCACCATGATCCTCGGCGCTCCAACAACAACAATCCCGACTCCACCAGCGCGGCCAGCTATGAGCAACCTCGCGAATTCACCACCAGACGTCGCGGCGGCGACCTGCTCGTCAAGTCACCTCGGGAAGCGGCGGAGATGGTCAGCGTCATGTTGGCGCGGGACCACCGGCATTCTCTGACGGTGGCGTCGACGACGGTTGACGACGCCGGTCGTTACGCGCCAACCGTGAACAGCGACGGCGTGCCGCTAGCCGACTTCGAAGACGACGAGAATCGGTTTCGATCATCGACTTCGGTGGTGGACTTTCGCTGTCAGCGCAGCGCGTCCGCCGCCCTGCAGCAGTTGGAACCGACGACGGCTCCCGGCGGTCTGAGCGAATGGTACTTCAACTGTCACCATCACGGAGGCGGCGCCGGCGCTGGCGGCGGGCAGACGACTAGCGTGCCGACTGACCGGTTCGCCCTGTGTCCGATGTCCGGACTCCAGCCGGTTATCGCGGCACAGTACTGACCGTGAACTATAGACTGTAGCTCGAATTCAAGTTTCACTTACTTCGGTTTGTTGCGGATTCGTCGTAAAACGCACTGCACAGCAAGCTGTACATTAAGTCCATAACAAGAAGCCGAGCTGTCGCTAAGATAGCCGACCGTATATGGTTGTCATTGACTTTAAAGGTCAAGGTCATCTAAGGTCGATGAGTTTCATCTCATCTGAAAGGGCGTATGCGATTTCCTAGTAGTAATGAATGGCAATTCCTTGGTCCTATCTCGCACAGTTTAGCCGCAATAACGCATACTGACTTTCAAGGTCATTTAAGGTCATTGATTTTTATGTCATTTGAAAGCTAATATGATACTTCCTATTACTTCCAACCTTGGTCCATATATCTTACCGTTTCGGAGATACGTATGACTATTTATAGCTTGAAACTTTCCACTGAAAATTGCGGCCAAACCGCTGCCGATGGAAACATGGTTACTATTGACATATTGATCAATAGCAACCTAGGCTCTAATTCGCACCATTTAGGCACAAAACATTCGTGACAGAGAGATGGAGAGACGACGACAACCATGCCAATAGCTCGAACGTTACTTAAGTACGGTCGGCTCAAGATCGAAGGTCCCAACAAGTTCACAACATGTTGAAAAAGACGATTTTTATGACTTGTTGTCCAAGAAATCGACGACAAATTAACGTAGTTGAGCTTGGACTTAACGCGTTTGAAAGCACTGCGATTCGTACAAATGTCGCACCAGCAAATTTTCGATATCGAGAACGATAATTACGCTATAACCCAGTGATCTGTAATAGGCTGCTGTGTTCATTGAATTTTTTAAAATTCACTGGGTAAACCTTTGCTGGAACAGACTTGTCGTTGCCGACTGACCGCTGACCATGTCTAAAAGTCTGGTTTGCAATTTATACGCTATACGCAACTCACGCAATGCAAGAACGGACATGGCTTTATTATCATTGTGTTACGTCGCCTGCGTCCCTTTCGTGAAAAAGTACGCAGAAAGTACGCGTTATGTGCCAGCGTGCGTTGAATTGTAGACTATGGATTGGAAACCATGCTTAACAGTTTTTTGAATTTCGACGTTTTTAGCTCTATCTGGCGTTTTTTATGGAAAACTGGTTATCTCATTTTTTTGCATTGGCCTACGCAGTGGAAGTTTATAGAACTGCACTGATAACTTGCTTTTCTTTTTATCGTTTGTTTTGTTTTTCTGTGGATTTTTTCAAACAATAATAATTACGAGGGTTGATCAATAATTACTGAGAATTAACGTATTGGACTTAATTTTTTTCATGTTTTGTATATCAGTGATAAGTATTTTTTTACGAACACGCATGGATTTTCTGCGGAGGTGACGTCATTAATCAACCCTCGTACGTCAAAAATAGACTAAACGACGTTAAGTAAATCTTCTGACCATATCATTCCGTTACTATATTCTGTTGAATGTATCGATTGTGTTTTAGTGTCAAGAAACCGTTTAATGCCACTGATCGATAAACAACTGCTTATAATTGTTGTTGTTTATATTGTTGAACGTTTAATTATCTTATACTGTATATCGCGATTTGTTTTCACGTTTTATTAAAAACCTTGTTACCAATAATATTGCTTGCGAAACTGTAAAACTCCATCATTGTCTACAGAACGGAAAATTAATCATTTTTAAAGGTTAAAAGGTTAAATGTGGTGATATAGCTCTTAATGCAAAGTTCATCTCAGAGCTACGGAGCGTCACCTGCCGTATGGGATCACACAGTGTTACCTGCCACCCGACAGAGGTGAACGCGCCCCGCCTTAACCCCAGCCAGACAGGCCGGTACTCGATTTACCTACCCCGGAGGGATGGAAGGCTGAGTTGACCTAGGCGGTTGGTTATATACCGAGATGGTTTCCTGCCCGCAGGCAGTCACCTATCGCAGTAATAGCCCAGCCCGGCGTAGAGTACCTTCGTTATTGGATGAAACGCGTTACCGCTACGCCACGTCACCAAACTCAAACCTATTCAAAACGTATCTTTGATGATATATAAACACTTTATTACGTGAAGTCAAGGAGGTTTCTTGCGCGAGCTTACCACAGTTAAACGAATTATTTCACTTTAAGTCGTAACATGATAGTGATCGTCTGAAATGTTGCTCAAGGTTATGCTAAATGAATACAAACAGTAAATCAATTAGAATGTTCTAAAATGGTCAAAGTAGCAGCGACTAATGCTATAGGTCCACTGTTATAAGGTCCAGAAAAATATTCGGATTATACGGTAACATATTGGAGGGGCAAGTTTTTCGGCGCGACAGTGAACAAATTACCACATATCCCGATACTACCGTATTCGCCAAAATTATAACAAAATAGCTGTCCGGGTGTTTTTATCAATCCACTATACACTGTGTCCCAAAAAAACATCCCCGACATTTTCGACTGTAACTTGAAAAAAAATGATCAGATTTTGATAATTTTTGGCAAGAATATTCCTGACAAAACTTGCCATTAAATGACCATTCAGTTTCCCACCTCACCTAACCTTTGTTAGCGCACTACCTGGGGAAAACGCAACCAGCAAAATATCACTTTTTTATCCAATTCGATATGATTGCTTAATTAACATAACGCGTAAAAACACATTTTGTTCACATTTCTGACACTATGGCTGACATTTCATTTAGTTGTCCATTTTTCAACTGCCTGCAGTAAAATTGCTTGAAGCGTTGGCAAGCAGACGTTTTCTCCATTTATTGACAGCAGTATCGATAATTTTCTGCTCTGGACCAATCTAGGCACTACCAGTCGCTTCTTGACTTCACAAACATTCCTAAACTTTATCTGGTAGACACACTGCTGCATGACAGTCAAACCATGTAATGGACCTGCTGTTGGGACCCACAGATTAAGATAGATGAAAATTATTGACGTTTTTTTCATTCACTTTAACACGTATTATGCTTGGTCTGCTTTCTCCAGGTAGTGCAAAAACAGACATTGGGTGAGGTGAAAATTAAAACTCTTGATAAATAGCCAGTTATGTCAGAAATATTTCTGCCAAATATTATTAAAATCTGCTAATATTTATTCAAGTTGCGATCAATAATGTCGAGGATATTTTTTCAGGTTTTCTGGTCATTTCACCACATATTTCGTTTGGTCTGCTTTTCCAAGGTAGTGCAAAAGCATACATTGGGTTAGGTGGAAAACTGAGTGGTCGTTTGATGGCAAGTTGTGTCGAGAATATTTTTGTCAAAAATTATCAAAATATGATCATTGGTTTTCAAGTTACTGTCGAAAATGTCGGGAATGTTTTTTGGGACATAGTGTATATGTATTCTATATAGTCAATAAACGAATCAAAATGTCTGCTTGAACGACATATTTTGTTCAACAATATTTCTCAAAGGCGCCTGCTTGAAATCGTCGGTCGGCGTAACGGCGTAGCCTAATGTATAGACTATCGAGCCATATAACGCAAAGGCAATGTGCATGTGAGCTGCTGTACATTTCGCTATTTTCCGCCGTCGCAAATGTGGATAGATGGCGAGCTTTGTGACTGAGGCTGGGGCGTAGGCCTAGGGCCGGTGAGTTTGTGACCGGAGTGTCGGTAACATGAAGATACGACGCTCGATGATGACGACGCGGAAAGCATGAAGACATCGCAAGCATCACTAGCTTTAGCAGCAACAGCCGCAGCCGGTGTCACATAAAGTCTCCCCCATGAAACATCCGCCCAGAGAGAGATAATCACAGATTTGATATGTCTTTCCCTTATTAAAATATCGCCGGTCCCAAAAAATCTCCAGGATCGCCCTCCCAAAAAAGTTTTCCCCGGCCGACAATTTACCAGTAAAAATCCGCCCCGCCCGGCGGCCGCCCGGGCGGTGGGGCAGATTTTTGCCGGTAAATTGTCGGCTGAGGGAGACTTCTCTGGGGGCGATCTTATGATGGGACACCGGCGCTTAACTATGATGCTAGAGCTATCGTCTGCTCTAAACGACTTTCACTAGCGAACAGCGCGCCCCGTGACAGATTTATATCCAATCTATTCCGCCATCGTCCGTAGGTTGAATAACTAAAACTGGACACATTAACAAACTCTAGTGCCGCCGGTGGATTAGATGGAATGCGACTAATGCTGATGCAATGTTCTGTAAGCCTCACTGGCGTAGCCATGGGGGGCACTAGGGGCACGTGCCCCTCTAACAGCCTACTCAGTTGTTCAATATAGTGCCAAAATGCACCAAAACGCGTTATTTTTCACATTAAAAAATCCAAAAATTTTCTGGGGAGGGGGCTATGCCCCCTCTCCAGACCCCTTTCCCGTGAGGAGGGGACACCTTTCTTGATACCCTACTCCTCATGTGCCTCACCACAACTAGGTTCTGGTTATGCCACTGGTAAGTCTTGGGCATAGATTAGCCTATGGCTGCTTATAGGTTGAACTATTTAGCGATACCGGTACGGTATAGCCTACTCTTTACTAGAGCTGCGGATTTTAACGATTAATTTAATCGTTAACTAACAAAGAAAATTAACGATTAATTTTATTTTTAACGATTAACGGTTCTGCCGGATACATCGTCAACAAGAGACGT
>Ga0056128_1008624_pt1 | contig 12839 bp, 6 predicted proteins | sample WorMetLIZISLAND2_FD_71113 | JGI IMG/M metagenome (GOLD analysis project Ga0056128, IMG submission 71113) | Marine gutless worms symbiont microbial communities from Max Planck institute for Marine Microbiology, Germany - Olavius geniculatus... ...
ACATTAGTTCCTGTGCTGGTTTTTCCAGCTTTTTTATGTTTTGTTCGTCGTTTTGTGTGTGTGTGTGTTTTTTTTCAGTACTTTAATAATATATTTGTACATAATTAACTAATTAATTAGCGTGTTGTAAGTCATATCGGTGTTTCATTCATTTACTACTACTATTATTATTGTATTTATTAGTCTCGTGTTTGTGTTTTAATATTTAGTAATTATTTTAGTGCAGTAATTTATGTTCGTTAGTGACACGCATTATACGATCAGCAATTTGTACTGTTCTACAAAGCAAAACTATGATTAACGTTTAGGCTATTCTAATATTTTCCAGGTATATATATGTACAAATTTACTGATAGTCTTTTTCAGCTTGTCGTCAACGTTATAGAAGCTTTAGTAGCTTTTTTTAGGTGTGTCTGTGCATTTTACGGGGCCTCGCTTTAACTATGCATTCAGTTTAAACTTCACTATACTTCGATTTGTTGTAGTGGAGTTGCGGCTTAAGCTATTAATGCAGCAAATGGTATTATGACTTTACTTCTAAGCCTGTTTGTTATTCGTAGTCATGTTGATTTGGTATGCATAAAAATGCGTTTTTGTTGTCAAAAAGTCTGTAACAGTGTGTTTTTTATAATTTTACGACGAACCAATGGAAAATCTGTTACTATATTTCTCAGCTTTTTGCCGACATTTTCATGTCTGGTGTCGTGAAATTCTTGCAACACGCGGATCTGTAATATTTCAAGCACATCTTTTTTCAATATTGTGCGAGTTTGTCGTTAGCTCTGCTGCGCATGCGCAGTAAACGTAGCCCTTACGTGTACGCTCCCGAAAAACCCAGATTTGTTCAGTTGATTCTCAGGAAAATAGGCCTAATCAAAATTGTTGCCACCAGCACCTGATTTCATATTTCAAGGCTAAAATGCGCCAAATTTGATTTCGGTCGGGGCTTTGCCCCCAGACTTCGCTAGGGGAGCTCACAGCGCTCGCCCAGAGCCCTCAGCTGGATTTTGGGGATCCTACATATAAGAGGAGAAAAAGAAGGGGAAGAGAGAAGAAAGAGGAAGGGACGGATAGGGGTGAGGAAAAGGGAGAAAAGGAAAAGGATGGGAAGGAAAAGGGAAAAGAGCGTAGGCCTCCAAGTCACATTTCTGGCTACGTCACTGACAGTTGCAGATGTTAACGGCTGCTGCAGCAACAACTCAAAAGGATGCGGCACATCACGTCCCATCACATCACTGCTTGCCTGCTCGCTGTTCCGGGCTGCTGATGGACAACGATGACGAGATGATGCACGGCTGCTGTGTGAGCAGTTGAGTCCGCCGCCAGTCTTGCCAACAATGGCTTTTTAACAGTGCATTGTCTGTTCTCTAGTGCCAAATCTGTCAGTTTTCGAACTAGAGGCTTGCGGGTCTATACCGGTACCGGCGGGTATACTCGACCCGGGTCGAGTGGAGTCGTCATTGTCACGGGATCTGGTCAGGTAAAAAAACTAAAATTTAGGCCTACGAGTCAGGTAGGAAAATTCGTATTACTCCTAACACTTTACCCTCAAAGCACTGGAACAGAACTAAAGACTGTGGAAGGCTGAAAAGCCCGAAGTACCAGACGACATGGAAGCAAAAGGCCGAAAACAGCGGCAACGGTATGGGGCAGCAAATTTTGTGGATGCGACGCCGGAAGCGTCAGCGAGGTGGGGTATGGGGATAAGAAGTTGCTGCCCAAGTTGTGTGGGTGTTACCGCCATATGAGCGGGGTGTAGACCGGAGATCTTGGAGAGAAACAGCAATGCGAAGGGGTCAAAAACTGACTTAGCCTATATCGAACGGAAAAATTCGGAGAAAGTGCCTCAGCGTATACAAACAAAGTCTGAGTGCCCGCCGCACATGTGACCCAGCGATTGAGCGCCGCGGCTTGTCGAAGTTTCTGCGCGGTATGGTAGGGCAGGGCATGGCGATTGTCGCGTCTGTTGATAAGTGATACTAAGGCTAATAGGCCCATGATGCTGAAACTGCAGTTTTCATTGACACGAGGGTCGGGCAGCGACATAATGATAAGCTCCCACTAGACCACCGCCGGTGCACCGGCACCGGCACGACGCACAAGACTCAAGAGACACTGTGCAGAACTGGTGCAGGACTGTAGGGCCATGTCGGTAGTCGCCGTCGGTCGCTTGTGTAATGATAAGATGATGACCGTCGCCTGCACACCCACCAGGGACTCCTGTAGCCGTATCTATAGCATAAAAGTCGCCTGTAAACGTACGCTACACGTACGGCCAAACGCCGTACAGTACAATGTCATTCTTACACACAGTAGCTAGCAGACGACCGAACACTCTGGAAGCAACCGGCGCTTAACCACTGCTGTATATGCGTATACTTTGTTACTTCTATTTGCTGGGGACTTGGGTCCTGCCTGACTTGAGTACTACATCAGTGTCTCTAAAGAAGATGATGAGATGGCAAGAAGAAACGGTTTGGTGGAAATGGAAGTAGTAGACGAACGGCTGACCCTGTGACATAGGCTCCTTTTTAGCGCAGGAAGCCTATTAATGACCAAGTAATAAACGATTTTCTAAGTGAAACAGAACAATGCTCTGGTAACTGGTAGGGGTAGTATCTGGTTACCACTATGGTCCTGCAATTCAGCCTTCAGCATGGTTAACGCGGTTTTTTATCCCTTCGGCGCATGTCCATATATCGAGTACCGACCAATCTGACTGGCTTGGGTTAGAGCGGGGCGCGTTCTTCCCTGTCGGGTGGCAGGTAACACTGCATGCGATCTCATACGGCAGGTGACGCTCCGCAGCCCCGAGGTGGTTTCGCATAACGCCTTTGACCTTTAACCCTTTACCGACAATGATGACAGCATTGAGGACGTTAGCAACGAACCTTCCGCTGCTAGCGAGTCATCTGCACGAAGTCGGTAATAAAGGGTTAAAGACGAGGACGCTTGTCAAAATGGCACGCTGAAAGGGTCCCGTGGAGTAGTAACTAACGTGCAGCAGCAGCAGCAGCTAAGCGAATGGCACAGAGACGAGGCGCCATAGGGCATATAGGCTCTGCCTAGAAGTTACTGGCGCTGTCGATGACCTGACCGGTGAGCTGAGGGGGGGCCAGGGGACTCCACCCACCCCTCCCCTTTTCTTGGAGTAGTTCGCTGCCTGGCTTCATACGGCTGGTTGGCACGTGGACCGTTTGGTGCCGAGTCAGGGCCTTCGTGACTGTTCGGGCAATAGGAAATAAAAATGTTCGACTTTATTCGTCATTCGATGACAACGAATAAACAAACACAGAAACAAGCAAACGAACAATAAAAGGAAACAAAGCTACAAAGACAGTTAAACTAAAACGTTCAATTCACTTCTGGCTAAGTCCGTGACTGGCCCACATTTTGTAGCCTACTTTGTATTTTGTACTGCAGTGTATTTTTGTATTTTTTTCCCTTTTCACCAATTTTTATGTTGTACTGCTTGTACACTTCTGATATTAAATTAATAAATAATGCAAACCAACTTACTAAATACGGGAGAGTGGACACCAAGCGGTAGAAAAATAAATATAAGAAAAATAATAGCGAATACAATTACCGGAAATGATGAATATACACACAAAATAAGCCTGAAATTTCAGACACGTTTGACACGTTTATTCCATGATCGCCGACGGTCGGTTGCTGGCGTTTGTTTGGTCACGCATGACTGCATCCCTGGAATAACCGATTCGGTATATCCAATATATACCACCCTAGACACAAAGCTATAAAGATCGTAGACAATTATTATTCTGACCCGCTTAGCCTACCAATTACAGATCTGTGATGGTGGATATACCCTAATGTTAACATCTCCGAAAGACCAAATCGATGCTCTACAAAGTCCCCCACGCTTCACACTACATATTGCCAGTCGCTGCTGCAGCAGCGGCGCACTCTCCGATATAGGAACTTCTGGATGTGACGTCACCGGTCGGTGCCCGCCTGCTTGCGCCGACCGGCAAGATGCGGGCGAACGAGTGATAGACAGCGACAGAAATGTGTCTGCACGCTCAGACCCTATGATGGGGACTAGACACCAGGGAGGGGAGGAAAGGGGAGAGGGGGACGCAAAGGCATCACTGGAGACGATGGATGGAAGGAAAGTTTCTTGGCGTCACGTGGCGAGCAGAGCTACAGTATACGGCCTCGCGGGTCACCAGCGAACGGCGCTCGTGAGCCGCCGGGCGACCGCTGAGTTAACTTTCTCTCGACACTAACAGCTGAAGGCACTGGGAAGCTGCAGCATGGCCGCATCCAACTGAAACAAAGAGATATGACATCTCAGCTATATCCACCATCACAGTATCATATCAGCTGCCATCGGTGTCAATTAGCGTCACGCACTGACACTGTCACTTTCGTTCTATCACCCGCGGACACGCGATACAATACAGCTCTAATTAGAGTGTAGAAAATTCTATCTCATGGACATATCTCTTGCCTTTTGTTTCTGCGACACGGGAAAAATGTCCAAAGGGGGGACGTCCGAGATAGTAAATGTCCGTCATCTCCTAACAAGGACACCGCTTTATCTTCCAGCCTATTATTTTATGTTCTTAATTTAGTCATTGGCTGCAACCCATAATAAAGATCTGTCTCATACGACAGTCAGTATAAGAGATAGCCAGTTATTGCAGCGCTCAGTATACCGTTACATGAGGTAATGACATTAGGACGGTCAAAAGGTCAGAAGTTACAGCAGTAGACCGAAGGGACGTGGCCATGCCACTCACTATTTGTGAGTGAGCGGTAAACGCCGGCGCGACTTAAGACTGCTACTGTGCTAGGCAGGCGTAGGCCTATATGACAAAGAGAAGACGAATGGACGACCTAAGTCAGTCAAGGGTCACAGAACTGTGCGTCTTCACAATCGTGCCTGCCAGCCACGTGCCTTTAGAGAAGGGCCATGTGACCGACGTCACGGGTGGTGTTTCGATACTGGTATTCGGTTATACCCCGTTTAAACGATCAAGCTGGCTCGACGAACTGGCTATAATGTTAGCTGGACGAGCCAGCTCGATGTTCGCTCGACGTTTGCTCGATGTCTGCTCGATGCTTGCTCGATCGTGTAAACGGGGCATTAGCTTCCGGCCCGGCAGTACATTTTAGGCGGAATAGCGTCTTGTAGCGCAAGCAATTCAGCCTATTGATAGGCCTACACATTTTTGTGGCATCTGTACGGCGTTTGTCTGTTTTTAGCAGACCGTGCATACAGTCTAGCTATTGGTAAGAGACGACGAGTTGTCGTCTCTCCGTTCGTTCGTTTGTAATGGATGTATTGTGGCTAAGTTTTAGGTCGTAGGGAAGAACTTTTTGCACGAGTAATTAGCCATGTGTGTGAGACTCAGGCACGCAAAATTTCAGCCATCTAGTACAAGGGGAACATTTTCAAATTTGGAGTTGAATGAAAGGGAATAGAAACTTCAATGGAAAACTGGCTATATCTCGAAAACGGTGAGAGATATGGCCATAGGTTGCTATTGATCATAGGAAGTCGCATATTGGCTTACAAATTACATAACAACCACTGACCTTGGATGACTTTGAAAGTCACTGACAACCAGTACGGTCGACTATTCTAGCGACAGCTGTGCTTTTTGTCTACATTGGTTATAGACGAACCAAGATGCCATTCGGATTTTGGCATAATACAATGCTGTGGTCCGATGACACATTGTGTACGATGGCGGGCCTGACGACGGTCTATCCCTTACGCAAAAACGCGAATTTCTGACTAACGAAAAAATAGTTTATGATTCATAAGGTGGCAGCAGAAAAGTTTCCGACATTTTTCCGACAGCTCAAAATTTCGGGGGGGAGGAACAATTGGTCTAGCCTGCTCTTTCCCCCGGCCATGTCGCTAGTGATTAAGTATCAAAACCGCAAGCTTCGATACACCGCGGTAATTAGCGTGCGGCGCCTCACTAATTCTCGGTGACGGTACAGACATATGGCGTGGTAGCGGTCTGCCGACATCATCAACAGCGGCAGCAGCAGCAGCATCATCAACTCTGTAGGGAGCAACGTTTACAGCTGGTAGCACGTCACGCCACTCCGCCGTGACGCGCGGCTAGGCCACGGGGCGGCAGCACGGTCGCTTCTCAGTGAGTCCCGGAACAGATGCTTGGAGTCAGGCGGACTGAGAGACTAGTTTTCAAGTCGCTTCAGATCCTTCGCGTGCCGTCAACAACATCAGCCGGCACCCGACCGACTGTATAAAGCACAGCACCTCTCTGCTCTTGGTGCAGTGGCGTATCCAGAAATGGGAAATTGGGGGGAGGGGGCTTGCCTTTCTTACCTTTCTTTCCCTCACTTTCCTGTTTTCTCTTTTCTCTCCCTTTCGTTCCCCCTTCTCTCCCCTTAGAAGTAGGACTCCAAAAGTCTAGCTAGGAGGCCGGGGAAAGCGCTGTGAGCTCTCCCAGCGGGGTATGGGGCGGAGCAGTGGTGGTTTTAGGCCCGGTGTCCCCCCGCTCCAGTTATGCTCTAGCCCCCCCCCCTTTCCCTATAGTGGCCACCCATGACTTTTTGCAAAGATAACGCGAATATCTGATTTTGCGGCGTTTCCAAATTGTAGAAAAGTGGGCAAATGTGTGTCTTCCATTGAACGTAAAAAACCAAAAATGCTTCACCTTCAGCTACCAGCTTCAGGGGGGCAAAGCCCCCTGACCCCCTAAGCAGGGGCTCTGCCCTTGGACCCTGCCGGAGGCTCTGGCCCTAGACCCCAGTTATAGGCTCGTACTAACGTGCTCGCCATAGGATGGAGCCGTGCCTCCCCCTGATGTTGCGGGCTAGAACCGCCGCTGAGGAGGAGCCGCAGCCGAAATCGAATTTGGTGCAATTTTAGCTTTAAAATATGAGATCTGGCGATAACAATTTTCATTATTGTTCTAAATCGTTAACATCCATTTTTAACAAAATTTTGACATTGCGAGCATGTGCCCCATAGGACCTTTGCGTACGTCACTGTTTTTGTGAAACCTCTATATACCATCTCAGGTCAACTCAGCCTACAACCCTCAGCGGAACGGAAAATAAGTAGTAGCTAACGAACTACGCGTGGTGAAAGCTTAGTGCGGCTGATTGGAGCGGTGGTATGTCTGCTGTCTGCAAACCGCGAGTCCAATGTTCGCTAACGCGGACAATGGATAGCCGCATAGTGCGTTGCGGTATCATTAGTTCATGCCAATCAGCTGCCACTTTTGAAACTATAAAGCGTTTTAAAATAATCTGACTCATGTAATAAGCGCTATAGCAAGTACCAGACGTTTACCCTGACCACAGACACACTGACAGTGCTACGGAGCCTCACCTGCCACTTAAGAAGACAATAATGTTCACCTGCTATCTGACACAGGTGAACGCCGTCTTTAACAGCAGCCAGACAGGCCAGTTTTCGGTTTATCAATCAATCAGAAATTTTAAAGTGGCCTAAGTAATGTAAACTACCGCTACTATGGAGGGATAGAAGGCTGAGTTGACGCATTTTGGCGTGTTCCATTTCAGCATGTACGTATCGTCGAAGTATTGTGGTCAGGTGGCAGGTAATACTGTATGAGGCAGGTGACGCTCCGTAGCTCTGAGATGGGATTTGTATAACGAATCATAATATACCCTTTAAACAGATCGGTCCCATGGTTTAGAGCGTTCGTTGTCGGCTGAGCGTTACGACCGGATGTAAACGTCGTTCGTTGCTTGCTGCTGACGCTGATGATGATGATGATACTTCTGGGCGTTAACAGCAGCAGCAGCAGCACATCCTTGTGCCGTGCCGCATCCTTAGCCGAGTCGCTGCTTCATAGGCAGGGCTCCCGGCGAGCCGACCGCTTGTTGCATGCTGCGCACAAGTTGATGTGTCCACTGCCTATCGTTGCTGACCCCCAATAGTCAGCCCATGATAGGCGCCGAGTTTTATTAATCACTTTATATATGGGGGTGGTGTCTTCCCTCCATCCCTTTGGACGTCTTCGCTTTCGAGAATCTTTCATTCGCCATCACTGGTAGATCAACGATTGACGCAAACGGAGAAAGAGAACCGAAAATGCAGAATAATAAGTACAATACATAAAAATTAACTATTGTGATAAAAATGTGTAATAATAAGTCATGACACAGCGTTAAGCTACTGTATCCCAAAGTTTTCTTCCATCTTTTGTCATTTATTTATTTCTTCTTTCCTTCTCATTTCCTACGTTTTATTTTTTTTCCTTTTTCGCCCAAAATGAACCAAGAGTTTTGCAGGAGCGCTTTTAGCGTCGCCCCCATCGCCGTCGCGGAATCGGCGCCCGTGGTCAGTAGGCTATCACAGACATACACGTTACAGTTACACCTAGCAGGTACCGCAGGCCGTAATTAGCTCCGCACGGACAACTTTTACTGCATAACTTGCACTCGCCGAGTGCTGTTGTCTCCAAAACGAAACACCCAGTAAGAGTTGGGTTGTACGTCACTTCGTTATTCTATATTCGATTCGAATTGATACAGAATATTCATTCTCACTGATTCGCCGCTAGTGTTGCATAAATTTCGACGCCCTTGCATGCATACCCTTGCTTTCCCGCTCAGTCAAATATTTCACTTAGCTGTGACCTTGACTTGACCCTTTGACCTTGACAACCTGATCAGTTCATCTGGATGTGGCGTCAAGTACATCATCAATTTCAGCCAACGTTTGGTGAAATTATCTACATTAGATTCTAGGCAGTGATGTGGTATTCGAATCCGGCCGTGGACCTGAGTCCAACTCAGACGCAGACTCGAACTAAAAAGACTCGACTACATCACCGGTTTTAGTATATCGTGCTTAACGACATCGGGGAGCCTAGAATGACAAGCTGTCTCTAATTAATAAGCGCGTAATTTAAAGTAAATGTATACGTTATGGGGAATTAGGGACTGTTCTGGCGTTGACACGCGCCGCTATATAAATAATCTGCGCCGCTGTATGTACCTACTTACTTAGCTAGTGCATCATACGACGCGGTGGGTCTTGCTAGGAGTGCGAGTGGCCAGTGCACCTGGTCTGCAGTTCATTATTCGCTAGTTCCGCATGTGTGTGTGTGTCCCTTATCGGCCTGACGACGGAACGCATGTCCGAGAACAGATGACGAGCAGCTAGCAGCTGATGTCAGCCTCCTCCCTGCTACAGCTGCTGGTCAGTCATTGCCTATCGGTCGGTCAGTCATCCCAGACTCATCAACTGACCAACTAACCACCCTCACGCTCGATCACGCTCACAGCTGCAGGACCAGTGGCGTAGACAAGAGAGGCAGGAGTTTAAGCCCACAAGGAGACCTTTATTCTAGCTGTTATCAACTAGTTCTTGCCCACCAATGGCCGGGCACAATTTTTCGTTAAAAATAGATCATAGGGAGTTAGGGATCCAGGCAAATAATTAAAGTTGCTGCCACCAGATCTTATATTTTAAGGCTATAATGCACCATGTTCGATTTGGACTGGGGCTCCGTCCAAAATTCCGCTGTGAGAAAGCTCACAGCGCTCCTCAGATCTTTTAGCTGATATTTAGGGGATCCTACTTTTAAGGGGCGGTAAGAAAGAAAAAGTGGAAGTAAGGTGAGAGAAAGGGGGAAAGGTGGAAGGAAAAGGAAGGCAAGAAAGAGAAGAGGAAAAAGAGAGGAGAGGGAAAAGGGAATAGGAGCGGAAGGGAGGGTAACGAAAATGACGGTAGGGGGAAAGAGAGAAAGTTGAAAAGGGAAAGAAAAGGAAAGAAATAAGAAAAGTGAAGGGGGGGAGCCCGAACCCACATTTCTGGCTACACCACTGTCAGTCACGACCCGTGCCATGGCGTGGTCTTGGTCTTGGTCCGTCTGTGTGTCTGTCCGAGCACTTTCATCTGTGAGACTGCGACATCAAAGTAACTTGCCGTATAGCGACCGACTCGCGTGCGAGCGCGTGTCTGCTAAATTGACTCCATTAAACGACTTGAAGATGGCAGACTGACGCAGCAGGCGTCGTTCGGTCCCCTGAAGCCCCAACCCTGTCAGCGTAACTAACGGTAACATAACGAGCACTTTGATGTATGGCCAGTTCTGGCGAAGACATCTTGAGGAGAAAACCTGCTACGAGAGGCTTTGTTCGTCACCAGTAGTGTTGAAATAAACATATTGAAGAAAAATCAACAAGAACTAAATTTTTAATTTTGGGGAGAAAAGTGGTCACTGGCCAGCCGTCTCAAACTAATCAACTGACGAAGGATTCGTTGTAGGCCTACAGCTTGTACTGTGTACTGTAGAGCATATGTTGTACAACAAAGACGCGAGAAATTAAACTTAATGCATTTCACGAGGTAGTGTAGCGACGCAGGTAAAATGTGGTGAAATGTTCAATAACCACTTTATTGCCAACTGTCCAGAAAATGTGCGTGTGAAAAAATGTTGAAAATCGGTTAACATCTGACAAAGATGTTGCAACTTCCAGCAAATATATTCAAAATACACGTGCTAATTATTGGACGTTTGCCGGACGTTTGCTGGAAGTTTGCTAAAAATTTGCTGGATCGTGTAAACACCCTATAAGTAAAAGAAAGGTCTATTGTTTACAGCAGTTGGCTACAATACGCCGCGATAACCGAAAACAAAATATAATGTCTTCAGCAACTACTTAAACTTTTGTTCACTCATTTATTAGGCAACAGGAGGCTACTGACGGGCGGAAAGGGGAACTTACGCCCGTTTCCCGATAGTCGGCACGCCGAAGTTGCGGACGGACGGTCAGCGAAGTTATAGGAACAGCCAGCAGCCTGGTCGGTCGGTCGTGTGTAGGTCGCTTCAGCGGCTGGCCGAGGAGGGATGCTTCTAGGGCCGTGGCCGGCGAGACAACGCTCAGCCCCGGTATCAAGTCGCCCGCCGGAGTGTCTGTCGGTCTGTCGGCGTGGTTCCGGACGGTTGATGGCTGCAATTTTTGCTTAGTTATGGGGGTGTTTACACGATCCAGCAAACGTTCAGCAAACTTCCAGCAAATGTATTCAAAATACACGTGCTAATGCTGGACGTTTGCTGGATCATGTAAACACCTTATAACTGCATGAGCATACAGACCAATGTATAAATTTCGATCGTGCGGCCTTAAGTTGTGCACTATTTTTTGAAAGATGAAAACTTACTCCGTAGCTACACGTAAACCTTTTTGACGCTTATATTTAATTTTATATACTTATATTTATATTTTTATACACTTATATTTAATTATATTTCTTGACACCTATATTTAACATTTTACTTAAATACTTTAAAAATTCACCACTTGGATATTGATATTTTACAAGGTAGTGTAACAACATAATAATTGTGATGTGCATGCCACTGAGTAGCAAATTTGTTCCAAGTCTACTGGTAAAAATTTGTAAAAATTGGTCAATATTTAGTGAAGATATGGAAAAGTACAGTAGCTTACTTTTTTTGCTCACCATACCGCATCGTTCCGTGATTACAGTAGCTGGTAGCAGAACGTTCCAATATATAGGCCTACAATCCAGTAAGTGTCAGTCGTCGGGATATTAACTGAGTGTCAGTGGAGCCTCCCACCATGCAATGCAATGATAACCCAGACTGTGGCAGTGATGAATTCAGGACATAACACCCCCCCCACTTAGACAAGGACAAAATTCCTTTCCCGTATACTGCAGAAAAATATGAAAACATTAGCAGAAATAGTTCTTTTACGCATACAAATCGCACCGGCGTGTAACACCCTCGAACCAACGTAATTGTTCACGAGAATACTCGGATAGTGATAGTAGACTTCTAATTTGTCTTGCTAGTAAGCTCGTAACAAAATGTGCACATCTATAGTCGTGCGTCCGGTCCCCAAGATCGGTTTTGGGGGTGTCGTCATTTTGAGACGCCCACCAACGTTATTGACAGTAGGTCCTAATGCTTTATCGCATTAAGAATGGGGATTTAGTCCATAGGTGTGTTGTTTAGGAGGGCGGATAGATTGTGTCCGGGGGATTATGTCCAGAGGAGGTTTGTTCGTTCATTGGTTCACCTTTACCAATACGGCCAATGACGCGTCCTTGCTGAAGTGGCAAAAGTCTAATCTGACATATTCCCTTGCCGCTCATTGCAAGTCGTCGCCGGTGGCATGGCGCGTCTGAGTTCATTACCGTGTAGCACAGTGGCGTAGCCAAGGGGGACCCAGGGGGCCCAGCCCCCCAATCCTTCAGACAAAACATAAGCATAGCCTACGTATAAACTGCACGAAATTTGCCAATTTGGGCAGTTTATTTTCGGGAAAATAAATACCTCCGCCAAGGAGGTAATGTTTTTGTCGGAGTTTGTTTGTTTGTCTGTGTGTCAGAAAGATAACTCAAGAAGTTACGAACGGATCTTCCTGAAATTTTGAGGTAATGTCAGGCATGACATGAGCTACAAGTGATTCAATTTTGGGGACGATCCGGTAGGAATCCTGCATTCTGGGTCACTTTGAAGTTTTTGTTACCATTGCGTTAAAGGGGGCATAAGCGAAACCGCTGGCAAAGCGAATATGGTGACGCCACCTGGCGAATAGCATTGCCTTGGCACTTGGAACTATTGCGGTCTCTGACTGCTTTCTAGTTAAAATTGCTGCCACTAGATCCCATCTTTTAAAGCTAAAATACACCACATTGGATTTCGGCTGGGATTCTGCCCCAGACACCGCTGGAGGAGCTCTCAGCGCTCCCCCAGATCTCCTACCTGAATTTCAGCGGGTCCTACTTCTAAGGGAAAGACGGGGAGGAGAAGAGAGGAGGACCGGGAAAGGGAGAAAAGGGGTAAAAGGGGGGCAGGCAGGGGAGAAACAAAAGG
>Ga0056128_1008626_pt1 | contig 12838 bp, 5 predicted proteins | sample WorMetLIZISLAND2_FD_71113 | JGI IMG/M metagenome (GOLD analysis project Ga0056128, IMG submission 71113) | Marine gutless worms symbiont microbial communities from Max Planck institute for Marine Microbiology, Germany - Olavius geniculatus... ...
CGTTAAGTAGATTTCCCTAGCTAGTAAATTTCTTCGCGCTAGTAACCAGCTTGTTTGTGGACTCGTGTTATTCAGATGTCTCTAGTTATGTAATAGCTGGGCACTGGCCTCCCACCAGCTTGCCCCAGGCCTCCCACCAGCTAAATCCGGCCCTGGATAGCCTAAATCTGCACTGGCCTTAAATAAGAGCGCTTGAGCTAATAATGATTGCTCAACAAACTGTTGGCGACTCTGGCTTCATCCAATAAGATCACCCTGCATACAGTAACGACCAAACCCCCAGTAACTATCATCTGTTTCGATATCTGACATTTTACTTTTGTGTTGTCCGCTGCGCACGACAATCTATGATTCAGTGCTGTTTGCACTGCCGCTGTAAATCGTTTCTATTTGACGATCTATGATGTCATAAATCACAACAATATCACATCTGCAATAAACCCATATATATTCGTAGAAAATGTACTTTTTACTGACGTATAGACTGTGTAAAAATAACTTAGGTTCAATGCATTCATTCTCATTACTTATTGATCAACCCTCGTAATGTGTGGGGATGGGGACAATTGCATGGGGATGGGAATGTTAGTTTATTCCCATGTCACTCTTTATCCACGGTTTAACTTACATTGGCGTCGTAGTGGGGAGGGCCAAGCTTTTCCCTCTAAATTATAGCCTGTTGGAAATTTTCCTCAAAAATAAAATTTTGGGGCTAAAAATCCCCGTTTTGGGGGATTTATGGGCAAAATTGAACTTTTGAGCACCTATAATCTCCTTCGTCAGATACATGCAGCTGTCTCTTGATAACTTGCAACTTTTCCTGCCCCTAACCGACGACGCTGCTGCGTGGTTACTTTGTGTATATGTGTGTGAAATGTTGCTACGTTAGATATTTTAGGATACATTTAGAGGCATTTATGAACTGCTTTTGCAGATTTGCTGCATTCCATAGTTTACCTATGCGTATATGTATGTGTGTACATATAGAAACCTTTGTAATGTGGGCACTGCGAATATCTGGTGATAATAATGAATAATTTTATATGCATGTGCTGTATGATGTTACATTTCCAGTGTCTATTGTGAGTTAGTTGTGTATTTAACTTGATCCGTGCCGCTGTGGCCCACTGCTGTGCTACAATATGTTGCCAAATGCCAAATGATATAACTTTAGACAATATCTCATTTCAGTTCAGTTACGGAGTTGCGGAAGGTGGGGACCTTGGTACAGCTGACTGGGGTTGCCTAGCTGGCCGCTGCGCCAGCCTGTGTCTGCAGGCTGCACGCGGTGGCCGTGCGGCAGGCGGCTCTGGTTAGTGACGAAAGCGCATTAGAGGCGTGCACATGCTCGCGACGATACAAATTGACGACCTTGACCTTTTTACCTTCTTTCAGTTGCATCTAAAGAGTACATAGCGGCGTAACTAAACTGAAATGAGATGCCAGTTCCATTACATTGCGTGGACTGGCAGTAAACTTCATTTTCTCGGTACGTGCCTTTCTGAAGTTCTGTTTTTGCTGCATAGTGCAATAAATACAACACAATACAGGGTGGGCCAAAAAATGGCACCAAATTTTTATATGCTAATAACTTTATCAAATATTAATTGATTTTAAAAATCTTTTCACTGTCGGAATCGGGCGAAAATTTGTAGTAACATTATCACTAAAGATCCCACCACACCTCAAGTGTGTTGCTACACTACCTAGTGAAATATCAGTGTCTTCAAAGCAACAGTTGAAAACAAGGCAATATCTGTAACAACACGTTCTAAAAAATTAACAACAAAACAACCTGTTTAATGTCTCAGTTATTGTCCAAAGTAACTGTAACATTTCACAATTTTTACGTCAGATGTTCAATATGTCCGCCTTGCTGCTAGACGATGCACTCAAGCCGGCAACACCACCAATGGCACAATTAACCAAATGCTGTGACAGTTTGCCCCACTCAGTGCTCCAGAATTGTCACAAATTGTCAACATTGATAAACCATCCATGAAAGAGCCCACCAAACAGCATAATCGACTAGATTTTAGTTCAGGCTGTTTGGAAGCCACATGTCAGGCTCAATCAACGTCGATCATGCAATTGGTCGTGTTATCGCCAGCTTGAGTGCGATGTCTGACATTTCACAAGGTAGTGTAACAACGTCTATGAGGTTTGATGGGAACTTTAGTGTTAATATTACTACAAATTTTCTGCTAATTCCATCAGTGAAAAAATGTTAAAATTGGTCAATATTTGATGAAGTTATTGGCATATGAAGATTTCATGCCATTTTTTGGCCCACCCGCATATTGCACCTAACATTTCTAATTTGTCAATAAGTTTTTGCTGCTAGAATTTTCTGATAAATATTTTTAATACGTCATCTGTCTATGTACAAGATGTGCACTTAATGCTATGGTGCTGTGCCAAAGATCGTGTTGTCCTGGCTGTACGTTGTGTGGTGTTCAGAAAGTTTGTTTATTGACTTGAAATAAAATAATGACTAATAATGACAAATAATGACTGCAATGCATACTGTTTTTTCGGTGCCTTTGTCAAAAACATCAAAACACATTTACAGGCGTGTCTTCGAATAGACACATCGGCTGACACAATAACTTAATAAGTTACGAAAATTCGTCCAAAAAACAGCCATTTTTATTGGATAATTATTGATGTTTCGGCAACCGCTGATGCCTTCTTCGTAACGACTGTCCACCGTGTGTCACTGCGGTGGACAGTAAGCATAGAACAGAAATAGAAACATTGTAACGGAAGAAGAAGATAGAAGGCAGGAAGAGCTCCATATCCGCACAGCACTCACATTGCGGGTATCCAGATTGGAGCATCAACAGGTCGAAAAACAGATGAAAAGAGTCCAGCAGAAGAAGGTCACTTGGCAAATAGTCACACAGCTTCCAGAGCAGAACAGGACAACCGTTGTCATACTGTACGTACATGGCCTGCCGGAAGCTGTTACCCGAGCATACAGATGACAACTATGAAACGATTCCAGTCAATAAGAAGTCTGCTGGTAGATTCAAAGGACAAGCGCAGACAACAAGATGACTGTAAATGTGTGTACAAAATACCATGTAAAAACTGCAACAAAATTAGGGTTAGAACGATACCAAAAAAGCTACCTAATACCCAATATTATTGTGTCCTGACGATACCAATACCCAATGCCAATACCGATATCAGCTTCCTGCCATGTTTTTTTTGCTAAAGCTAGACATGAAAAGTGAAGTGTGTTGTGCTAACCGTGCTAGCCCAACGGTGTTAACTAAGCATTAAGATCTGCTTGGTCTGCTTTGCTTTGCCAGCACCTGCACTCAGCCCACCATTTAAGGGGGGGGGGGTCAATGTCCTTTCATTCTCTGTCCATTGCCTCTCAGCCTGTGGCTGTGCTATACCAGGAATAAAAGACAGCCACGTTTGATCATCACTACAGGACAACAGGCAGAGGGCAGCCGGTGGGCACTTAAAAACTCATTAGGCAGTATTGGTATTGGATACCACAGCTAAACCTGAGGTACAGAAACCTGACCCGACTTGAGGCTAAAATGACCCCAAGTCGACGGCGGTCGACTTGAGCACATCCGATTCGACTTGACTTGACAGCGGCATGTCGACTTGAGTTGACTTCAAACGAATTGAGACGTTTAGAAGTTGTGATGAATTTGCGTGAACGCTGTAGGTATACACGGTGTTTCATAAAAACAACCCCTTTTTCTTTCTTTCATAATTCACTCAAATGACGATCAATTTACATGAAATTTTTACCAGTTGTAGGTGAAGAAATACTAATTCAAAATATTTGAACAAAATATGGCAGTTGATCAAATATACTTTGATAGTTGTGACGTAACGCTGACGTCGTAATGTGTCACAGGTACAAGCTTGCTATAGTCTCAACTGGTGCTGTCAGTTGCTACCCTGCTTCGATGGTTAACTTAATCCAGTTTGCTGATAAAAAATGTTCATCGTGTCAGCACTAAGCAACATGGGGACATAAAATCAGGCATCTTGCGATCCAAAAACTCAACCTTCTCGCAAGCTCGGTGTGCTAAAGCACTGTCTTGCTCGAACATGTGAAAGTCCAGCTGTCCCCACAGACACGTAAATGTGATTGCTTTGCGCGTTTTTTTGTGGCTGCAACTGTAAAACTTCAAGAATTTGTTATCAATGAACCAGATTTTTCACCATCGCCATCAGAGCAGGGTAGCAACTGACAGCACCAAGCAAGCTTGTACTTGTGACGCATTATGACGTCAGCGTTACGTCACGACTAGCAAAGAATATTTAATCAACTGCCATATTTTGTTGAAATATTTTGAATCAACATTTCTTTAGCTACGACTACAACTACAACTACAACTGGTCAAATTTTTTATGAAAACTGGTCGTTATCTGAGTGAATTATAAAAGAAAGAAAAAAACAGTTGTTTTTTTTATGAAACACCGTGTACTGTAGGCTAATCCTAAAGTGTTTTATTCCTTCGTTGGACGTCTTTTGTTATTGTCATTTCTTAAAGGAAGTTCGTACAGACAGCTAAAAACTATGTGTTATGTAGGCGCAAGATTACTTGTCAAGTCGACTTCGAGTCGACTTGAAATGACTTGTAATGAAACCGACGACGCCAGAAAATTTCGACGGCAATGCTGCTTCAGACCGACTTGGAAGGCCCAAGTCGACTTGAGTCAACTTGATCGACCCGACTCACAAGTCTAACCACAGCCCAGAAAAGTACTGCGCAGTACCCAATACAACCCCGTACTAGCAAATACTGGGCAATATCCAATACCCGAATGCTAGTATCATTCCAACCCTAAACAAAATTGGAGAAACAGACAAAGCTTCTGGGGGTATGGCTACACTCGAAGCACCAGTAAATCTGCTGCAACAGAGCAAAACAAGTCAGCAGTCACTGAGCCATTTCTCTCAACCACGTCACCGACTGGGACCACGCCAAGGTGATCAACAGAGAAAGCAACAGGATGGACCGGTGGATCAGGGAAGCGATACACATCAGGAAAGAACAACACAAGTCGATGAACCGAGATGAGGGGGGGGGGCTATCAACTTCCACACATCTATGATTGTTTACTGTCCGCCGCAGCAACACCTGGTTGACAGTTGTTCAGACGAAGGCAGCAGCGAAACGTCAACAATTACCCAAGTAAAAAGTTTGTTTTTTGATGAATTTACGTAACTCATTATATTTACAGACAGTTGTTATCAGTGGCGCTGCCAGTATTTTGTGCGAGGGTGGACAGAAGATTCAAAGAAAATGAGACAACGGCGACGCACAAAAATATTACGAAGTTCATGCAATTACTGCACGAGCTTCAAACGGTGCAAAACTATAGGCCTGTATATTCGCAGCCACATGGAGTCAAACGTACGTCATAGTTCATGCAGCTTTGAAGTGATCCGAAAAAAAGCAAAACCCTCGCTACATACTGCCCACGGGATTTATGCAAACAGCAAAACTGGACAACGAACCACACGTGACCTTGACCTCTGACCTTGATATTCAATACGTAGCCTTGTAGAGTTTGTCAAGGTACATGTTCACGCAAAAATTCATTAAGCCACGCAGCAGTTCAAGAGTTTGTGTGTTTACACAAATTTGCGACAATGCTGAAAACAACACTGTCGTCGCTAATGCAGACAGTAGCTAAACAGTTGTAAGCTGGGGGGAGGGGGGCAGCTGGTGACGCCAACAATGTCCATGAAGTAACTAAGCAGAACCAAGGAATCATGCCCAAGCAATACAAGCTTACAACGGGTTGGTGGCGTGGTGTAGTGGTAATGCGTCTGATCCAATCAGCGAAGTTACCGTACGCCGGGCCCGGTTAATACTGCGATGGGTGACTGCCTGCGGGCAGGTAAACCATCTCGGTATGTAACCAGCCGTTTAGGTCAACTCAGCCTTCCATCCCTCCGGGGTAGATAAAACGAGTACCGGCCTATCTGGCTGGGTTAAGGCGGGGCGCGTTCACCTCTGTCGGGTGGCAGGTAACACTGTGTGATCCCATATGACAAGTGACGCTCCATAGCTCTGTGAGGGTTAAGAGCTAAGAGTTAAGAGCTATATTCTGACCTTTACCTTTACCTTTACATGCTTCTGAGTGACAGTGTTATAGTGCAACATTCAGCAGTTGCCCCACAATTCTGTTGTCACCAGTGCATTGCCCAGTGCATCAGAAGGGTTGCCAACCGACTGGCATTTTGAAATGCCAAATTAGCCCAATTTGTCAATTACTGTAAAGAAACTTGGTGGCTATGATAATTCTAGTTTGGCATTTTGACAGTTTTTGGCATTATTCTTTGAATTTGGCAGTGACGCTCAATTTCGGCATAAGTACGGAGGTACAGAACGATTTTGTCGTAGACGGTGTTGAAAATTTGCTGTATTTTTTTTCAAAGCACATTGCATCTGACATTTTCAGGCTTCAAAAGGAGTTGGCAACCCGCTGCACCGGTGGCGTAACTCGTTGGTGAATTATACATCACACCGGTGGAATACATCAGCGAATTAAACAACATGAAGTTGCTGCCGTCAGTTCTCGAGAAATGATACGAAGTCCGTGAGTTGGTTCAGCTGCTGCTCACTAGAGATCGCCACCTCTGATGGTTTCTCCGCTGAAACAATGCATGCAACATTTTGTTATAAACATTAATCACAGCTAACACACTAGAAAGGCAAGCAGAGTGCACAAACTTCCACCAATACTATGACAACCTTTTTCTGCGGTGTTTACGCTATATTCGGAGTAGGTTTGCCCTATCCGGCAATGGCAAAAAACCATTCAATCCTATCATTTATTCAGATACCAATGCGAATAACCACAAAAAATCTTACAACCTTTTAACAAAGTTTAACCCTGCCTGAAAATTTATGGCAACTTTACCTCGCTGACAAACCAACAGATAAACACCGGGTATCACCCGGTGTATACCTGCTTGGCAAGTGCCAACATTTTGCAGCTGTCTGCCAACCGTAACTAGCACATCATTTAGTCCTGCCCTGGGAAACGTTCACACCAATTTTGGTTTCCTTCCTACAACTGTTTGTTTTCTAGCTAGGAGCCCAGTACAGAATGCGACAGATAAGCAACACTACCCGTGATGTGGCCTTGGTCTGCTAGGAAGGCTGCGTAGTAAAACGGTAAAAATCACGTACTTGCTATAGTGCTTCTCACAGAGAGTGACATGGTAAATAAAACTGTCCCCATCCCCATCAAATTTTCCCCATCCCCATCGCATTCCCGTAAGAATTTTCCCATCTCCATATGAAGCCTTGAGTTTAACCATTTCTGTCAAATTTAGTGCATTTTAACGTTATGCGCTACGTAAACTCGCGTTTCACTTACTTTACTTATTTACGTACTTTACTCACAAAAATCTCCATTGCTGTAGCAAGCTGAAAATGCCTTCAGTGTCCTCAAAACTTAAAACAAAATTGCCACTACTATTACCACTTGTAGGCTCTCGAAGTCGTGTAAACTGTAAGCCAGTGTCAGACGGCCGTATGCCCTACGTCGTTAAAAGTAAACCTTTCGGGGAAGCGCCAGTCACACGTGGCGCTAGTCAGCCAGACCTGGGCCATTAATGTGCATGCCTATGTCGTTTTCCTGTAGATACCAGGAATGCTAGGCGGCGTCGGCAGATATCTGCGATTTCGGTTGCTACAGTCAGTGTGTAATGCGCTGACGTGGGTGACACTAATTACTTGACGGCGAAAGAATTTTGAAAATCGGTTAATATTTGGTGAAGTTATAAGACATACAAAAATGGTGCCATTTTTTGCCCCACCCTGTATGTACAGTGTTCACGCAAGTTCATCATAACTTCTGAACGTCTCAAGTCGTTTGAAGTCGACTCAAGTCGACATGCCATTGTCAAGTCAAGTCGAGTCGGATGTGCTCAAGTCGACCGCCATCGACTTGGGGTCATTTCAGCCTCGAAGTCGGGTCAAGTTTCTGTATACCTCAGCGACTCGTAGGTCTACCAACAGGTGAACATGCCAGGCCTTAACCCCTGCCAGGCCGGTACTTGATTTACCTGCCCTGGAGGGATAAAAAGCTGAGTTGGCCTAGGCGGCTGGTTACATACCAAGATGGCTTACCTGCCTGCAGACAGTCACCTATCCAAGTAATTAGCAGACTGGCAGAGAGCAACTTCATTAATCGGACGTGAAGCATTACCGCTACGCCATGCCACCAATCCAGGAAGGCAAAGATAACAACTGCTACTACTACAAACAGCCTGACCGGCCAGCATTTATTCACAACCTGGCGTTTATTACCTCCGCCAAGGAGGTTATGTTTTTGCCGGTTTTTGTTTGTCTGTCTGTGTGTGTGTGTGTGTATACAAGATAACTCAAAAAATTATAGATGGATCTTTCTGAAACTTTGAGGGTATGTCAGGCATGGCGTAAGCTACAAGTGATTAAATTTTGGGTGTGATCCGGCAGGAATCCTGGATTCTGGATCACTTTGAAATTTTCGTTACCATTGCGTTAAAGGCGGCATAAGCAGAACCGCTGCAAAACCGAAGATGGTGACGCCACCTGGCGAATAGCATTGCGTTGGCGGAGGTACCTGCGGGCTACAACTGCTATCTAGTTAGAAGTTTTACGGTATGAGAAGATAGTAGAAATGACAGACTGACTGACCAGGTAAACAAGGAGTAATCATCTGCATTGCTGTATCCACTGCCCAGCCTCGACTTTCTGCAGCTGAATACACACAGAAAGGTTAACGATTAAATTGTGTCCACAGCTGCAAATGTCAAACCATTGCAGAGCTATGTACGGAGCATCACCTGCCATATGGGATCACACCCGACACTGGTGAACGTGCCCCATCTTAACCACAGCCAGAGGGGCTGGTAGGGTCTGCTCGATTTACCTACCCTAGAGGGATGGAAGGCTGAGTTGACCTTGGTGTTGGTTTTATACCAAGACGGTTTAAATGTCCACAGACAGTCGCCCATCCAAGTAGTAAGCACTTGATGTTGATATGATCAGGAGTCAAACTAACGACCTTCAGATCGTAATTCCGTCTGAATCATTACACCATCGAGTCACCAGTCATGAAATGTTGACACCCATTTTACGTGCGAAAGCAGCTACTGCTTTCAGTGCATCTTAGCCATTGCAATTCTGTCCGTCTGTCTGTCTGTCACACGGGTGGATCAGTCAAAAGTGGTGCAAGCTAGAATCACCAAATCTTCACTGTTGGCAGCCTGGAAGACTCTAGTTTCAGAAACCGAAAAGTTTTTCCATAAATTCGAAGGGGATCACCCCTAACGACGGTGCTAAATGAGACGGGGGTAGGCAAAATTTGCGATTTTTGGCCAATAAGTCGCTGTATCTCGGTAATGGTGCGAGATAGGGCCTATGTTACTATTAATCACTAACAAGAAGTAGTACACTGGCTCTCGAATGGCGCTGAATTCAATGACCTTGAATGACCTTGAACGCCAAAATAGGGGGTTTTATGGATTTTTGGCGATTTTGGGCTGCAACACAAGTATATATCATTCACAAGGTGGCACCACGGAACTATCGTTATGCGATTCAGATAGAGAATTTGTATAACTTAGCATGAACACCCCAATTTTCAGCTAAACTACTGAACCGGAACTGCTATAGGCTTTCGCGCATCTCGTGAGCATTAGCTTAAATTTCTTGTTTTTCTTCTATGCATGCTTATTTTCAAGTTAGGAGCTTATACAAGACAGACAGGAAGACCCAGAACTAGCCTATACACTGCATCTCAAAAGAATGTCATCTTTTTTTATTAGTGTGATGGTTGAAAGGTCTGTAGTCTAGCACATTCCACCATGGAGAACAGATATGAAACAAAAGGGTGCAGCCGTTGAGGGGCCGCCCGCTATGGGGCCGTCCTTGCAGTTAAATACGTGCGTGCTGTTTTGGGGCTTTCTAGGTCTGTGCAAGGCGGCAAGGGATCCTTCCGCCACCTTCCAAATATCAAGTTGATCGGACAACAGGCAGTGAAGTTATGGGGATTTTTCGCCAACAACGCAATTAGCCGCCGTGACCTTGACCTCTGACCCCTTGACCTTGAAAGTGGTCCACGGGGTGCTGGTGTCCCAGGGACCCTTCCTACTAAGTTTGGTATTCATAGGCCTTTTCGTTTTCCCTCTAGGTGGAGGCATGGGACAGACAGACAGACAGACGGACCGGATCAACACACGATGGGGCCTCCATCTAGGAAGGATGGCCCCATAATAAGCATGTTTCAACATGTCTACAGTGCATTAAGCATGATACACTCCAGTCTATGATCATTTCTAACGAGTCAGCAGGACTGCACAGTTCCAAACTGTTACGTGTACGATATTCCATTACTACCTCCGCCAAGGAGGTTATGTTTTTGCTGGTTTTTGTCCATCTGTCTGTGTGTTAGCAACATAACTCAAAAAGTTATCGATGGATCTTTCTGAAATTTTGAGAAAATGTCGGGCATGACATAAACTACAACTGACTAAATTTTGGGGGTGATCCAGCAGGAATCCTGGATTCTGGATCACTTTGAAATTTTCGTTACCATTGCATTAAAGGGGGCATAAGCGAAACTGCTGCAAAACCGAAGATGGTGACGCCACCTGGCAAATAGCATTGCCTTGTCGGAGAACCTGCAGGCTACGACTGCTTTCTAGTTTCTAGATAATACACAATAAAGCAGGCAGGCATGGACACAGACCATCAATAGCGTCGGACGCTGCCATTCCAACAAATGCACACAGATCTTCGACACTAATGCACGAGTACGCTCGAGCCACAAGATTGAAAGCTCGCTTCCTCGTTGCTTCTGTTAAACAACACCACCACATCACACAGATGCAGTTTCAAACTTTAAATGGGAAATTTAAAAAAACGGTCAATGACCAAAATGACCGATGAATTTATATCCAAACGAGCCCATGTGAAAGTCCGAAAAAGCTGAATCCAAGTACATTTACAGTCACTGAAAACATTCTTCTTATTGTAGTACTAGCGTGTCCAGCATTTTACGCACGACAGCAGGTACTGCTATAGTGTGTTTTAGCCATCGCAAATGTGTCTGTCTGTCTGTCTGTCACATGGGTGGATCAGTCAAAAATGGTGCAAGCTAGGATCATCAAATTTTCATCTTCGGCTGCCTGGAAGACTCTGGTTTCAAAATCAGTAAAGCTTTTCCATAAATTTGAAAGGGGTCCCCCTGAGCGAGGGTGCTAAATGAAAGGGGTAGGGAAAATTTGCAATTTTCAGCCAATAAGTCGGTGTATCTCAGAAACGGTGCGAGATAGGGCCTAAGTTATTATTAATCACTAATAGGAAGTCGTACACGAGCTTTCGATTGGCACTTTGAGCAATGACCTTGGACAACCTTTAACACTAAAATAGAGGGTTTTTATGAATTTTTGGCGATTTTGGGCTGCAAGACACATTTCAAGAGCGAATTGTGCCAAAATCACTAGAGATAGACTAGGACAACCAGCGTATGAAATTTTTAGCATTAAATGTCAATTTGAGCAGTCCAAACAAGACGGTGCACAAAAGCATCAAAAAGAGGTGCCCCTTTAGAATGCGCGCTTTCAGCTGCTCGAACAACAGCAGCTGCGTGAGATCAGTAGCGCCATCTGGCGTATGCAAGTGAATGAATGAATACTATTGTGTCCAATGTCAATTGCTGAGATCAATGAGCTTAGATTTTGATCACAGTGGGCCTTCAAACATGCACTGCTGTCGTGCGTTCCCCTTTGCGTTAGCTGGGTTTTTCTTGTTTAATGTTTACAACTGAGTGCACTACTGTATATAAACTTCTGACGCGACATTTGAGAGAATGATACATAGCCACAACTAAAACTACCCACAGTTGTTAGATTAAAGTCTGTTTCTTGTGCCGAGCGAATCCCAGTCATGAGCTGTTGTTTGCGCCTGGTCCATTTCGGACTTCTGTGTGGGCCATTTCGAACCTCGTGGTCCACTTTGGACTTCTGTGTGGGCCATTTCGAACCTCATGGTCCATTTCGGACTTCCGTGTGGACCATTTCGAACCCCATGGGTGCAGTTGGCCTCATAAAACTGTAAATTGTATTTGTACTTGTAGGCCTGCAGGTATAATCAGAAACTATGGCCCAAAACATATCGCACGCTTCTTCTTCTTCTTATATGTCGCATATTTTTGTAATATATACTGTAAATATTTGCATATCTGCCACATATTCTAGTGAATATATTTCAACAAATTCCACATATTTTTGCACGCATTTTGCATTAAGATGTTTTGCATATTCAAAGAAAAAATGTCTGCTATAAAAAGGCATTGCTAAACTGTATTCCATATGAGGGTTGATAAAAATTACAATTTTTTAAATAAAAATTGAAAGCATCAATTTTTTTAATTAAATCAAATTTTTAAAAATTTAAATCAATTATTTTTGATTTTTTGGATTTTTACTACATTTTTACACCATTCTATGCTACCTGTGATAGCCAATGTGTTACCTTTATCTGTTAGTTTGAGGATGACAGTAATTGGCCTTGATTAAAGTTTCTTTTTTTTAAAAAAAAAATACAGGTGTTATTTTTTATAGCAGCCTGTTACTAACAAGAGTCAAGGCCAAGTAATTGGCGATGTTAACTTTGCTCAAGTGTATCAGGTTAAGTTAACTTACCAGCTCAGATATAACCAAATATTAATATAGTCAACAAAATAAATTGAGTTAGCAAGCACTACAGTGCACTAAATACCAATAATAGATTGCAAACTGAAAACAGCCATCACATTTACACATAAATTTGTAGCTTTATATTCAGTGATT
>Ga0056128_1008627_pt1 | contig 12837 bp, 7 predicted proteins | sample WorMetLIZISLAND2_FD_71113 | JGI IMG/M metagenome (GOLD analysis project Ga0056128, IMG submission 71113) | Marine gutless worms symbiont microbial communities from Max Planck institute for Marine Microbiology, Germany - Olavius geniculatus... ...
CTGTTTTGTTGCACGACAGTTTGCCGGCCGCTGACTGCACGGACTGACGATCGTACCCACCTTTGTATTTCGTAGTTAATTTTTAGGCTCCCTCGGGAACGGAGTACCGAGAGTAAAAAATAATAATAATAATAATAATATCATTGTGTTGCATCGTTTCAATTCTAGTTTGCTGCACGACAGTTTTGTTTTTGCTCGTTTGGCTGTCCCGATCGAACCATTCGCCGTGTATAGGTCTACCTCAATGACCACTGTTGGTCTGCAATTTACTGTGTTCAGAAAAAAGTAACCCCTAGACACTGCAAAATAGAAATGTTAAATCTAAACGAATCTAAACAAAATGTTGTACACTTAATCCGCAATAAATTGTTACCCCCCTAAACATTTTTATTGTACAATATCTAAAGAGTTACCTTTTTCGGACACAGTGGAAATCGATTGTCTATCTAGTGCTTGCTTTTAACGTAATAATTTGCCAGTGTTTAACGAAAATTAGTGGCAAAGTTTCAGTCTGGACACAGTACCGTAGACAGTGGCAGTCTGAACAGCCAGTGCATGCTTTCTGTTCTGTCTGGCTGGCTGTCACGTTGATCTCCGGCTAATACGCATTCTCCGGTCAACCAGTGCATCCGTCAGAGACAGAGGTCAGCCTGTCCGGGCAGAACAATGGATGGGGAGATGAATATTGATGATAGCTGTAACTATAGGCCTATAATATTGCTACGTACTGTCCGACGGGGCTTGGCCTGGCTGATTCATCGAATCTTCCCAGAGTCGTTGCCGATATCGATTCCGGGCACGGAGATGCTGCGGACCGAGCGTTGGCGTTAAAACTGATGGTAACTCGTCGGGTCAGTGGCGTAGATAAAGAGGACCCAGGGCCCCAGCCCCGTCTCCAATTCCTGAGACAAGACATAAGCATATGTTTAGACTGCAGCACTGAATTTGCCAATTTGGTCAGTGTATTTACAGGAAAATCCTAATTAAAATTGTTGCCACCAGATCTCGTACTTTAAAGTTACAGCAAATTCGATTTTAGCTGGAGCTTCGGCGCAGACCCGGCTGGGGAGCTCACAGCGCTCCCCCAGACCCTCTAGCTAGATTTTAGGGGTCCTACTTTTAAGTGGCTCGGTGGTAACGTGTCGGACTTGTAATCCTGAGGTAACTCAGAGGCGCAGGTTCAACTCCGCACCAGGACACTGCCGGGTAACGACCTTAGGCAAGTAATTCACACACATTTGCCTTTGTCACCAAGCAGTATAATTTGGTACCGGCTTCACCGCTGGGACGTAAACAGACACACCGCGCGATACACTGGCCCCGTATCCGTGGTCTCGCAGTGTAAAAACTGGTGTCTGGCTGAGGGTCTTAGGAAACGGAGATCAGCGCCGCCCTATGGGCCGTGAGGCTCGGGAAGGACTTTGGTTTTTTACTTTTAAGCGGAGGAAGGGAGGGAGAAGAGGGGAGGAAAGAGGAAGGGACGGAAAGGGAGACGAACCCCCTCCGATTGACATTTTTGCCTCCGCCACTGGGTCGGGTCATGTGATGTACTGATGTGTTGGATGGCGCAGGTGCATTGTTTAGTGCTGAGACGGTAGCGAACGGTCACGCCGCGCTCAAACTTGCTCTGCAGCCGCACAACCGGACGCTTCATCTTTCCACATACAGCACCGTCGATGACGTCGTCAATCGATTCGATTTCATCCAGTCCCGTGAGTACAGTCAGCCATTTTGTCATCAATATGTCCATCGTCATCATCATCATCATCAATGAGTATCAGGAAGCAGGCAAAGGGACCTCTATTACCGTTCAACATAAGTCTCAACAATTTAGACAGGAATTGTAGGCTATTGCATACATGTATATACGAGATTTAATCGTTCAAACTGCAATCTTGCGGTATATTCTCGCTATTCAAACAATAAATCAAACAATATAACTTATATTATACGTACTTTTACAGTACTGTTCAGACGTTTAGTTTTAGGGTTCTGGTTAGCTCTAAAATAATAATGATGAAGTTTAAAAATTGGACTTCTGATGTTTTTAAGGTTTTTAGACCTAAAATAGGTTTATCGGACCAGTTTTTCAGCCTTGGTAGTGAGTGACAGACCTTGAACAGGTGCGTTTCGTTAGTCATCATTTCATTACAGATATTTAATTGCATCCACTTTTCCCAGAAAACTTTGAACACTCCCTTACTGCTCAAGGCCTCAAAATAATTAAATAGATAATCGCCAAGTGACCATGAACATAAAGCTAAATACATGCAGACAAACTCAAAACAGGAACGCAGTTTGCGCATCTAAATGAAAACGGTGCAAGTAGATCATTTACAGCAAGCTATATGGAAAAAATATAACATTCAGAAGTTTGTAGCAACAAAAATGTCTATCCTGATTTAAAGCATAGGCCTCTTCATGTTAGACCTTGGCTTGATGCCGCGATGCAATTCCTTTAACGGATATCCATAAAATTGTTCCAAGAGAAGTAAGCCATTTTTAATGTCTAATGCTTAACTTGTCCAGCGGTAAAAATTGGAGACGTAGAATCTGATGAAGACATTAGCCAGATCGTTTTATTTTCTTGTACAGGGCCACGGTTTGCGTTGATATGCGAATAATTCTGAGAAAATGGCACTGTAATGTTGACCCCTCCTCTCGTGTGACGGTTCTCTTTGTCCGTCGAAAAACTTGCTCGCATAGGAACGAATTGTTCGGATTTTATTTCGTGCGTAAAATCCGGACAGGTTTTATTCAACCCTTCGAGGGCCTGATTTTCGCAACAGATGGCTGGTATACTCTATAGTATAGGCTATAGGTTGATGCGAAGTGTGCCTTTGCATCGACGGCGGCGGCGTTATGAGCGGCGTCTTATTATGCTATAAACTGCGCGTAAATTGCCTCGTAAAATTCGTCGTCGGCATGAGCTAGCGTCCGTCGATCGATGCTAATGTGTCTGCGATACCTTTAGCCGTTTAGGCAACGCGAGCTGCAGCGCCGGTGTCACATTAAAATGTTTCCCTCGTGAAAAATCCGCCCGGGGAGAGATAATCACGGAACTGATACGTCTCCCCTTATGAAAATATGGCCAGCACCATAAAAGTCTCCTCATTATAGGATCTCTCTCCCCCCCAGAAAAGTCTCCACCCGGTCGACAATTTACCGGTAAAAACCCGTCCCGCCCCGGTGGCCGCCGGGCGGGGCGGATTTTGCCGGTAAATTGTCGGCCGGGGGAGACTTTTCTGGACGGAGTGATTCTATAATTGGACACCTGCAGGCGTAACTGGCAATGCCATTTTGCGTTGCACTCCAGAATAGACGTCGGCGGATGAATCTAGTGGACCCTCACTCGCGCGCCGTTTGCAGCTAACCAAATTTGACTCCCATACTCCCAGTTCCATTAACGATTCCCATTATCTGGCCCATGCAGTCGTCTGTCTGCCCGAGCAGGTTCAACGCCGTATTTTTGGCGCGGCAGCATAAAGACGCGTACAGAGCGATCTAACTGAACTGAACTGAACTGAACCGAGACGTTATGTTATCTCATTTCAGTTTTTTTCAGTTAAGTTCAGTTTAGTTACATCGCTGTGTACGCTCTTTAACATTGCATTTGTCGCAGCTGTAGGCCTACAGGCGGCGTTGGGGCAGAGAAGAAGGCGACAATGCCCCAACCGTTCTAAATTTTAGCCTTTCTTTCCAAAATCGCAGAATTTGCGGTCGAAAATCCCCATTTTGGGAAATTTAAGAGCAAATCAGAAATTTTGAGCGCTCGTAGCATTTTACGTCGAAAATTTGCAGCTATCCCTAACCCTAACCCTATAACTCTGTCTTTATAATTCACAATTCCACTAACCTGTACTGCGTTAAACATGGCAATTTGTGCATGCTGCGTACACTGTGTTAATAGCGAACACAGTGACAGAAAACCGCAAATGGCTCTCGAAACCGGAAAAAACTCACGGACTGCGTCGAAATTCCAACAGAAACTTGAAGATTTTTGACAACAGCGAGCTCGACAAAAGTGTCGATTGCAAAGTGATTGACGCGAGGCGGTTAGCCTGAATTGGAAGATTTGCGTCTAAGACGTGTATATTGTCACTTCCGCATTGTTACTTCCGGTTGTCGTTCGGTGTCACAATCGCCAGGAACAGTTTCTTCGAGCTCGCTGTTGTCAGAAATTTTTGATATGCATATGCCGTTGGTATTTTGATCTTGCTTGCCACATTTTCATAGATAGGCCTAAGTTACGGAAAAGTTAGTGGAAAACGCCGCTTAGAAAAAATAGTCCAAATTTGCCAGGGTAGAAATAACCGCGTCTGATGCCGACCGAGTCGAGGCGTATTCAAGATGGGATTTCATACCTCGCTGGTTGATTTGGACGCCGGTGTGACACCGGATACAGTCGGCGCCGCGCCGTATCATGCCGCGGGTCGGCTGCTGCGGGGTGCGAGCACAGTGAGCGTGAATATGGAGGGTTAGGCCGGGGTTCTACTGCAATAAGCGTGCAGTCTGACAGATGGATCTCGTTGTAAGTCGCGTGGATGAGCGAGATAAAATGTCGCCGAAGAGACGCGCACGCGGTGTCACATTAAAATGTCTTCCCGTGAAAAAACCGCCCGGGGAGAAATAATCACGGAATTGTTAAAATATTGCCGGCCGCATGCATAAAAAGTCTCTCCCCATTATAGCATCGCCTTCCAGAAAAGTTTCCCCTTCCCCGGCCGACAATCTACCGGCAACAATCCGTCTCGCCCGGTCGGTCGCCTGGCGGGGTGGATTTTTGCCGGTAGATTGTCGGCCGGGGGAGACTTTTCTGAAAGGCGGTCTTATAATGGGGCACCGGTCGCCACGCCGAGAACTATTGACTCATAACAGTCCCCTACGTGACCGACCACCGACCAGAGTAGGCCTACTCTGTGACCGACCGGGCAAATGCGCTTTCTCTGCTTGTCTCCGGCTTCGCTCCAGCGGCAACTATACTTACGACCTGCGGAGTCTACCCGTCGGACTCACTAAGACAGACCGTCCGTCCGCGGTAGATTTTTGAAGTTATTCTGGACTCTCTGTACTATTAAATGGAAAAGATGGTTGTCTCTGTGGCTCATTGGAGGCCTCTAAGGCGATGCGTAGTAGGCCTATATGTACGAACGCGATCATAAAACTAAATACAAAACTGAAATAAAATCGCATGCGATTTGCATGCAACACAATTCACCAGCCACGAAATCAAACCAGGGAAGGCTACCAGTCTGTGTGGAAAGGATGCATAGAAAGTAACACGAACTTTTAAACTTTATTTCGCCATTGCGGCAGCATTAACACAAACAACCAACATAAAAGCAAAACAAACGCAAACAAAAACAATAAGCCCAGCTGTCGCTAGAATAGCCGACCGTACTGGTTTTCAGTGACCTTCAAGATCATCCAAGGTCGATGATTTTTTATCTTATCTGAAAGGGCGTATGCGATTTCTTATTAGTAATCAATAGTAACTTTGGCCGTATCTCTCGCCGTTTCCGAAATGCGGCCATTTATAGCTTGAAATATTGTTTAATGAAAATTGCGGCCAAACCGCTGCAGATAGACACATGGTTACTATTGACAGCCTACAGGAAGTTGCTAGCGTTCTATTCGACGGTACCATAGCCGACCCTTTACGATTTACCGTTTAGCCACAATACCGCAGGATTGGCGTATCATAGTGCGTTGTGACCTTTCAATGTCATCCAAGGTCAGTGATTTACAAGTCATTTGAAAGCCAATATGCGACTTCCTATTAGTGATAAATAGCAACCTAGGCCCTATCTCGCACCGTTTATCCACAGTAGATCAGTGATAGACGACGACGACGGACAGACAGACGGACGGACAGATGGACGGACGACAACTGTACCAAAAGCTCGACTGTTACTTAAGTACGGTAGGCTAAAAAGTAGTGAAGACGGAACGAATAGTGGCGGATGCTGGAGATCATGAAAATGAAAATGATCTTAGAACAGCATTGGATTACAGCTACATAAAAGCAGAGAGTTACGTACAGTTTATCTTTCTTGCGAATCGGCAGTCATCTAGATGCCACTTCCTAGCAGGACGTTGTGTCCGTACATAAAATATGCAACTGAGTCAAGAAGAACCACTCTCTATACAGTCAGTCGCTGGCTGCTAGTCCTCCAATCTGTCGTTGAGTGTTAAAGATTGCATTCCGTGAATTGCCTGGCAATGGGAGTAACATTGAAAATGCAAATGCAACACCAGCGTATAGCGCAGTGGGTCTATGCCTATATCATTCGGTGCGTTCACATCGCAATGAATTGCTGCTGCATGCTGATTGCAGTTACATCGTTGTTGGTCTGACCGTCTATCTGAACAGAAAACGAAAGAAACAAACCGAAAACTAAAACCGATGAGTTAAAAGAAAAGAAAGGGTTTGAATGATATTGTAGAGTGAAAACGGAGGAACACGGATAACTTTGATAAGGTTGCCCTTGAATACAGCCACCATAGGTTGTAGGCTACTTTGAAAATGTACCGTACGTTGGCGCTTAAACTATTAGTAACCGAATTATTTGTGACCTATCGTCGGAGTATATGTCTTTTTTCTAAAAACGACGGTCATTGACGGGTTAAACAGTTCTACCGAGAATGACCGTGAGTTTAATGCAGTAATGTAAACAAGACTTTTTAAAAACCAAGTGTGTCCGAAACAAAGACTTTTCTCAAGACCAACAATGTGGTCAAGACAGTTATAGATTCGGGTAGTCACGCAGACAAAGGAAGCGTCGACTAAACGAAATCTCATTCAGTCGGCGCTACTAGCTGTAATGACCTGGCCGTAATGACATCCGGCCTGGAAATGCATCGATCAGAGATAGATCTGTTGTACTGTAGCAGCAGCTGTTGCTGTATCTCGAAGGCAAATGCAATTGTTAGTGCTTCTGCTGAACGACGGCATCTGATGTCGAAGACAGTCGCACATAAAACCTTGTTTACTGCGGCACTCCGTTTGCCCCATGAAAAATCCGCCCGAGGAGAGATAATCACGGATTTGTTGTCTCCCCTTTATTAAAATATCGCCGGGGCTCCATAAAAAGTCTCTTTACTATAAGATCGCCGCCCAGAAATGTCTCTCCCGGCCGACAATTTACCGGCAAAAATCCCCCCCGCCCGGGCGGCCGCCGGACGGGACGGATTGTTGCCGGTAAATTTTCGGCCAGAGGAGACTTTTCTGGGCGGCGATCCTATAATGGGACACCGGCGCGTTCACGTCGGTTCAGTTCAACACGGGAGAAGACGGATATCGAATCTTACGTACATCCGCCGAGATCACACAGGTCGATCCGATCCTCTCGACGTCATAAATACCCGCCCGGATTCCAGTCCCATCGCTCCGTCCATCTTATACCTTTTTTAATGCCAAATGTATAGTCGTAACATACCAGGCAGTAAAATGTGTCATCCAGAGTACGCGGTGTGCTTCCTTTTTTGCTTGATAGTATTTTGTCTGCACTTACTTTTAAGGTTGAGGATTGGGTTAAGGATCAGGGTATGGGGTTACGGTCAGGGTTAGGCAGTGTTTGAATTGTGAAAAAAATAGCTGGGCGTTGAACTTTTCGATGGTCGGAGCCGACTAAAATTGTGATGTAAATAGTATGTATTATAGTATAGCTGACCACCAGTGCATAATTTGACAGTGTGTTAGGAGGGTTGAGAAAACAGTTGGGGGTTCAACTCCCAAGCCAAGCGGTTAGGGTTAGAGTTAGGGATTCGGCGAAATGGGCTACTCCGACTACGTTTTCGCGTGTTCATTATGTCCGGCATACTCGATACGTCATATGTGACTAGGCGAGTAGATTGCTTGGCATGCGCATGGCTGCGTTCGATGTAATTCTAGATGTGTCCGGTACAGATTGCCTGTCATGACATCGCGCGAGAATTGCCTTTTCCTACCTGGACGCCGTGCGCTTGCGTTCATTTATGTCAACGCGTCCTCGCAGATTTCATCAAGCTATCCGACTCCTCTCATTTGTAACCCTTTTAACTGCTGTTGGAATTAAATGCATGGGTTCTTCCTGTTCTTTTGAATATCGACCAGTACAGCAGCCCTTTCGATGCGCACGCCAATGTAAAATTAAAGTTATGTCAATATATTTTACCAACTATCCAGGACGACCTAGCAGTAACGGCCGACAGGTTCGATTGGCTATTTCTGGGTTAACTGATCGTTATCGAAAGATTAACTCTGCATGGTTAGCTGCGCATTAGAGGTTGATTTTAACAATATGCGCTATATAAATTTACATTTTACTTTACTTTACTTACTTACTGCGTATATACCCATGCACTCTCCCTGTATGCATTTACTTGAACGATTTCTTCACCGAATGTCGCTGTTATGATCGTTTTGCTACTGCTGAAACTTTCCTTGTGCTCTCTCCAGATTTTCTCCCGATTTTTTCCTGCGTTTGCGCATAGAAAGAGCACCCACCGTAGGTCTGAAGAAACTGTTTACTGACTGATTGTATATATCGACGTACGGCATACACGCCGCGGCGGCAGCGAGTCTAGTGACTCTAGTCTGGTATAGCCTGTCCGTGACGTGGCCTCTCCGCTGCTGCGGCTGAGTCTGACCTTGCCTTTGACCTTCACACAGTGATTCGCGGCGTCACACGAGTAATTAAGTTTATGTGCGGTCCGTGCCACGCATGGATTCTCGCAGTACGCGGTATTGAGACGTTCCGTGCACCTTCTTAGATGCTGTACGAGAACGATTCGTGCACTGTAGTAACCTATGGCCCGATCTTAATATATACTGGTCTGTGCAAAAGCCGACAATATGTTGCATGTATGTGACTGACTTATTGCTTCTCGTCATGTACGTCGTTCGCAGTCAGTTTACTTTGCACAGTGTTCCCGTATTTTCTAGTTCTGCGTTTTCACCCCTGCGATTTTTCCTTCGTTTTACAGTCCCGCTTTTTTAGCTTCTCCTTCGTTTTAAGAATTTTCTAACTAATAAAACAGCCACTCGTATATGGCATTCACTATTCATTCTTCTGTCGTCCGTGCGCCCAGCGCACGAATTGTTTTAATACAGCCATCGAAGGCACTGCGCAAAACGTTCCACAATCCTGGCGACGATATTCAGACTATGGTTTGGTGGTTGGAAGACTGGACGTGTCTCTGTCACACGCGAACAAGAACAAAGCTGCGACATGTCGTGCATCAGCGACGCCAGAAGCCAAAGCTGGGCAATTAAAGGTGCGTACAAAGCCGACTAAATGCACTGAACTGAAATGAAGGGATCTCAAATAAAATGACATAGCTTTGTAGTTTCAGTTTATTCCAAGTTGTGTACCAGAGACGTCAGAAGCCCGGCGTCCGACCGAGCGATGGGCGGAAAATTGCATTCCTTGTCGACGTCTTGGTCTCATCGTCCTGACACGCTCGCCATTGACGACGTCGTCCGGTCGTCGATATATGACCGACCGCTCACGACATGCAGATTCCAGTCTAATGGCGTCCTGACAGGGAGACCAGTGGGGCAACTTTGCTTAATTCTGGGCTGTTGAAAAATCTTTTTTTGTTGGAAAATTTCCGTCCAAACGTGTAAAATTTGGTGCTCCTGAAAACCCATTATCGGGAAATTTAAAAGTGAAGTGTTGTAAAATTCTGAGCACTCTGTCGTAAATTTGTAGTCGTCTGTCGGTAAATTGCAACTTCATGTCTTCGTTTACTTTTGAACCCATAGCGCCGCTGTTCAAGTCTGCTCGCGGTCCGTCGCATTTACCCGGTTAAGGGTTAGGGTTTAGGGTTAGGCTTAGGCTCGTCTGCTGCTGCTACTGTTGGCGCGGTTGTACGTTTAAATGCCCCGCCCGCAGTCTTTATCAAATCAAATCAATCAAATGCTTCTTTAAAGCAACCACCGTCAGACCGCAATTGTACAATAAACGACAAAATAAGAAATACTGCCAATAACTACTATAACCAATCGGTTTCGTCTTAACATGACGTCGACTGGAGTCTGGCGCACATACGACGTACGTACAGGGTGGTCCAAAATTACTTTCTTTTGGTATTTGAGTTTTTGTGTTTATTAAATGCATTATATTTGCAACTTTCATTTACTCGCGCATTATTCGCATTAAATACGCCATGGTTAGGTGGCGGTTTGGCTTCGTTAGTAACGTCGGCGGTCACATCAGCAAAGTCAATGGACGCCGAGAGCCCGGATGCGTGTCCGAGTTTACCGGTCTCTGTGAGCGAGAAATGAAGTCGCCGGAGGTCTGCAATCCGCATTCATAAAGCCGGTATCACATTAAAATGTCTCCCCCATGAAAAATCGGCCCGGGGAGAGATAGTAACGGATTTGATTTGGCTCCCTTTCATTAAAATATCGCCAGCCTCATAAAGAAGTTTCCCGATTATAGGATCCCCCCCCAGAAAAATCTCTCCAGTTCTCAGGCCGACAATTTACCGGTACAATCCGTCCCGCTCGGCCGGCCGCCGGGCGGGGCGGATTTTTACCGGTAAATTGTCGGCCGGGAGGAACTTTTCTGAGGGATTTTATAATGGGACACCGGCGGACAAACAGACATTACGCTGGTCATTATTGCTCTTTTTATTTGTTTCTGGGCGTGATGTACGGCGAAGTTTGAAGTGCAAGCAAGCAGCCGTTCGTTACGTTCGCCGCAGTGATTTCCAAAGACGCCAACAGGACTCTTAGTTTGCGTAGGCAATAAACATACAGAAGTATCACACGAGCACTTTTGATGTCCGTTTGCCGAACGCGATCTGACTTCGCATAGGAGAACACTTCGAACTGGCTGCATGGCAATGTGCAAATGAAGCAAGATATTTAATGTGACAATAAAGTAGGCCTATGCTTCATTAGCTATGAGAAGAAAATTAAGGATACATTCAGCTATTCGATGCAAACCACGCGAGTGACGGACGGACTGAAGAATAAAATCGCAATGCGTTTCGACATTCGACTATGACAAGAACGTCGGTTTGTACTAGATACCCCATTGCTGGAGTGGATAAGCGAGCACGCGGTGCGAGGCGAGCTTATACCACTCCTGACAGTACGGTATCATACTGAAACCATGCTCGGGCAGAGCGCATAGACTGCACCGTCGTTTGGTTTATGACGTAATACTGCAGCCGAAATTGTAAAAAATAGCAGTACCAGTGAGAGCTGAGTGGGGTTTAAATACTTACAAGGTGGTTCTGCAGTCGAGTTGGTTTTGTAGATCACGATGTGTGACTGTGACGCGCCGCTCGACCCCACAAGCGGGATTTGTCAACGTCTAACGACATTCTACGACAATTCTGACGCCGCCGCCGTCGTCAGCTCGACTTGCGGCGTCCTACTATAGCAGCGCCCCAAACTGCACTTCTTCGACAGTTTGTGCAATTAATATGTTGGACTAAAAGTCGCGCAACATGTCAAGATGTGTGGGGTTCTTTACAGGCCTTTCACTTTTATCGTGCATTAATTAGTTCGCTCGGCTAGAAACGGTAGTTCTCCGGCGGCCTTCTGTTTTCCCGCAGATGTTTTTTTTTTATTTTTCATTTTTTTAATTTTTTTTCCAAGGTATCTCCGAGCTCCGACGTCCGATTGCCAAGAAATTTTGCACCGTGGTTGGAAGTAGGCTGAGTTCGATAACGCAGGTCCGGAAATTTGGAGGTCTTTCCTCAGAAAAAAAGGGGCCAACATGCAAAAATTGGCGCGGCTTCGGACGGCTTCCAAATTCGATGGCGATTAGCTCCGAAATGGAAATGCTTCAAATTTTTAGTTTTTATCCAATTCGTTGCCGATTTGCCGTAAGACTGTCGTTTCTTCGTGGGCTTTTAGCACAACTCGTTGCACAGCATGTTGTACTGTACATAAAATGCACGACAAATCAGAGCAAGTAGAGTTTCGGCTTAACACCCTCGCCACTCGGACGTCGTGAAAGCAACTAGACCGGGATGTCCCGTTCCTTTTTTCGCTCCAGCTAAACTTTCTTCTACAGAGACCGTTCATTCCGTTTAGTTCTTGTCCTAAATGTCACCAGATTACAATACCCATTCACGTTGTTCGTGATTTCACCGTCTACGTGGACAGTGCATTACAACAGATGAAGAGAGGCCAATGCGTGCAATGATGAGCCCTGCGCAGATTAAGCCGGTGTCACCGGAATTATCGACGCGCCGTTCATTTAAAATGTAGATCATTTTGTCGTCCGTCAATAATCGATGCCTCCGCCATGTATAACCAAACTCCACTGTTTCGATTAGTTGTGGTGGGTGGAGCCCCAGCATGGTCTAGGGGTAAAGCTCCTGGTCAGGGAGTCAGGCGCGTAGCCCCCTGGAGTTAAAACACTTTCGGCTTTTGGATGTTCAATATGGAAGGCGCAAATTTGCCCACTTTTCTAAAAAAATTGCAAACGCAAAACTCAGATACAATTTGTGTTGATTTTTTTGCAAAAGATGAAATTTAATGAGTTGCAATACGTTGCGGATTACTGGGCGTTAATAAAAAGTAATAAACTTGCTCATTTTAAGTAAACTTTGCACGCATTTTTATATTTTTCGGACTTTTCTTTTTAAGCAATTTTTTCATACGTAACATGAAGCCTCTGAGCATACGTGAGCCCCCCCCCCCGACCGGAGATACGGGGGGCTCGTCCACTGGTTTTGGTTATCAAGCAAATCGGCAATTACGAACGTTCTTCCTTACCCAGCGTTGTCCTGGGTAATAGATCGGTAAAGTTTGAACTGAGTTTCGGGCTTTTCGCTCGTTAGTTAAGGTATGTTACCCAGTGTTCTGATAGAGAAACGTTGTTATAAATT
>Ga0056128_1008630_pt1 | contig 12836 bp, 11 predicted proteins | sample WorMetLIZISLAND2_FD_71113 | JGI IMG/M metagenome (GOLD analysis project Ga0056128, IMG submission 71113) | Marine gutless worms symbiont microbial communities from Max Planck institute for Marine Microbiology, Germany - Olavius geniculatus... ...
AAAAACGTCCAAAATTTAGTACGTTTTACGACAACTTTCGAGTTTGACTGCAAATATCTCTAGAACGAATAGAGCCATCGACAAGCGGTAAAAAGCGTTATCAAGTACAATTAATACTGCATTGAATAAAAAAAATTTGGTGAACTTTGGTCCACTAACACCAGAGATTACGCGGCTAATGTTTACCCACCTTAAGTCAATAGTGCGCATTTTGCGTATGCTAATGCACTTGTGTGCGGGCCACGTGACTTTGCTACCGGGGGAATTTCACCCCTCAAAATTTCTCCCCCAATTGGACTTAGGGCGCTGGGCGGACTCACGTTGGGCTTTGCCCCAAATTTCTAGTTGCTTTTAAATTAGGTCTTAAGACATGGCTTTATGATTATGCCTACTCGTTACAGGCATCTGAACTGTATTAAAGGGGGTGCTTTAGAAACTTAGAGATTGATTCGTTAATAATTTTAGTCTTTCATTGCTGTGTGCTGGATTGTTTGAAAGGTGCTGTGATGATATTCCATCATATACTCAGTATTATCGGGAATGGATTTGTATTGTATCGAGGCATCAATGGCACTGAATTGGTGGCAACACTGTTTGGAGGTGAGATCACAAACCCAATCCTTCAGTTGCGCTGGTTCCTGCGCTCAGCCGGTTTATCAGCACGCCATCCAACCGTTGCAATGATTGTCGATTTCTGCTTTCTCATAGTCTTCACTATAATGCGGATCTGCTTTGGTTCTGTATTTCTTTACCACTATCTGCAACATCCAGCCCCTGACTGGCTTGCTCAGTCTGCTGCATTAATTGTCTATGGCATTAGCTGGGTGTTCTGGTATTCCATTGTTCGCTATGCCATCAGAAAATATGGCAGTAAACTAAATTTCTTCTATCATCATTACGAGAAATCTGAATAACTGGATAAACAATGCCGATAGGTAGTTCAGCGTTGTTATAATTTTACATTCAGTCATTTGTTGTTACTGACTGTGTGATATAGTTATATGAGTAGTTTCACAGTGTTCCATTTTGCACAGCTGGAAACCAGTGCCAAAACTGGCACCAGATTGTGCTGTAGATTTTTTATATCATTTGAGTTGTTCTATGAAGTATGAGCCACTACGGGACAGACAGACAGTCGTGTTGATGGCAACACTGGTTACCGGTCAGCCTGTCTGTCTGTCTGTCACATATGGACTCGTGCTTAGCTTAATATGCAGTGTACACCATATCTCACAAAAAAGTAAAGTAATTCTATTTTTCGGATAACTTTGGCAAATGTGGATGGACTCGTTGAACTAATTTTATTAATGTGTTCACTAATACATTCACAAATGAACTGCATAACAAGATTGAATAAATTGTATTCCTATCACATTACCTGAATTCTGTTGCTGGCATCTGCACTACTTTGTGAAATGTAAATGTTACCACTTCCGATTCATTTGCAGCATATGGAACTACGATTGATGATTGATAAGTTGATTGGTTGATTGCTAGCATAATATGCACAACTATAGAGTCAATTTTGGTTTAAGATGATAAGTTCAAAGGTATTTCAATTTGTTAGCCTTATCTTTTGTCTTAATGACTGTTCTCGATTTAAGGTTAAGTGCTAAATTTTGTTTCACCTGTCCTGCAGCTTATCTGAGAATTTAACAGTAAAACATTTATTAAAATTGCTACATATTTGCAAAAGTTATTACAGAAAAAGAAAAATGGATTACATTTTTGTAGAAAACATGGCAGTTAAATTGAAAGTGATGTGGCATTTCTTTTGTTTCTGAATCATTTATTTAATTCCTGAGTGATATGTTGTATAACAGCAGTATTTTGAGCGTGTGCTATAGAAATTTAACTGTCGTCATGCAGTGTAGTTAAATTTGTGCTACAAAGTTGCTATTTCTATATTTTGATCTGAAAAAGGTATTCTTGTAATGTGTATAATGTAATATTTTACCTTTTGCTCATATTTGTTGGTGTATTTGCATGGCATCATTTCATGTTCACCATCTGTATTTTAGTAGATTGACAATGCATGTAGTAAGAAATTACCATTTTTTGTTATCAGCTGCATTGTTGTTTGACGTTACTGTGCATGATTGTGCAGTGTGTAAAGAGTCCTTTTAACGTTTATAATATCTAAATTTTATATACTCATTTTTGTCCTCAGGCTTTTATATTTGTTTTATTTATGAGTCTTCTGTATTACAGTTGATTATTTTACAATCTGTGTTATATGTTGAAATTTCCAATCTGTTTGTGTGTGAATTAAGCAGAGTTGTAGTAGAGTGAAAGGCATCATATAGGCCTAAAACTGGCTGCAGTTCTCGAGCCCTTATTTATTGTTAACTTCTGAGTGACAAAGCCCAACACGTTTACCGTTTCATTCCTACGTGTTTGCTGTTTGTGTGGACTTTGCCTGAAAAGGCCGTACTTAAAATGACCCGTATTGTGTCGGGTGGGATGTTAAACCCTACTCACTCGCTCACCCCCAGCACCTTTATCCAGGTTGAGTTGTGTCAAGTGTCAGTGGACGTACAATGCAGTAAGCTGTTACGCTGACCACATTACGAGGTTGTACATAAGTACATTGTGAGAATCAGATGTATGTAAAGAAAAACTCTTAATTTGAACCTTGAGTACTGTTTCTTAAGCTTTTTGCAAATTGCGTGCTTGTTCTTGTGCTTGTATTAAATTGCATACTTATGTAAAAGTATCCATATCGCGATATTTTGTAAAATATTGTAACGGTATCGCATCGAAATTGAAATCTCGATATCGAGTCATCGCTAAAATAAATATTTTTGGGGCGGATGTGATGACGTTATTTCCGGTTTCATTGTTTACATTCCTGTGTTTACATTTGTTGTTTATGTTATAATTTGGTTGTCGCTGGTGTAAAGTTAACTGTATAACGTATGTGTCTAATCACGGCGCTTACTTTGCATGCACAACACAGGAGCCTTATATGCTACTGTTCTCGCTTGTGGGAGTCTGTCTAAAACCGGCCACGATGCCGGGTCAGATGCTAGAATAACCGTGCTGGATACGACATTGGACGACTTCATGTTTTGACTTAGACTTTCGCTAAACCTTTCGCTGAGCCTAAACTTCGGTCTAAGTACATACCTTAGTCAAAAAGTAAAGTGATTTTAACAGTTTGGTCCAAGTAGGTACTTAAACCGAAGTTTTCGTCGATCTACGTACTAGCCTAATGTTTTAGCCTTTCAGTCATACGATTCAGTATTCGAAATCTGCGCCGTGTATAACAAGGCCGTCTACGTACCTACTTAAGTACCTACTTAGAATTATGGAACTTTCGTTCCCACGTACTTTCGCTCCCGGGAACGAGTGACGTGGAACTTTCGCTCCCAGGAACTTTCATTCCCACAGTCAGCGTAATGTGGTTTTGCTCCCCAGCGCAAATTATGATTATTTAATTGATAAACTAATGGAAATTAAGGTGTTATAACTTGTTGGTATATTTGTACAGATTTATTGTAGTAAAAGATGGCAGGATCTAGCAAATTATTTTATTAACTAATTTATCTTAAATTAACTAAGTTCTCCAAATTTTTTCTCAAGTTATATCTGTTTATTAATTCTTCCTTAAATTATTTTTTCCGTCAATTTCTTACCGTTATTTTAAATTCTAGTCTCTTCCCTAAACCTTACACCCATCTTTCGGAAAACCTTTCTGGGCTAGCTGTAGCGCGTTCCCTAGCAATAGCTGGGCTTTCTTGTTTTAAACATTGAGCATTTACACCACATGCAGGCGTCCTTTGATTTCATCTGCTTCTATTAAGTGTGTAGGCATATAATGTTAACTCCGAGTGAGGAGTGAAAGTTCCACCTCATTTTCGCTCACGGGAGCGAAAGTTCCAGGGAATGAAAGTACCAGGGAGCGAAAGTTCCATGCATGGAACTTTCGCTCCATCGCTCCTGGGAGCAAAAGTACGTGGGAACGAAAGTTCCTGTTACCCCTACTTAGACCAAAGTTTAGCCGAACAAACCTGGCTAAAGTGGGTTCGATTTGGGTTCGATTTGGAAGAGATAGCTTTAGCCCTTAAGGCTAAACTTTCGCTGAACCTGAATCTTGTATGTACAAATAGTTTAGTAAATTAAAGCAGTTTGGTATCAAAAATAAATGACGTAATGGCTTCCCAATGACGTAAGATGTTACAGAATTACGTTATTTGCATGAGCCGCCCAATTAAATTTAAGCAAGTCTAAGGATAACTGGTTGATTTATTTCCTGTTATGCTTAATTTTCTGCCATTTTAATCATTTTTGTCTAAACCTTGGTCTAAGTTTATAGACTTAGACCATAGTATAGTTGAACTTCGGTCTAAATAAAATTCTGGAATCTTTAATATGGGATAAAGTTATAGAGCATTTGGATCTTTATAAATTAATTAGGCATACACAACACGGTTTTGTCAAAAATAGGTCTTGCTTAACAAATCTATTAGTTTTCTTGGAAGAGGTTACTAATTACGTAGGTTTTGGGTATCCCGTGGATATTATTTATTTAGACTTTCAAAAAGCTTTTGATAAGGTTCCTCATAAGCGATTAGTACATAAGTTAGCTGCACATGGTATTAGGGGTCAGTTGTTATTGTGGATAGAAAATTGGCTATGTGGTTGGAAACAAAGAGTTACATTGAATGATCAGTGTTCCAGTTGGTAAGATGTTTTAAGTGGAGTTCCACAAGGTTCGGTATTAGGGCCAATTTTGTTCTTAATTTATATTAATGACATAGATGAGTCAGTTGCATGTAAAGTTTTAAAATTTGCCATTGATACAAAAATATACAGGGTTGTTAACTCACAGGAGGATATTGAAAGTTTACGTAATGATTTGAAGAATTTGGTAAAATGGTCAGTAGACTGGGAGATGCTATTCAATGCTGACAAATGTAAGATTATACGCATTGGACATAGCAACTGTCATGCTGACTACTATATGTGTGGCAATAAATTGGAAACAGTAGATGAAGAAAAGGATTTGGGAGTAATTGTGAGTAAAGATTTGAAGTGGGATAAACAGTGTAGTCAGGCAGTAAAAAAGCTAACAGGATGCTTGGGATAATAAAAAGAAATTTTACCGATAGATCTAAGGAAACTATTATGCCTTTGTACAAAAGTCTTGTAAGACCGCATTTAGAGTATTGTGTGCCAATTTGAAGCCCGTATTATAGAAAGGATATTGAATTAGTTGAGGGAGTTCAACGTCGTGCAACTAAATTGATTGACATGTAAGAAATTTACATTACGAAGAACGTATTAAAAAATAAATTTAATGACATTAGAAAAAAGAAGGCATAGGAGTGATTTAATAGAAACATTTAAAATTATTAATGGTTGTTATAATTTGCAATCAGATTTTTTTTACATATGATGAAGGTCAAAGAAGAGGTCATTCAAAGAACTTATATAAAAAACGCAGTAGATTAGATTTGAGAAAGTATGTATTTAGCAACAGAGAAATTGATTACTGGAATACACTGTCTGACGTGTGTGTAACCAGTAATACAGTAAATCAATTTAAAAATTGTTTGAAACAGGAACTGCAACTGGAAACACATAGTTAACCTTAGTTATTTGGATAGTAAGCGTTATATGGCTTTTGCCTGTGCTTACTTAGGCCACCAGTATTCTGGTGGTTTCTGTGAATTCGGTGAAAAAAATAAATACTTTAATGTTCAGCTTTAGCTTTGGCTTAGCAAAAGTCAAATTTAAGTCAAAAAGTGACGTCACCCGTTGCTTTCTGGAAGCATTTAAACTTGATAACTCATACGGTCGTACACTCTAATCTGTATACTATCCTATAGGTTTACTGAAAGATGTGACAAATTGCCTATTTTGCTCAAACTCACGGATGACCATGTATGAGAGAACTGCTAGGTGCAGGATTATTGGTGAAGTCAACCAAGTCCACTTTAAATGACTTGTAATAAGATCGACGGCACCAGAAATTTTTGAGGGTGACACTACTACAGACCGACTTGATCTGACTTGGAAGGCTTAAGTGAACTCAAGTCCATCTACTCTGTTACTCTTTACTAGAGGCATTTATCTTGAAACACTTTTTACGTTGTAGTATTTACACAGAACACACAGATTGTTTTTGTTGGTCATTAAATCAAGGTGTTTCTGTTGATATTTGTTGTAGAATGCTTATTCCTGATATTGATATTGTTAATTTTTCTGTAATTTTCATGTGGTTTTATGGATTTTGTCCTGTCAGTGCCAAACAAAGTAGTGAAATTTACTGCGGAGGTAGGTAACATGTGTTTGTATTTCACTGTGTTGATTTTTAGCCAGTTAACAGCTTGTAAATCACAGAAATTTTGTGCCTCTCCTGGCTATGGGTGTTGGTTTTCAGGCTGTTTATCCATGGTTAAGCAGCCATCTGTCTGTCTGTCAGGAAGTGAATACTGGAAAACATAAATTACATGAGCATGATATCATAGTCCCGTTAGAGGGAATTTAATCAAACTTTGGTTGACTTGATAATGTAGTTGAGTCCAAGGATGAGGTGATTGTCTCAAAGTATCAAGGTATCAAGGTCAAGGCCACAGCAAGGTCAGACATCTAAGTGAATCAGAGGGACATTGAAATATCACCTTGTTTTGACACACCTAATATTCCATTCATGCTTGTACTCGACAAATGTGGCTATGCACCGTCGAGCAGGACCTTTGACACCAAAACATTGGGCTGTGGCGGCCAGGCACTTTACACAAGACCAAGCTCGTTGGCATCAAGTGGAGACAGCTACACTCTAGCAGGGGCTTGATCCATGATGATGATGATGATGATGATGAAATGTGGGTGTATTACTTTTTAAAGTTTTCTTTCTCATGCTGATGCATAGTATAACATGGCTCTGGCAGAGATTGTTTTTATCTACTGAGACTGCGATCTGTTAAAGGATAAAGTGGTTCGTGTCCATTCAGATGTTAAAATACAATGATGACAATCCAATTTTTTTACTGTTGAGAACATTGAATTTGTAAATGTATTTTGTGATTTTTTGTTTGTGCAATGCCAAACCTTCGCTGTTGCTGGTGCTCGGCTATGGAACAGCATGCCATCAAACATCATCGCATGCAACACATTGTCACAGTTCCGCTGTGAACTGAAAACATTTCTTTTTACACAGTGCTATTCATGTGTACTTTTGTCGTGACTAGCACTTTTTCTCGTTGTCCTAGCAGTTTTTACTCAGGCCACATTAAAAATTTGTAATGTAATGTGATGCCAGGCCTATGGTTAATTGTGGTTTTATGGTAGGATGTCAGGCTTACAATTAAGCATTCATGGGTTCAATTCGTGGTTGAGTTGCTGTCACATAACAACTCTTGTTTCATTCCAACGCGGTTGCTTATGGCACCAAATAGAAACAGTACAGTTTGGTACCAACCAAGGGGCTGTGACAGTGGCTGGGAAGATATCCATACATGCAAACTGTTGCCATTGTTAATGTTCAATGTGTTCGTTGCAGCGTGTATTGCACTTGTCGATGAAATGAAATTGAAGATTGGGAATGTAGACAAGAAGTCAACAGTGCAAGTTGGCAGCTTCCGCATTGACTCCAGTGGCAATCAGAAGCTCTATGAAGTATAAGCATATTTATACTGTGATTTTTTGCTTTATTTTGTAAACTGGGATTTTGTTTTCCTTCGGGTCTTATTTTAGGCATGGAAACTGTTAAGCTGAGGCTGCTTTATTCGTGATCCTTATTGAGAAGAAGAAAATTTGATTGTCTTAATTGTATTTTAGCACCAGATACAATTATTCTGTCAAAGGAAGTGCTTGTACTATCAAAAATTTTAGTTTTATTTATTGTGTATCTGCTTCAGCTGTCTGATCAGATGTGAATGAATGAATGAAATGATAAACCAATGAAAAAATTTATGAGATTTAATGATTATTATGTGATGTTCTTGTATACTACTAGTGCAAGCGTGATTGTACAGAAGTTGACTGCAGTTATGTGGTAAGTTATGTTGTAAGTGTGATGTTGCTCCTAATGTTGAAATGGTTAAATAAAGATTATGCATGTGTTTAGTATTTTATGAAAAGGTATCATTCTGAGCCGTGGAACATCATCTGCCATAAAAGATCACAGTACACACTGCCATCCCACACAGGTGAACTTTGACCCCAGCCGGGCAAGCTGGTACTCAGTTCACCCACCTCAGAGGGATGGAATGGTGGTTGGTTATATATCAAGGTGTTTACTTTTCTGCTGACAGTTACCTATCCAAGTAGTAGCCTATCGAAAGCGACCCATTCTGGAGTCAAACCAATAACTGCGTGATCATAAGTTTAATGCCCTACTGCTAATGCAACAGAGCCGTCTTACAAATAAGCTGTTGTATGAGATCATAGGGAATCTATTCTGTATTTTCATGACCAGTTATTGTCGTTAAATAGCGACTGTGCTTAATTTCTGGATGACTGGTGGCACTTGATAGTGAATGGTGATGTGTAGACTCCATTGGCGAGGTCAGAATTGCATCTGACTGAGCTGCTAGAGGACGTATGCAGTCGAATGTCTGACTATGGAGAATCAGTTAGTAGCAACGGCAACATCAATTTTATTCGTATTTCATCATCCGGCCTTAAACTGGACAATGTGAAGATAGCAGCCAGTGTCCATAGCCACCTCAAGTTTGCAGTAGGTTTCAGCAGTTAACTCTGATGGACATAATCTTGAATTTCTGTTTATTTATGAAAATGTACAGTTGCTTTTTGTACATAGCTTCTTTATCTTATCTGTAACTGTTCTGCTTTTCAGCTTTTTATAGTGTTTTATGTTGTACTTTAATTGAATGGTCATTTTATGGCTGTCAGAAATATTTGTCCAAAAATTATTAAAATCTGATAATCCTTCTTCAAGTTGCAACCAAAAATGTCCGGAATGTTTTTATTGGGACACATACAATGTATTGATTTCATATGAAGGTTTGGTGGCTATATGTTTAATTTTGATACTAATTTAATAATTATACAATATTTATTTAAATATCAGTTCAGGAGAATGTGCATGGTTGCAGAAGTTACAATGCAGTGAACACATTTATTGCTCAATGTGCACTTTATTATTAAAATGCAAAAATGGACTTATATGCACTGTCTAACTTTACACAACAACAAAGATATATTGACTATTTTTTGGGACAAAAAAACTTAAAGCTATGCAGAATTTTTTAAAAGTTAATTATTTTGATTATTTTTGATACAGAAATGACAAAAACTGTGAGCTAGTTTTGCTTGCTAACCGATGTTGCAGTGTGAAACTTTGATTGAAGAACACGAGGAAACATTAATTGAAGCTTTTCAGCAAACTGAAGAATTCATTGAGAAGCAACTATGTGTCGACATTCTAGGTCAGTTTTAGAAAAATTACCAGTAATATAGATACACAGTTTGGTGTACCAGTTTTTTGGAACTCAGTGTATTAGAGTATGTGCTGTCAGCAAATTATTTCAGTGGTGTGTCCTTCGCATTATTCTGTGTTGATTTACCGTTTTATTTATGTTTCTGTATTCTCACATTGTGCTAAAAAAATCTTTGTGTCTTTCGCACAGCAAATACGACATTTGTTACTTGCTCCCAAGTCTTAATTTGCCTTAAACTGGTGCAGCTTTTCCACCAAACTGCGAACTTTCGTGAATCACAATCGTAAAGTCGTGTTTTTTTCATAAAAATTTGATGAAAAAAGTTGTATTTTGTCCTGACTTACGTACCTAAATGTCTGACTTTAGCATTTTTACTGGTTCCTGATTTTTGTTCCCACAATTTGTAATCGGCTGCACTTCTTTGAAAACGTACTGTTTGAAACATGTAAACACTAGCGCGATTATCATTTTGATTTACTTTTGGTGAACTGATTTTTTAAAATATTTATACTATTATTTTCGTCTTAGTTTCTGTATTTTTTTATTTTTAGTTTTGATTGCTGTTAACAAATTCCTTATTTTTGTTATTTGCATTTTTTTCTTGTTTTTGCTGACAAAAATCACACTGCGAACATGTTCGTTGTGCGCAAGAGATGTGCAAGTAAACAGTATCATCACTTATCAACAAGCAATATTCTGTTATGATAACAGCCCCCTATCCTCCAATAGACAGCATTATGAGATTGATGACTGTCTGGAGGAAAACAGGGAAGATTATTAGAACTGCCGTTTTCAATACATATGCACAATTATAGTCGGCAGTTCTTACAATTTTATGTTTCCGTCATTTTTTCATGTTTTGTGTTTCATAAAGGTTAAACTTTCTGTAAAGGTTAAACCTTTCTGTTATTAGGTATATGTGCAATTTTGCCTGCAAAGGCCATCCTTGAAATGACCTATATTGTGTCAGGCGGGATGTTAAACCCTACTCGCTAACTCACTGTTATGGTAACGATATTGATTACTGTTATTATTACTGTACAACTTGTGTGCACTGTGCTTCAAGAGGTGTGCAATGCAAACAACATCAGCGACCATAAGCGGGTAGTGGATGATGCCATTTCAGCTGCTCTATTACAACAATCTGAGAACGGTGATATAGTTGCTGATGATGTTACGAGTGAACCGGATACAGCAGCAGCAGCAGATAGTTCAGATGAGCAACGGCTAACTGATGATGATGATGACGATGATGCATCCTTGGACAATGCAGAGTTAGCCAAGGAGGATTTGTGATATATGAACAATGCATATCACTTTTGTTATGCGCAACAGCAGCTACTGCTGTAGCGCATCTTAGCCATCGCAGTTCTGTTTGTCCGTTCATTTGTCCATCTGTCATGGGTGGATCAGTCAAAAATGGTGCAAGCTAGGATCACCAAATCTTCATCGTCGGCTGCCTGGAAGACTCTAGTTTCAGGAACCGTAAAGCTTTTCCATAAATTTGAAAGGGGTCAGTCACCCCGAACGAGGGTGCTAAATGAGATGGGGGGTGGGCAAAATTTGCAATTTCCAGCCAATACGGTATTGGCAGAGTGAGACAGATCATGCCATCTGGTGAGTACAGGTAAACAAGAAATTTGGGTTAAGGCTCATGAGGCACGCGAAAGCCTATGGCAGTTCCGGTTCATTAGTTTAGCTAAAAATTGGGGTGTTCACGCTAAGTTAATATACAAATACCAAATTCTCTATCTGGATTGCATAACGATAGCAGCGTGGCGCCATCTTGTGAATGATATAGACTTGTGTCACAGCCCAAAATCGCCAAAAAAAATCTACAAAACCCCCTATTTTGGCATTCAATGTCATTGAATTCGGTGCTAATCGAGAGTCGGTGTATGACTTCTCATTAGTGATTAATAGTAACCTAGGCCCTATCTCGCACCATTACTGAGATGCAGCGACTTATTGGCCAAAATTGCAAATTTTTTCTACTCCCCTTCCCATTCAGCGCCCTCATTCGGGTGACCCCCTTCAAATTTATGGAAAACCTTTATGGTTCCTGAAACTAGAGTCTTCCAGGCAGCCGACGGTGAAGATTTGGTGATCCTAGCTTGCACCGTTTTTGACTGATCCACCCGTGTGACAGACAGACGGACGGACGGACAGACAGAAGATGCGCTAAGATGCTAAGGCTAAGATGCGCTGAAAGCAGTAGCTGTTTTTGCATGTAAACACTATAGATAATTAGCCACCGGTCGTCTGGCGCCCTATTATATATTACACATCTGTATTATACGGTTGTCGTAATAGGGTATGTGGTGGGTCTTACCCATTGCCTGTCTGTTTGTCTGCTTGTCTGCCCATGTGGGAGTTTCTATAGCAGAAAACTGAAACGCGTACAGTGACCAAAATCGGTATTAACTTTCCCCAGTATATGATAACTAACGCAGTGTCCCAGTTTTTTCAGCTCAAAATGTCGAGGGTTGTTGTTATAGTTACACAATGCAATTCATAGCTAAGCAGACAGCCGCATATTATGTCGCCATTAGGCTGACATACTTTTTTAGTTAAAAGTATTATGATATGGATATGTGCAATTTGCAATTATTGGGAATGGTTAAGAGGTTTTTTTTTGGTATTTTCAGTTTGCTTCATAATGTAAATACAGGTGTATAGGTATCATTTGTGTCTGAACTGGTGCACCTTTTTTGCACATTTATGTGACGTGGATTCTGTAGCCTTATTGTCATTTTATTGCCATAAGCTGCAGTTTTTCGGTCTCATCACATTGGAATAGAATCTAAAAAGTTCTGTGCTTCTATTTGCAGTCTGGCGAAAAAGTGGGGATTTAAGGATAATTTCTGATTTTTATTTTACGACATTTTGTGTAATATTGCACAACAGCTCGTAGAAAACATAGTTACACACTGAATGAATAATATCCATAACAGCTGAAGTAATAGTACTGCAGCATAACTAATAAAGATAACTGTAAAACTTCGAAAGCGAATGAAAAATGCACCAATATTGTAGAGGGTCCGGTGCAAAAATCTTTGGGATGTACAGCAACTGGAAGCACAAATTTTTTTTCGCCTACTGCCGGGTGCCAATGTTGCTGTGGAAATGTTATGATGCGTTGCCACTGATCCAAAACATGTGTAATTTTCTGTTTTCAAGATAGAGTTATACAGCAAAGTCAGTTAGACTGAAGTGATTTCAGAAAATTCAGATGCATTTAATAACTCTAGGTCTGTTATGTTATAGAACAAAAATACACTGTGTTCCAAAAAAACATCCCCAACATTTTTGACTGTAACTTGAAAACCAATTACCAGATTTTGATAATTTTTGGTAAAAATATTCTAGACACAACTTGCCATCAAATGGTTGTTCAGTTTCCCACCTCACCCAATGTATGCT
>Ga0056128_1008633_pt1 | contig 12833 bp, 6 predicted proteins | sample WorMetLIZISLAND2_FD_71113 | JGI IMG/M metagenome (GOLD analysis project Ga0056128, IMG submission 71113) | Marine gutless worms symbiont microbial communities from Max Planck institute for Marine Microbiology, Germany - Olavius geniculatus... ...
TGCATAACAAATAAAGCCTGAGTTTAACACAATTCCAGCTGCCAGTGCCATGTAGAGTACTAAGTTCACATTACGGTACTCTGAACATAAAGTGAGAGTCAGTTCGGATTTGCCAGATTTGGAACTGCCACCAAGACTTTTTAGTGTGCACACACATTAGTCTGCTGATGGCACTGCGTTCACTTCAGAAGCAAGATTGTTCCGCAACAACTAATAAACTTCACATGTTGAGTTTTCAATTTAAAGTTAAAGCACTAAAAAGTGCTCAGCTCACTAGTAAAGCAGATATGACGATGTGCATCTGAAACGATGACAATCGCAGAAAAAAAACATACTTAAAATAATGATTAAAGCCAACTGTCAATAAGAAGCCCAGCTGTCGCTAAGGAACCGACCGTACCATAGTAGAGCCTGCCCAGTGCCCTTTGCTAAATATAATCTGCTATTTGCTTATTTATGCTAATAACCATGATGGATCATACCCGTAGATTGCAGTACTTCTGGTTATAGAAAATAAGTAACTACAAACATGTAGCCTATGCAGGCAGTAACATTGCGTTGATAACTGTGGCCAAACCACTGAACATGGTTATATGGTTACTATTGACAGGATCTCGTAAACTCTAACCGTCGCCTATGACACACCAATTAGCTGCAATACGTGTGTTACGAACACATAGACAGATGGAAGACAGGCCAAAAACCATCAGTCATTACCAGTCCTAGTTGACTGACTATTTAGCCACGATACATGCATAACAGACAGAGAGATAGATGGAAGACAAGCCAAAAACTGTCAATCATTACCGGTCCTCGTTGGAAGAATCTCATAGATGAGGGTGCCACTGCCTGACAACGCCGATGACGTGGATGACAACTGTCCACTTGAATTCCCCAGGGTGAACTGTCCCGACGCTTGGCGGCGCCGGATTGTCAGCTTTGGAACACGCCACTCGCGAGTGTCATAGCCGTAGCGACGATCAGCGACATCAAGCCTGTGGCGACGACAACGTTGAACCACAGATGACTTATGGTCGTCCATAGCCAACGTCCAGCCACCATCAAGACTGCTGTCTTGTCTCAACTGTGGCGAGACACGTTTGTCTCTGTCAACACTACTGCCTGGCTGGAACGGAGAGACAGGTTTGTCCCTGTGAAGACTCCTGTCTCGTCTCTGTGGTGAGACAGATCTCTCCTCGACAACATTACTACCTGGCTGAAGTCGTGAGATGGATTTGTCCATGCCAGCATCAGTGTCTTGTCTCAACGGTGAGGCAAATTTGTGTCTGTCAACATCACTGCCTGATCGTTGGGGTGAGACACATTTGTCCACGTCAGCACTACTGTCTGGTCGTAGTGGTGAGACAGGTTCGTCTGGTTCTTTCACCAGTACCGGCATGTCGTCGCCACGTCGATCAGATCTCAGTCTGATCTGACGCTGCACTGGACCCGTGTTGGAGGTTGCCACCGATGGATTGCTGGACGTGACCGACTCTTTCTTCAACATCGGCATACGGTCATCCGATGGTCTCGTATGGTTGTCCGACAATCGTATGTGCTCGTCCAATGGCTGGGTAGCAGTCTCCACCAATGCCCATCTCGGTCGAGTTCGCAGCTTGGAAGGAGTCAACACAGTCTCGGTGCAAGTTGGACTGTCCAGTTTGACACCGGCAGCCGTGCCACGGGGCAACCAGAGGTCAGAATTTGAGACGGAGTCTACGACGTCATCACAGCTCATAGACAGGTCCATTTCTCCCGCTCTACGTCCACCGAACCCACAACGCACAGAAGAACTCTCCAGATTACTGTCATCACCGTCGTCTTCATTGTCTAGACCAAAATCCATATGCCAGTCCACTGACAAATCCCGTTTCACTACCGGCTGTCGACGCCGAAGCCTGAGACGATTCCGGAGAACTCGTGAAACGCCGTACTTTCCGGCGGGGAATTTCAGCCGTCTGCGACTCGCTGTCCGCAGCCGAGTGCTCAGACGACGTCGCTTCGGATTGCGACGAACAAATGACGAACTACGCTTCCTAGCCACTGCAGACTTGCGCCGCCGGCTACCAGCTGAGGTGGGGTTTGATTTTATCAGCATGGTACCGGCTGACAGAGGGCTTGATTCCAGCATAGCACCAGTCAACGCAGTGCCAGTTTTCAGCAAACTACCAGATGGCACGAGGCTAGATTTTGCCGACTTAGGGCTGGACTTCATCGTAGCGGCGATGGACATCGGACCAGGCTGGTTGCTCTTCGTACTAGAGAGAGGCAGAACTCTGGACTGAGTCCGTGGCGAGGACCGCACTGGGGTGGAAGATTTCAACCGGCTTTTGGTGCTGCCCCCAGTGGCGGGGGATCGGTGACTGCTCGCAGTGGGGGAGGGAGTGGTGGTCTTGGGCTCAGGCAGACTGAGTCCCTGTGAGAGCAGCATCTCGGCGTCATAGCGAGTGATTCCACGACGTTTGAGTTCCGCCGCTGTCAGCAGGTGCACACGCTGCTTCAGATTGCTTTCGCGCCGGTCCCAGCTTTCTGCAACATAATTGCTTGTTTCTCAGCCAATCAAATACACTCATCGCAAACACTTTAAACAAACAATTTCAACTGTATATCCAGGGTTGCCACGGTTTTAGCGAAAGAAAATCAAGGACTTTTCAAGGATTTTCCTGTACCATTTTCTGACCCATTTCCGTGATATTTACCACGCTGCATTAGACGTTTCTGACATCACATGAAAAACATCCACGCTGCAGTCAGAATGATTTTGAACAACTGAAAATCAACGACTTTCAGAAACCCCCCACATCAAATTTTGACACTTTCAAAACTCACTTTGATCTTCAACAACTTTCTGGAGCATGGAAAAAGAGAAAAAAACTTCTTAAACAACTTACAGGAACCTGTGGCCATCCTGCATAACAAATAAAGCCTGAGTTTAACACAATTCCAGCTGCCAGTGCCATGTAGAGTACTAAGTTCACATTACTCTGAACACAAAGTGAGAGTCGGTTCAGATTTGCCATGCGGAAACGGAAGACAGAGCACAACTGGTCTGAGAAGTTATTAAAACGACTTGATGCAAATGAATAATAAAATAATGCTGCATATACTGTATGAAATGCAGCTGAGATAAGCCCAAATTCCATTACGCCGACTTTCACCGAAACTTCCCCGCAGGGAAAGTCATGGACACAAATAACGAAAGTCATGGACACAAACCATCTCGACATGTCAAGATGTTTGCGACAAAGTCCGTGACAAGTCCGCGACAAACCCGTTCGTGTCGCTCTAATGGAATTTAGCCCGTTACAATGCACGAGGAAAGTCGGCGACAAAGTCGGCAAGTGTCGCGGACACAAATCACGAAAGTCCGCGACACAAATCATGAAAGTTGGCGACGTGATTTGTGTCGCGGACTTTCGTGATTTATGTCCGCGACACGTCCGCGACTTTGTCGGGAACTTGTCCCGGACTTTGTCGCAAAGTCAGCGTAATCAAATTTTGGCTATACCAATCAAAGTGCAACAGCATTATACAGATGGGCTGACAGACAGCAATTAGAACGAGTAGCAAAGTGTGTGCGATAGTGACCATGATCAGCTTGTAACTAAGGTTGTAACACAGCTACAGATATGGCGGAATCAATTATCAGTTGAGAATGACATCACACCCAAGATATCCATGCCAGACCAGCGAAAGAATCACCCCACAGTATTAGTGCACAACTTTATCGCATGACGAATTTGCCTCTGAGGCAACTGTTGAATTTGCACTGCCAAACAAGCATGGCTTCCAGTGATACGGACAACAATGTTGCTATGCGGCAAATTTGTTGCTCAACTCGTCAAAAGCGCAACTAAAGACACATTTGTTTGACTAATTGAAACTGCGGCGCCTAGTGACTTCTGCTTTTAGGCGCCGTGTATTTGTTATTATTAACTTGCCATGTCCGAGAGGCAACTTTGGAGTTGCACGACAAAGTTGCTTGGAAACTTTCCCGTGTACCTTAAGAGTTGTTGTGAGTACACTACCGTGATGAGTGCTGGTGAACATGATGAGCCTTCGGTTGGGTGATTTCTCCGAGGTGAACGGATGATCCCGCTGTGAACTGCGTCCGTGGCGGTCTTGTCTGTCACGTAGCTGATAGCCATTCATTAACTGATGACGACGCACCAATGGACTGTTGGGTGTGAACGCGCCCATCAGATGACTACACGACATATACACATCATCAAACATCAGTCTGGGAAATGCAAGATCCGAAATCCACAAATGAATCTAAACTGCCATCAGAATGCAAGTGCTTCCTTCCTCTCATCTGTGCAAAATGTCATTAAAATTCAGTTATCCAGCCAACAGACTGAAAGACTAGGGATTGCAATCCCGGGATCCCAAATCCCGGGATCCCGGCCGTTTTCGCCAATCCCGAATCCTGGGAGTGGCGATGTCCCAATCCTGGGATTTCGAGAATACAAAAATTTATTAAAATTGTATTTTTTCTGCATGTCAAATGATAGAAATAAGAATTTTAGCCATCAGATAAATAAAATATTTTATGAGCGCCAGAGTACCACTTCGTGCTGTGTACTGTAATTTGTATTTTGACAGTCATTGTCGCTGAGTACAGTTCGAACATAACTCCCGTAGGGGCCTACACAACCTCATTTGCATGAAATAAGACAACCGGGGATACCAAAATGATGACCAATCTATGAGCTTAATCCCAAAACAGTATCCCAGAGATTACGAATTTGTCACTTGCAATCGCAAGGTCGTTAGTTCGACTCCGGGTTGAGTCGCCGTCAAGTGGTTACCACTGGGATGGGTGACATGTCTGCAGACAGCTATAACCATCTACATATAAACCGATAACTAACACCAAGGTCAACTCAGTCTTCCATCCCTCCAGGAAAGGTAAATCGAGCACCAGTCTGTCTGGCTGAGATTAAGGTAAGGCGTGTTCACCTGTGTGATCTCACATGGCAAGTGACGATCCATAGCTCTGAGATGGGTTGTTCATGAAATGCAAACTCTTTAAAAACCATTTAAAAGTAATAAGCAAGGAGAGAGCACAGCATCACGGACTGTTCGCAGGTTTCACACTCGCAGTAGCTGTTGCCATCGCCGAAGAAATCACTTCCGTAGCAACACGTGATTTCAGCCCCACACGCCACGTCCCGTAGCGCCAGCACACATGCCGTGTCACGACCAGTCGACACAAACTATTGCACAACATGTACATTACGCACTGTCTACAGGGTGGACCAGTAACATCACCGTCTAAAGGGTGGGCAAGTACACACACTGCATTACAAACTAGAAAAGCAGTCAGAGACTGCAGACCTCCGCCAAGTGCTTGTCCGATTGTAGTGTAGATTTCACCAACCGTTAATGTTGCAAAGTATACTTCGATTGAGTTATCTTGCTAACATTAGAGAACTCTGTGCGACAACATTAAAAGACATTTTTGTTCAGCTTGTCCGACGAAAATAAACAAGCGGAAGTTTTGGGTGCGTTTCAAACTATAGTTGCATTTTCTACACTGACCTAATTCTACGTGACCTAAAAAACCTTGATTCGACACAACACTGCCGCATTTAAAGCAATGTTAACGAAATTTCAGAGTTTCTAAATCACCCCCAAAATTGAATCACTTGTAGTTTTTGCCATTCCCGACAATCCCTGAAAATTTCAGAAAGATCCTTCAAGAACTTTCTGAGTTATCTTGGTCACGCACAGACAGACAGACAAGCAAACTCTGGCAAAAACATAACCTCCTTGGCAGAGGTAACTATTGCACAACATGGTGTTGGTGACATGGTCCAGCGGTGCCGCGACAAATCAATCACATCAACAAAATTGCTCTACAGTGGGCCGGGTTACTACTTGGATGGCTGCGGGCAGGTAAACCATCTCCGTACAAAGCCAGCCAGCTAGGTCAACTCAGCCTTCTACCCTCCGTGGGATGGTAAAATGAGTATCAGCTATCAGGCCGATAGTTTGCAGCTAGGTTTGCTGTCATGGCCAATAAGCACAGTTCTTATGACAAAAAATCTGAATATTTATTAGCATAGATATTACACGTTCAGCAATAAAAGGTTAACAAAATCGAAAACGAACTACACTGTGTCTCAAAAAGAACCTCTGATACATTTCATGACTGGAGAAAAAGCCACAGTTGAGCATAGTGTTTACTGCAAGAATAGAAACATTTACTGACACAAATATTTAAAAAAAGCCAACAAAAAGCAAACATAGAAAGCTAAAGATATACCTTGCAGTTGGGACGGCAGTCGTGGTTGATGAACGCGGCCGGTCCGAGCCACAGCTGAGCACAGTTCTTCCGACACGAGTACATGACGCTGAAATCATTCACTCCGGGACGGAGGAACCTGGACTCCTCTTCACGGCTTAACTCCGCCAGACAACCAACCAGACCACGGATCTTCTCACCTCTGCACCTGCACACAGAGCATCAGTCAGCATCAGCATCAGGCTGTGTTCACATGGAAACGAGTACCTGTTTATGGGTTCCAGTAAGTAAGTAAGTAAGTAAGTATGTGCATATTTAAAGTGCACAATGTCAGCCAGTGGCCGAATCTGAGGACTTGGCTGAGCCGTTAGGGGGAGCAGTAGGCCTGCTGGAAACAGCGAGTTTTAAGGAGGCGACGGAAAGTGTCTGCAGAGGTAGAAATACGGATGCTAGAGGGCAGTGAGTTCCAAACTGTGGGGGCCGCAGTGCTAAAACCGCGGGAGGCAAAGGCAAAGTAAACGCAAGTTCACTAAAATTCAATCCCAATGAGGTGAGACCTTACATCTCTGTTGAACTGTTCACCGCTAGAGGTGCACAGTTAGTAAATTTACTAACAATGCAGTAAAGTATTGTCGTTTTATTCGCAAAACATTCACTCGCAAAACAGGACCTGGACTCGTACTCATGTCTGTGTGAACGTGACATTAGCACAGCGCAGCATTAGTGCAACAGTCTCATCAGCATAGCTGCAGCAACAGCAGTGGGAGTATCATCTGTCAAGACATGAACAAGTATTTCAGACTTAACTCAGCCAGACAACCCATCAGACCCCGAATCTTTTCTCCTTTACACCTGCATACAAGAGGGTGCGGCCGTTGAGGGGCTGCCCACTATGGGCAGTCCTTGCAGTTGGGTACGTGCGTGCTGTTTTGGGGCTTTCTAGGTCTGTGCAAGGCGGCAAGGGATCCTAACGCCACCTGCCAAATATCAAGTTGATCGGACAACAGGCGGCGAAGTTATGGGGATTTTTTGCCAACAACGCAATTAGCCGCCATGACCTTGACCTCTGACCCCTTGACCTTGAAATTGGTCTACGGGGTGCTGGTGTCCCAGGGACCCTTCCTACCAAGTTTGGTATTCGTAGGCCTTTTCATTTTCCCTCTAGGTGAAGGCGCGGGACAGACAGACAAACAGACAGACGGACAGGATCAACACATGATGGGGCCTCCTTCTAGGAAGGACGGCCCCATAATAAAGGAAAACATAAACACAAAGAACATGCAATTTAATAAAGCGATGGCCATGGTGCATAACAGAGTCAAATGTTAACGTTTAGTAGTAGTCTCATCATCGTTCTCTTGACGGGAGAGAGAGAGAAAAGACAGCATCGTCAATAGCTCTAACATTCATCTCATCACCATCATCAACATCAGCAGCAGCAGCAGCAGCAGCAGGCCTCTGATCGATCAGTCAAAACGTAAACAGTGTGGCCACAGTTTTCAGAGGAAAAAATCAGAGGACTTTTCGAAAACTTTCAAGTACGTTTTCCAAACCCATTCCCACAATGTTTTACCACATCAAACGTTTCTGGCATCGTATGAAAAAAAAATCTTCACGCGGTGGCCAAGATGATTTTGAACAATTGAATTCAAGGACTTTCAGGACCAACTGACATCAGATTACAAGATCAAGGCTGGTTTTCAAAAACTTACCAAGGCCTTGAAAAAGGGAAAATATTTTTCAAAAACTTTCAAGAACCTGTGGCCAGCCTGTCGTTAACATCATTAGCAGCAGACCTCTGATCTGTCAAGACATGGCTAAACTCTCACAAACTTATGAAGGTGCAACATTAACATCCACTGCTCGCTCACCAGTTCTTAGCGTCAAGCAGTAGCACTAGATAGCTTTATGTATCTACGGCTCAGGAAGGATTCATTGCAGACTCACGCACCAGTTCTTGGTGGCACAGATCTTGCCGCCGACGTTTCCTTCCAGCGAGTAGCGGTAGCACGGCTGCAGCTCAAACCCTGCGCTCTTGTCAAACATCTTCAGATAGCGTAATATCTACCATAGCAATATACCGATATAACAACATACTGACCGGTACATTTATGCTGGTGGCAGCAAAGAGAAACTCACTTTCGAGCTAAAATTTTAAACTGTTTTAGCGAGTTATTTCAAAAACTGTTATGAATTTACTACCGAACTCAACAGTCTTGTTATCCCAAAAAGACACAAATTTCAGGTCATGTCATTAGCACTAGCAGTGAAATTTTAATTAAGTTTAATGTTCTAATTGTATGGTATAGTAGTCAATCAAATTTGAGGGGTTTTAATTAACAACAAAACTAACAATTACATTTATCTAGGATAACAACTCATTTATCTAGGATACAAAGTATTTACCTATCAACTGTGTTCACTAACCAAACAAAAAACGATCAAGTTTGGCTTTTTTACAAAAACTGGTTTAGACTCAAAAACCCTTTGGAAATCCACAACTCAACTAGAAATTTAGTGCAAAGCCCAACGTCAGAACACCCAGCACCCAAAGTCCAATTGGGGGAAAATTCAGGGAGTTGAAATTCTATCGTACCAAAGTCAGGTGGCCCACAGCCGTGCACTATGCATTACCATACGCAGAACGCACTTGCCAACCTACGGTTCGTAAACATTAGCCACATAATCTCTGGTGTTAGTGGACCAAAGTTCACCATTTTTTTCTGCTCAATGGGAGATTAATCGTGATTGATAAGCTGCTTACCGCTTGTCGATATCTCTACTCGTTCCAGAGATATTCGCAGTCAAACATGAAAGTTGTCGTAAATTGCCCCAATTTTTGAAAGTTTTTTGTCCTCCCAAATTTTAAGGGGGCATTGTCCCCCCCAAAAGTTGACTTGCGTTATCACCCCCATGTAGCAGCACATCACGTGGGTAAGTTACATGAAGCTACTATCTGTGGCCCCAAAGTTCTTGCGGCTAATACGCTAAATTTTAAGCCCATTTTAAACCCCTCTTTAAAAGAATTGTAACAGGAACCTCTGTCCCCGGTGGCGGGGGTGCGCTAGTAAGAGTTGGTCGTTCTCTATCGCATGTAAAAATCTGGGGGTGCAGCACCCTTTAGGGGCCAAAATATGGTCTTCCGAAAAAGTTGATTTGGGTGGGTAAGATTTCACTGCTTAATCTCCGTGATTAGTGGACCAAAGTTCATCAAACTTTTTTGCCGAACGCAGGAGGAACGCGGTCGATGAAGCACTTGTCCTATTCAAATTCAAGATACTCACTGCAGATATTCAATATCTGCAATATCCGCCAGACATATTCACCGCTGAACTTTGAAGTCATCTGAAGTTGGGCCAAATTGTACATGCTTTTGGCCCCTAAATTTTTTTGGGGAGATGGCCCCGAAATTTTAGACCCTTATTATTTAATCAAACACACTTTCCATCATCATGCAAAATTTCGCGGCAATCGACCGACAAAGCTTAGAGATTTCGTGGTGAGAAAAAAGAATACTACCAGCTAATAAATTGCCAGTAAAACACAAGTCCGCTCCGAAAGCTATCGCTTCCGGGCAGACTAATAAAACCAAAAAACTTTTCTAAGAAGACCAGAGCTTTTCAGAAATGTTTTTTGCAACAATACCAACCATGCAACAGCAAGAGAAGGCCAAGAGCCCAAAGACTCAGTCTTACGTGTTCCTTGAGTGCAGACATTTGCTGTTTGGACTTTGTTGCGATGTGTGGAGCCACACAGTCAGTCGTGATCAAACGTCTGTAAGCTTTCTCATAATCCTGGTCTGTGCTGAACCTTTCTGTGATCTGCTTCAACTCCTGACTGCATGCCTTCGATGCTGACTGCAGCCTGGACACACAGTACACCACTGTCATACATAGACAAACAAACAAACAGACAGGCAGACAGGCACATGAACGGACAGACAGATGGACAGAGATGCAGACAGACAGAAAGATGGACTGGTGATTCTACTTACACCACTGCCACGCCCACTCCTCTTTGTCTAAAGCATGCTGTTTTTCTTACGATTGCATCGTCTCCAAGCTGGTCGTTTGTTTGTGTAGCCTAGCAAGAGAGTCACGATTGACTGACAGTGCTTTCCTTAAAGCTGACAGTGCCTTCCATGAAAGCAAAAGCCTGCACCGTCGTTTCAAGAAAGCACGGTCAGTCAAGCATGACTGCTGCTAGGCTACACAAACCACACCCAGCTTGGACACGATGCCAGAGCGAGAAAAACAGCCAAAAAGCAACAAATAATAAAAATCTAAAAAGAACAGCTTACCGGTCATGTCCGTGGCAGTGGTGTAAATTTTATACTGAACTGTAAAGCTTAATTTCCACGTTTTTCCCTTTACTGTCTTTGTCACCCCGTTCATCTCATCTGACCACTTTCCATGCCCAGCTGCGACTGCGAGAACAGCTGTGGCAGCTAGCTGGCCTGGGCTAGGCTGGCTGTGGGCTAGCCACAGCCAGGCCAGCTAGCAGCCACAGCTGTTCTCAGCCGGCATTCACAGCGTTCATGACTCGCTGCGCCGGGCCGACAAACACAGTTCAGGAAAAGCGTGGAAATAAGCTCTACAGTTCAGTATTTAACACAGAATGTCATACTGAATATTTAACAACTAGATAAACAGACTGGCAAATGCAGCTGACACAGTTCACAACATGACAGAACACAGAAAAGATGATGCAAATTTTGAGATAATAAAGACAGTGCTTCACAATGAGATGATATCTGCAGAGGTGTCAAAAAAAATGAGTATTTCTAGCTCTGTAATCATGCTGACATTTCCAGACTTCCAGCTATATCACAATTAGTGCTGCAGTTCAGCAGTTCACATAAATTTGATTAGCACACTAACCACAGTGACCGAAACCAGACTTTTTGCAGAACAAAGACCAAGATTATTATTTTCTCAATACCAAGACCAATGTTTTAATTAATTATCAGTACCAAGACCAAGAAACATATCAGAATACCAAGACAAAAATCAAAGCTTTATTTTTTGTCATAATCTAGGCCAAGGCAATAGCAGCCTCAAGACTATGTCGCACAATTCACTGACTAACCACATACCAGTAAAAGATCAGGTAAACCACTTATAAAGCAGAGAACCTTGTCCTGTGAATACATATAAATTGCTAGATATTTTTGTCAGTAATACGACCGTGGATTCATCTTGTGTGTGGCGAAACCAAGAAATGGGTCGACAACCAACATGGTGGCAAGGTCATCAGACTCCGCCAGGTCTTTGAAGTTCATCTCTGCTCCAATCCACTCTGGTCCAGTCTACCACTGACAGAACACATAAACACAAGACAGTGAAAAGACAAAGTCTGACAAAACACTGCACCGGGCCAAAAACGACACTTTCACCCTAACGCACCAGACCCACTGAAAATGACCGGACCGAACCACAAATAATAAGAGAAAAAGTCTCTCATGTTAGGGTTAGGGTGCCCGTGCTGTGCCCCATATTTTTGAGTCCCGTGCCGTGTTTCATATCAAACCCACAAGACGTGTGTAAGCCTATAGAATATGACTGAACTACTTTGCACCAATCAATCTAGTCTAAAATCAATCAAACAATAAATCAAATGGAGCACAGGAATAAACAAACAGCTGCGTAGCAAAAAACACACAAAAACCACACACTGCACTGAAAGAAAGACGGACACATTAATTAAAATTATAAATTTCAAAGCCCTAATTTAGACAAGTTATGAAGGAACAGGAATTTTAGTTCCATTATGGCCACTAAGTTGCAGTTTTATAAACAGAACTTAGGACTATATTGCGTTTAACAAAATCCACGCTCAATAGTATAAAGTTCACTGCCTCCGATAGTTCAGTATTATTTTAAGAAACTTGAAATCGGCTTTTACCCCACAGCACCTTCAAATCAGCATTTTGTTTCAAGAATTAATCAATGAACACACGAACATGAAAACAAGAAACCCGGCAAACTTACGCAGACGTCGTGCCACAATCAGCTGTTGTAACAGCACGGACCACGCCAAAAGTACTCAAACTTGCTTTAGGACAACGTGGTAATATGTTTAGTCAGTCGCATCCTAATATTCAAAATTTCATATTGCGAATTTATAACTTTTCGCCAGAATTATGCGGGAAATAAGTTTTATTTTCATTCGTCAGAGGACACGACAAGCCATTAGTCATCAATAGAAGCAGTGAGTGAATATGTAAAATAAATAAGCAAAGTAGTAAGCTTACCTCGGTAACTCTGGTTAGTTTTTGGCTAGACGGCAGTCGCTGGCTCAAACTTTTGCGGCTCGGTAGCCGGCTTGAGCCGCAAAATACGGCTTATACAGTACTATAACAGTATTCCAGTAACCAGGGGCATAATTTTCTTTTAACCCGTTCCCGAGCAAATGGCGTGGACAGTGGATACGATACGATACGATCAGGGGCGTCATTTAGAGGGGGGGGGAGGTCAGCAAAGTTCTTCTGACATTGTGTAATGGTGATGTTTGAATTTTTAAATTGTGATTTGTGCTGTTTTATATCTACAACCACGATGTCACCTTTACACTGTATATAAAC
>Ga0056128_1008635_pt1 | contig 12831 bp, 10 predicted proteins | sample WorMetLIZISLAND2_FD_71113 | JGI IMG/M metagenome (GOLD analysis project Ga0056128, IMG submission 71113) | Marine gutless worms symbiont microbial communities from Max Planck institute for Marine Microbiology, Germany - Olavius geniculatus... ...
GAAGAAGAAGCCGTTGACCGCTACCTTTATGCCTGGGTGAGGACTGGTGAAGGACTAGCGCCCCGCCGGTTTTCAAGCCAGAATTTCTATGTTCCCGGGGTTAAGCTCCGCTACACTTCGCTGCAAACTCGTTTATTATTGCACATAATTGCACGAAATTTGGCATGTGTATTACTTTTGAGGTCCTACATACAATATGCCAGAATATTGAACAAAAATAAAACCCAAGATGACAGCGGCCGCCTTCTTGGATTTTTCGCACAATAGCAATAACTCAGCCACCGACTGACATGGATTAATGAAATTTTGCAGTAATGTCGTCGGGTGCTACCAGAAGTAGATCTTGTGACCAGAATCGACAAAAATAATAAATTTAAGATGGCGGCAGCCGCCATTTTGAATTTCGTTTATCGCTCATAATTTAGTTGCTATTGCACGGACTTGCACGAAATTTCACGTGCAAGCTAGGTTTGACGTTCTACATGTAGTTGTACCATAAAATCGAACAAAAATGAAATTAAACATGGCGACGGCCACCATTTTGTATTTGAACACACAACATAACAAATCAGCTGCCGACTAAAATAGGTTCATAAAATTTTGCAGGAATGTGGTTAGTTGCTACTGGAAATAAATCATGTGACCAAAATCGAGAAAAGTAGTAAATTTAAGATGGCGGTGCTCACCATTTTAAATGTAGTTCATCACTTATAACTGCTTTTTCACCCATCTGCACATCTGCATGAAATTTGGTATGTAGACTAAATTTGCGGTCCCACATACAGGCTTGCCATTATACTAAACAAACAACAAGATCCAAGACGCTGGAGGTAGTAGGGCCTAGTTGTTGTTGTTGTGTACAAAGTAACTGTTCAGTGACCTTTCAAATTTTAATAAAACCGCAAATATTTATTTTAAAAATGCAAGCAATTCATTTAATGTTGTATAAGTGCTGATGTAAAACGGCAAAAATTAAAAAGTATAAGCACGAACATTATGCATTAGCTTAGAAATTTATATCTGGCTACTGAGAACAGTGAAGGCTAGCTATAGGCCTATGGCCATATACAATGTGGTTACAAAGCCTGTGTCTGCAGCAGATAGGTGTGACATGGGCTGACAAGAAGCATATAAACTATAGTGTAAACTATAGCCTATACATGATCCGTGAAGTTAATCGGACAGTGTGATGAAATGGCTGTCGAAAGGCCTATCACAGGACGATAGGTCTACGTTTGACGGATGCTTATCAAGAGCAGCAGCAGCAGCAGCCGTGCTTGAAGTCACTTTCTGATGGCAAATTACTCGCGTGATCCTCTCCCATCCACTGTAGGAATAGGCCGCTATTATCACCTCGGGATAGGCTACGTGTTATACGCTACAGTCAGTGGCGTAACCCATGCAGCTGGACGCGAGTTTGGTCGGGTTGGGTGAAGAAAATAGGTTCGTGTTCTGCACATCTGGCTTGTATAGGTTTATGGCCATGCATCATAAAACACGTTATCGATGTATAGACCTATAGCCTCCGGTTTTTAATGGCTTTTCTATTTCTAATCATTTTTTGTTCAGGAGGAAACGCCGATCGAGACGGTATATGAACGGCCGCGGGAGTGGCAACCCTTTGATATTCGCTGCGTGAAATCTGCAGACAACACCTTTTCGTATTTTGAAGTGTTCTGCCCCGTTATAGCCGAGTCCGATGGACCAACAAGAACAGTAGGGGGCTAGGCCTAATAACTTGCGCATCTAATTCGTTCGCGATACGGCGCTGTTGCATAGGAGTTGGCCTAAATCTGTTTTGATAGTCATAGCGCTGTATGGTGAAATTCAAAACTGAATAGGGTAAAGTCTTTAAGCATTTTTAATGTTTTATAACGCAGAAATGCCCACAACGAATCCACTCGTAGGCTATAAGACCTACTATATACAAAAATGCTGGGAACTTGAGAATGCCACTGCTGCGACATCTTCGTTTTCTACGCTGCTATTTTTCCGTCAGGAAAATTATAGGCCCATTTGGTTATACGAGTTATCTGGTTACGGCACTGCTTGCAGCAGATCGTGCTGATAAGGAGGCTAATCAAAATTGGCAAAACACATGATGCTAAGAAGGCTGTGATCGCCGGCCGCGTAGTCTGCAGAACCGCGTGTATCTGTAGGCCTCCTATAACAGTTGCTGAAGATGATAGCCTAGCGGTGATCCCTGGCCGACAGCTCTGTGATGGGCGACAATAATACGAGATATTGGCGATAGGCATGGCCGGTCTATCGGTTACGCCAGATGATGCCCAAATTCCGCTACTGCAATTCGATTTATTGTTGGAAGTTGGAGCAACGGTTTAAACGAAAGACGAAGCTAGGTAATTTGGGTAAATAGTTTATATCATTTTGTTTTTTTTAAAATGAAACTGACATTTCAATGTCATGATTTTTATAAGTGCCTGCGAGCTGATATTAAACCTATTGTGTAATGAGAACGACTGTTAACAACCTGTACAATATCTACTCGACATGTCAATTTGGTGTATGGGCTTTTGATTTGTGGAAAAACTAAGTGGAATTTGGATGTTGGCAGGTCTGTCAGCCACGCTGGTGCTAATAGGAAATCGAGGAAGACTGCATCAAACAGCTGTTGAGCTGATAACGGCGTCTCACCTCGCTGACATGTGCAGTGGGTTCGATCGCCGACAGAAGCTTACACCACGGTGAAGCATCGTCATCCCCCAGGGATTAACCGTACGCTGCAGCTAAGATACAGCGTCTGCAGTAGGCCCCTATCTATGCAGTGGCCGCATCGGTCACAGCTCACTGAACAAAGTCTCATCACCATATGTCGGACGATAACAGACAAGGTTGTCTGAGAGTACAGACATGTATAGTATACCCGCGTTGACATAATCAGTTCTCTCCTGCAGGAAACAGAGTTAAGTCTTCGTTCTTAAAACTTCGCCTACTTTTGTCTACCATTGCAATTGCGCATGCGTGCCTATATACCGTATCATGCAAATAGCCTGTTTTGTGATAATGGATCAACATCTCTTCTATAGCGGAACCGAACTCGCACCGCGCCCCCACCATGAACGTTGCTATATACTCGTACTTATACTTACCGGCATACAGCATTAAACTTTGTTTCTAGACAACGTGCAGGGAGGGGGTTAACGCCGTGAGGGGTTCAGTCGCCACTCGCCAGCGGTTAGGTTGTCGTTTAGACCGTACAGTCGAGATGGCTGTGTGCAGGATTCGCTGCTGTCGAAGGTAATCGCTTAAACCAACAGATGCGTTCAGTAGCCTAATACACGAGGAATCTGTCTCATATATAGACGGTCATGTGATATGAATAATATATCTAATAGTGTAATTATCGTATGCCACTTTACAGGTGCGTTCATCTCCTCTTGGCCACTACGGAAGCTCTCCTCCAATCCACTTTTCAATCTTTACCTCCCCCTCCTCAACGTCGACTCGAACTCTTCTCACGTCAAGCTTAGTCAATTCGTGCCCCAATGACGGTATAAGAAACATTTCAAGTAAAATCCTTTAGTGGGGTCTGCTGAGGCGGAGTCCGATCGAAAATGAATTTGGTGCATTTTAGACTCACAAAACACTTCTGCTCAAGTTCAGATGGAATGATGACTGCCCCCTTTAAGTCCTAAAAGTTGCCCCCCCTTGAGAAAAGTAATACGTTTTTAGCATAGTCCTCTATGGATGTGACGCCCCTGCCACTTCATAGCTATAAAGTAGACACCAGCGCAAATATCGATATGCATATGCCTATCCATTTAGCTTAATTTATCTATAATCACTGAAATGAGACAGTGGAGAATTTGAATGTAGGCCTATGAACAGGAAATAAAACATAACAGTCTTGTTTTTTAGACGATCACTATAAAATATATTAAGATCTTGATACGCCGCTAAACCATTGTTGTTTTATTATAGACTTATATAGGCCTACATAGCTGTATGATCCAAAATGTCCAAAATTTTGCTAAAAATACTAATAATATTTTGGCAATTGTTTTGCAGTGTGCCATGTACATAGTATTTACTTCGTTTACATGGTTAGAAAAACATGCACATGACATAAAATACCGCAGCCGTATGAATAACAAAACGGCTATTCATACGGTTGTCGGATAAATATCCGGTCCTACAAAGGCCGGCTATTTTTCCGGCAGCCGTCTAGACTCGAGAGCAGCCTTACCAGTGTGCGAGCATCCAAAGGTGCTTGTATCGCCCCAGAGACGGCCTCGCGGCAGCCAGACAACTAACGACCTCATGTTCCTCAACCCTAGCAAGGTATCACGGGTTGTGTTCATAATCAATGTTACAGCTTTAGTTTGGGTATCCATCTATAGGCCCCTTATCGTGATATAATTTTCTGAAATACGCTAACCCTAACCCTACACAACACAACCCTAACTCTAATATTAACCCTAATTAACGCTAACACTGCATGCAACACTGGTGCCGCTGCTTATCGAATAATCGAATCTATATCTGCCGTACAAATAGCCTATAGGCCATAAAATAGTTACCGCGTAAGCCTACGGCCTAAGTAGCAAGTAAAACAGGGAACATTTGCCAAATGTTTTCAAGATGTCTTTGTTTTTCATTTAACCAACGCCTGTAACACAGGATGCATGTTCAAACGAAAAGTATAGGCTAATGCAATATCATGAATAGTATAAATACATCGGACACTTTAGAAGGCAAACTACGGCCGTACGACGAACAATGCGAATGAGGCGTGGCGTGCGTAATGAGGCTCCGCCTCGTTGCTTTGATGGACCGGCGCGTGGTACAGTGATTGACAGACAGGTGCTCTGGATGTGCCGCCCACTGTAGGCGCCTCTTGTGTGTGATGGACGGGTCGATAAATAAACTATCATTATTCTCGCCTGAGAGACGAGCAGCAAAGCAAGCAAACTGGCTCGAGGTGTAAGTGGCTGCATGCGAACTTTCACTTTGTAGCACCGCTGCGCACGTGTAACGCAGTCCGTCTCTGCAGTTAAACTTGGAACCGACCGCGGCGGCCATTGCTGCAGAACGTCGCGAAGAGTATCGCAAATTGTCATCAGCCGCTGCGTCTGCATTCTACGAGTGCAAGGGACGCAAACGTCTTCAGTTCTCGCCGCAAGCTGCAGTGCCAGAGAATTGATCATGTCGAAAGACAGCTCGGAGTCGGTCGACTCCGACGACGAACAGCTTTTCATCGACGTCGACGAAGAAGACGAGTCACATCAACATCATGACGCGTGCTACAGCGACCGGTTGACAACGGGTGCTGCTGTGACATGCTGCAGTAACATGACGGTTCTGTCTCTGCAGGCGATGGTTGATGCTGTCGTGATGCAGGCCGCATCTCTTCCGTCTAGTCTCTACATCTCGCGTCCAGTCGTTCTACAAGCATCTTCCACCTCGACAGAGTTCCACAGTCCTCGATGTTCACCTCCGTCGTCACTCTGTCGTCAGAACGATCCTTCCGCGTCTCCCAAGTCACTGACGCTGTCGCCTCGCTCCAGCTACTGCCACGGTTCGCTCATTTGGTCATTTGTCATCGTTCATTATCATCACCATCATCATCATCATTGTGGTCTCGATCACTTTTAGTTCTATACGTATAATAGAAGTTATGGTCCGAGCATGAGGGACGAAACAGGAGAGCCATTCAGTCAAAGCTTACTTTGTAAGATTTTTTAATGTCATTTTTGTCATAATTTTAACGGTTAAATTTTTTAATTTTTATTATTTTAAAACGATTAGTCGTACGTGAACTAATCGCTAATTTCTCTATAATTGCTTCAGATTCGGTCACTGGCTGACATTGTGCATTTTATTGCACTTGCTTACTTACTTACTTTAATAATTAAATCTAAAGCTATGACGCTGTAATATAAATGAATGTGTATATCTGTGACGGCAATGCCAGCAAGTGGTTGCCGGCTACCGGACGTGGTTCAACTGTTGCCGTCCAGACTGCACGCCGAGCGGCAGCGACAGCGACGCAGCTTCCTCATAGATGAGATTCTTCACCCGGATTTTGGACGTCGACGATCCACCGTGCCGACACCGGAAGTCGGCGAGAATCACGTGACTTCAATATGGCAGCCGTTCGCCTCGTCGCCTAGTGACATCGATGCGCCGTGTAGTCGCATGGCGCAGCGCGCATGCGCACTGCAGTCTCGCGCCACGACTCAACATGGCGGCGCCGAAAACAACAACCGGATGAGGAAATCTTCCGCCAAACGTAAGCCGACGTCCACTGGCAGCGTCAGTGGTAGAACTCTGAACTACAGTCACAGCACATCCGCTGATGAGTCAACAGCCGTGAGTCATCGGCCGGCTGCATCAGCAGACTCTGTGTCTTTATCATCACGCTCATCATCATCATCATCATCATCATCATCAGCCAGCTGCAGCAGCGGCAGTGACGTCAGCACTGACGTCACGTCTTCGCAAGGTGCTCGCGCTGGTGATGCGCCGCCGGCGAAATTCGGAAAACTCGCGCTGCCCGCCTGGGTCTACTGCACTCGCTATTCCGACCGACCGTCGTCAGGTACTTGCATAGCCCGTATATTTTATAGTCTACATTATCAGCAATTAATGTATGACAGGATAATTACTACACAAATAAAACAAAAATTAAACAAAACAAATGTCATGCATAGGCCAATTTTTCTGTTTTCTCGGCGGATAGGCCTACAAAATAAACTACTGACGTTCTATGTCAGCCATGCCTACGTGCACGGTTGAATTCAAATCAATTAACTTAGTATAATATATACATATGCTTGTTGCGGACCAGCATGATTGTATAAAAAGACAGAGTTGAAGATTTACGTAAATATAGCGAAAAGGCTTTCGGAAGAATACTTTCAACATTGACTAAAATTGATATAGCATGTAAAGTCCGGGTCTTCATACATTTATTATATATGTATTATATTATGTCATGCATGTTATTTTAGAAATTCAGTTATTTTAAAGGTATTTCTGCTTTGTGTTGGCATTGCAGTACACGCGCACTAGTAATTGTCTGCTTTATAACAAATTTTGCGTTTTTTTCTTATTTAACTTATATGTTTTTGTCTGATTTTTTTGCATTTTACGTTACCAACCAGTCTAAAAATACACGATTATGTTTATAATTTATTTTTAGCAACACAGGTTGTAATTTAATTGATCAAATCAGGTTTTTTAGATGATTTGCGAAACAAAACGGTTTGCGTAAATTAATGGCTCGTTTTGGTGCACCAACGTCAAATCAAATATGCTCTTTTATCGCGAATTTACAGCCCCACATGGCGTTTTAATGCGTTATAATTAGACAGCTCATCATGCACATGCAGAGACGCAACAAAACCGAACAGAAATATGTGCATATGCATCAACATATGCATATGCATGAATGGGCGAACGAAAAAAGTGAAACAAGTATGTAAGTTACACTGTGACCGAGTTTGGTAGGCCTATATTAACCATTCACAAAGTAGGTTTATTTGTTTACACATGCAACAATTTAAAATTTCTTTAATTGGATGCTTAAACTAATTTTACAGACAGGCATAGGCCTACAAGAAAATTTGCATCTAAAAAATCTGCAACTGCAATTGCGGTCGATAAAATATATGCGCGATTTTTTAATTATGGCCTTCTTTATATATTTAACATATAGATTTAAGCCTAGGCTTATAGTTTCCACAAGCGATTTGATTCACAATAAATTTACATTTTACTCGCATTGCTGCAGTATCTTTTTTATATTGCATAAAACTAAAAATTTTTAGCAGAATTTTGAACAAAAATTACATCAATTATAATTATCACTGTGATACATACAAGGGATATACTTCATGCATGCGAACAATGCAGAGACTGAACTGCAGTCATTTAATAAAAATGATTTAATAGACAACTTTTTACGATTTTTTAAAATCTTTATTTGCCATCACTTGTAGCACAACAAAATAATTATAGAATAGAATAATATGGTAGAATAATATGGTAGCATCAGTCACATGACTATTGGCAACAGAATATTAACTACCTAAGCCTACTATAATAATATAAACACAATAATGTCAAGGGATATACTTCAAACAAACAAGCCAACTAAATAAAAGTGTTTTATTTAAAAAGTTTATTTATAACAATCAGCCATAAAATATAACACATGTTATATAGGCCTAAACATATATGATACTTTTTATAATATAGCTGTTTCGACGCACAAAAAAACCAGGAAACTTAGTTTAAAATAGCCACTTAAGTTAAAGTATATCATAAAGTACTATATTTGTGATTTACGTTTATAATTCTGCTTTGATCTGAGTTTTGAAGCTTAAACGTTTTGTGTTCAAAAATCATGCATGAGGACATATTTTTCATCCCTGCGCTTATTTTCTTTTTCAGTCGTTTTGTTTCTGATCGATTCTACACGACGGACAGATTGAATTGTGTCTGCATGCTTTTACACGCTTATCATTAGAATTTCACTGTCTTATTTAATTCCTTATATGCATGAATGGGGCGTGTTTGGGAGTGAACGCATAAGCATAAATATTGTGAACGGAAGGACGGTTAACTTAACGGCACGTCGTCGACGATTATTTAACGAAACGCGCGCGACGCTGGCAGCGCGTTATATGTATTAAATGCTCAGTTTGTGTGACTGACAGCGCACTATATATACTACTCATCAGAGCATCATCTTGGGTGGTCGTCGTGCTCTGCTGGCGATGCGACTTGTGTGGTCTGTGACGCACGTCGCCAGCCCACCCGCAGCTGTCATGGACCTATATATACACCACCGCCGACGGCGTCACGGCCTATAGCGAGAGTCTGCGACAATACATGCCTTTTCCCAGGACAAGCCCCTCCTGTCGCAAGACCTTTTCAGGGCCGGATTTAGGGGGGGCGGGCCCCAGGTTTTCCACCAACAGGGGGTCTCCCACTAATCCCCTCAATTTTTAAAACCCTGTAATTCGATAGCCAATCTCTTTCTGAAATCCCAAATACGCCAATGGGCCCCAGGCCTCCCACCAGCTAAATCCGGCCCTGGACCTTTTTCGTCTGATAAAGAATGTGGTTTTAGATCAATATTAGCTAAGTGCAGTAAGTTTTATTGTTTTAATAGCTGGAGATCGAACAAGGTTAACTGTAATGGCGATATATCAATATAATTCTCTGAAAAGCCCGGTTTCGCGACGTTGGCTAATGGTCGAGAGTGATTGATACGTCGTTATGAGATGCAGACATGAGGTCCAGCAACTGTGAAAGCCCGGTTGGTTACCGACTGTTGAAAGCCACCAGTAGACGATTGGTGCCAGCATGCGTGGCGCAATGTTCGTCGACCGTGCATGCAGATAGGCAATTAAACGAATCTTATTCTTTAGCCGTATCATGTACATTTTGTGCGCGTGTGTGCACGATTAGTTTTTGATCGACCTTTATACGTCGTCGTTGTCGTTATCGTGTGTCACGCATATAGTGTGGCTAAACCGGACGCCAAAAGGGGTCGGCGATGGTAGGCCTATACCGGTGGATAAGGCGATGACGATGGCTGTCAATAATAACCATGTTTCTATCTGCAGCGGTTTGGCCGTAATTTTAAATGCAAAGTTGCTTGCCTGCAGCCAATCACGCATGCACGTGCGCAGAATTATCGTATCGTATCTTAGCGTTGATTGTAGTCTTCGATATAGCAGCGTGTATGGGACTGCAGTCACTCTGCGAAATCGCCTTCTTTTCGTGGTCGAATATCGGACGCTGGCCTTTCGATATAAGCGGTACGGCCAGCTTACCCTAGCAATAGTTGGGCTTCTTGTTAAATAATTAAAAGATGAAGTTTTGTCGTAGGGAGTTTATCGCAGGGATTTTTGTCGTGGGGGCTGTCAGACTGGCAGTATATAGGCTACCCCGCCTCGCTTCGTGTGTGGCCCGCGCCGCCGCGTCGTCATTCGCGCACCTTGCTGTATGTGATAGCATTAAGGCCATACCTGCCCAGGCTACTGAATGACATACGGGCTCTATACGGTCGTGAACCATCAGTCAGCTCATCAGACACGCTTAGGCCTATACGACTCATATAAACATGTACGCCACTTCATTCCACTCCGCCACGTGAGATATATATGACAGCACTCCGAGACTTCGATATATACATTATTATTATCTTCGGGCGACACTTCATCGTAGAAACGCCATTACTTAGTTGCAGCAACGACTTTTTCTTTGACCTGCGTCATCGTGAGCAATGGGCAGGCGCCATAAACTCTGAAGTCATTTGTTTCTCTGCAGTAGCCTAACTAATGGGCATTTTCCAACTCAGCTTGTCTTATATACGCTCTGCGAGATAAGAAATAAATATGGCGTTAGATACGAGCTATATGGAGTGAAGACATATAGTGTGGCTGCCTGGGGCGCGCGGTATAATTTGCCGATGCCCATCAGATGCCAGCCACTTGCCTGGAGATTGCAAAGCACTTCTGCAGCAGAGTCACGAGTCTGACCGTTGTAACCCGAGCTGCACTTTAGCAAGTGATTTTTGCATTACCTTTACCTTCCATCAGACTAAATTCTGTCTTTTGTTCTTCCTCCAAAGACAAAGGTGCCCAGTCACACTCTTCGGGCCTCGGAGTCTATATTTTTCTTGCTCGCTTTCTCGGCAAAGTGTTTTGTGTTATTTTCTTCTCAGAGTATAGTTGTCTTTCAGACTTTCTTAGTGTAAGCGAAGAAACTTAGCTTGTGTGCGAGAGCAGGGCCTAAATGATGGCGTTTTGTCAGTTCGCACCTGCAGTGCCGCGTATAGTTTGGACTCGAGTGACTCTAGCAACAGTTCCTGTTAGTGTAAGACCGATAAAGAAATAAGCGGCGGGAGATGAAAGTCTGCAGAGACAGGCGGAGCTTGGCTGTAGAGGTCGCCAGGAGCGCTAAGGCAATTAGCCGTTACTGCATGAGTACAGATACCCGGACCATATGTAGGATTCGCCGACTTCTAGTAATGGGGGCGGCCACGGTGCCATTCACTGCGCTACACTTTTTCTTTTTTCCTTCTTTTCTTTTTTGTTCCCTTTTTTGTTTTATTTTTATCACTTTTTTTATTCCTTACCCTTCTTTTCACCACTGAATCCAGGTAGAGGGTCCAGGGAGCGATGTAATTTTCAAATTGAAAACTACACTTTAGGATGCAAAAATTGGCTTATTCTAGGCCTACATGTTTGCCAAAAAAACTCATCAAAAGCAAACACCGTGTAATGGCTATTCCGAAAGTTTACTGTGCAGTGACGCGCCATAGTGCTACTGTTAGAGTTAGGGTTAGGGTTAAGGTTAAAGTTAGTGGAAATGGTGGACGTTTGGAACAGCGGACCCAAATCAAATTTTTGGCAGTGGGGACACTCGCCCCCAAGCAGTTGACGTTTATGATACGAGCGGCAGTCGGTGGGTCGGGCGGCAATTTGTCGAGCTTCTTCGTTCGACGGATGTGTACCGCTATCCTGCTATAGTTATGACATTCGGATGCGGCGTCTGCGTCAAACGGACGCCACGTGCAAGCACTGACGTCACTCATCAACAGTTGTTGTCTGTGCGTCATGCAATCCATTCCATTCACAGCCAGCATCAGGAGCGATGCATGCCGCCGCCGCTAAATCTCTTTGTACTGCGATTAACACATCAGCTTTCACGCCTATCTCCGGCCAGGGCTGATAGGTTATTTCAGATGTTTTTAAAAATATTTTTAAAAACCTCAAATGTCCAATTTTAAGTTTTTAAGTTTTTTGTTTGTTGTGACATCTATTACATATTATATTTTATTCTATATTTTGATCATGATTTTTACGCGCGATAGCAGAATGCTTCGCGCGTCTTATAGCCATCGTCTATAGCGTCCGTCTGTCCGTCTGTCTGTCCGTCCGATACAGTTAACTCGTGAACTGTATCAAAACGGTGCGCGGTATGATCACGAAATCTTCAATGTTAGCTGCCCCAAGGATTCTAGTTTTGTATGACAAAATTTCGTGCTTTTGGGTGCAAGGGGTTTCCTTCGAACGAGGGCGTCAAAGAAGGGTCCCCCTTAAAAGTGGTTATTTTACTGCTATTGGCTCGTGTAGCGTGAAAACGGTTGCAGATAGGTACATACATGTTGCTTATCATAACAAGCACTGGCGACGGGATTCTTAAATTTATTAACATCCATAACCTTGAACGACCTTGAACTCCCCAAAAAGGGTTTTAGTGAATTTTTCGCAATTTTTGGCTGCCCCATAGTTTCCTGGCCCATAGTTATCTGATGTTGTCATTTAAATTTTTCTCCTGGCGACCCCTGTTGCCATGGCAACGAATTTTGGGACAAAATTCACTATAACTCGGTCTGTGTAAGAGATATCTGCAAGATTTTTTGCGTTTGTAGGGGGGTTTTCGGGAATAGGCCATCGAATGATGTCACGCGAATTTTTCCCCGAGCGACCCTCGTTGCCATGGCAACAAAATTTGGGACATAATGGGTTAGAACTCGGCTTACGTAAGAGATATATCAAAGATCTTTGCATCAAATGGGGGTGTTTTCAAAATCGGTTTATTTTGGTATGGGCAGTGCGCAATTATTCAAAAGCTCACATATACACCCCCGCAAAAATCATACGTTAAGTATACGAAAAATCGTTATTATCTAGCAACAAAAACATTTCTACATTTTTTAACATTGCCATAATTGCCTAATCCAGATTACTTCCAACGGCAATAAAACTGCAAATATTTATGTAAAAAAAACTGTTCAGTTTATATACAGTGTAAGGGTGACATCGTGGTTGTAGATATAAAACAGCA
>Ga0056128_1008636_pt1 | contig 12829 bp, 8 predicted proteins | sample WorMetLIZISLAND2_FD_71113 | JGI IMG/M metagenome (GOLD analysis project Ga0056128, IMG submission 71113) | Marine gutless worms symbiont microbial communities from Max Planck institute for Marine Microbiology, Germany - Olavius geniculatus... ...
GGGCAACTGCCTATGTCGAATTTCATCCAAACTCAACGTATGTGTTAATGATTGTTGATATTTCACTGTATGCTGAATGAAAATCAAGTTAAATTCATGTGTTACTGCCAATTTAGCATGATTTTAGGGGTGGGGCAGATTTGTGTAAATCAGACAAACAATATTTAAATGCTGAGACATGCAAGTTGTACACTTTTTCTGTACACAATTTCAAAACTTTTGGCATATTACGTGCTTTTCCAGTAATAAACGTCGTTAAGTTATAAAAGCTCAAATATCCATGTTAAATCTGTGTGCTACAGTCAAATTTGGCAGAATATCGGGGGTGACAAATATTTATGCAAATTAGGCAAAGAATATTTAAATGCTTCAGTATGCAAATTTGTCGTTTATTTTTTACAGCATTCTGAAACTTTTGACGTATCACACGACTTTCTACCACTAACCATCGCTGAGTTATCAACGCTCAAACAAGTCCGGTTTTTTTTGGCCCACCGTGTATTTATGGGTCATGTGCTGATGTTTGCAGCGATGACTTTACGTCAGCAAACCAACTTTTTCGTCAGCACAAGGAGATATATAAACATGTCATAGACACAATCAATAGCAACTGTCACAGAATAAACCAGGTTGATTTAATTTCTTTGTTAATATTAAGGTGATATTTTATTATTGTATTTTTAGATTTTGTATGTGATATTGCATGCAATATTCCTTTGCTTGCTAACAGTTTGATAGTTCTGAAGTTTGTGGTATTTTCTCTATGTTTTTTGTCTTCAGTTCTTTAGCATTGTTGACTTTGCCATAGAAAGGACTGCAAGCTGATAACAAGAACCGCCGCAAAAATTTAAAAATTTGGAGTAATGCCAGAGAAATCGGCCTGTTGCCAAAGTGTGTGTGTGTGTGTGCGTGTGCTTGATTTTTAACGTAATTTTATTGTGTTATTAAATGCAGAAACTGATGCTGGAGGATCTGTATGAACGGAAGCATTGCAATTCTCTGCTGGTTCCTAAAGCCGACGAGGACATGCGATGGGTGCAGGAAAAACAGCAGCCGATGCGCCGGCGCCGGACCACAACTGTTGACTCAGGTTTCATGTCTCACATCTGCTGTCACGTAAACTATTTCGACTAAAAATGGGTTGCTTTAAATTTATCTTAGAACTGTTTTGTTCAGTTTCGAAAATTGAAACCGCACACACTGGCAGCTCACATAATCAAGTTTTTTTTGCTTAATGCAAGTTTGCATTTTATCAAACCTGACAATAAATGAACATATTGTTATTGATAATGACAGTTCCATATTCTGTCTGTACACTGTGTCTTAAGTGAGTGAGTAGTTTCTTAACGGCATGTCAGCACAAAATAGGCCATTCAGTGCCATATGTGGTTGAAATTAATGAAAAGCATTTAATGTATGTATTAAGAGCAAAGTTAAAGTACTTGTTAAGATCAAGGCTATTACGCTAATGTGAAAACAACATTATATATCATTGTAAAAGTTGGTATCTTTAACATAAGCGATGATGTTGCGAGATGCAACATTTTCCAAAACGTCTTTGAGTGTGTTCACTCCAAAATATCTCTGATGTGCTGCACTTTTTACCAAAATGTGCTCGACTCATCTTGGTAGACTGCACCCGTTACTACACTACCTTGTGAAATCATTGTATGAATGAATGATGTTTGATACATGCACTAAACTGTCACTTGGATGCTGTGTAGATGAGTCGGACTCAGATGCGGACGTGCCAAGGGGCAAGGTGCTTGCTGCAGCATTGCAGCTGGTTCCTGGCTACTTCTCATGTGACTGCATCTGGCAGACACACTTTGTGCTACACCCACGGCTCAAGAGCACTGCATCATCGTCTGCCCCCCGCCCGTCCATATCACCAGGTCTTTTGGACAATTTCTGCTGTTACTGGTCTGTGGTCATTTGTGAACAGTTTTCTTTTCATTAGTGTTTTTGCATGTAGTTTAGCTATAGCCCGATATTGGTACATTTTAGCACTGTTCAAAATTTATTTTTTTTGCTGTGGAAATGTGGAAGCATTCGTGTGGTGCTGATGATTCAGTTTAGTCAACTCATGTCTCTGTCTGCAAATGTCATTCTTTTTCTAAGTACTGCTGTATTTAAGGAATGCCTAAAAATTTTGCAGTCCGCTGGCTGTATCAGTTTTCTCATTGTGACGCCAGCACTAGAAGAAAACTTTGAGTTTCACCATTTAGGTCGGGTTTCTGGATCTTAACTGGCCGGTCAAGTTAATGTTAACTGACAGATTTGCATAACTCGCGTTTCCCGTTGCACTACTACTAACTAACAAACTAACTTGTTAGTTAGTTAGTAGTTGTTAGTGCAACTTGTTAGTTACACTAACTAACGGTTATAATAGGCAAAAATTTAACTGGCCGAAATTGGCCAGTTAGGTAACCGTCGATCGTAGTTATCACATTTAACGCAACTTTTGTACCATTTTGCAAGCAGTTAATTGAAGAATGTGATAATATAGAAAGATTTTACCGCATAGCAATGATTTCAAAACGCTCGAGGAGACGTTTGCTGCTGCAAATTTTACTACGAAATCCATTCATGAACGGACAAAGTGGCGATCCGCAATCGCTTGGCTGGCTCATGGGCTGGCTGATGTGCACTTGCGCTCATTAATATTCATGACACCTTCCTGCTCTAGGCGGAAATAATTAGTGCTGTGCGCATCGTTGCTAAACAACTACATAAGCAACTGAGGCTGCCGTCCGACGTCTCACTGCGCGTCTCGTCGACATCGAGGCATGGTTGAAGGCCAATTGACTTCGACTAAACCCCACCAAGATTTAGGTGATGTGGTTGGGTTTTCCACAACAGCTGGCGAAAGTAAGTAAGTAAGTAAGTAAGTAAAGTGTAAATTTTTATAGCGCATACTCAAAAAGATCTCTAATGTGCTGAATACATTTTGTCATCAATATTTTGCAAAAATGTATGTCTTCAGCTGACGTTTGAAAGTATTGAGACTCAGTTCTGGGTCACGAAAACTGTCTGGCAGCGAATTCCAAGTCGACGGGCCCACCACAGAAAAGCGTCGACGACCGAAACTGTTCGATCGATAGCGCGGTACATCCAACTTCCGCTGAGTGGTAGAGCGCAGATGAAAAACGAAAGTCAACGTTTAGGAGGTTCCGTGGTGTCAGCATGTATCAGCGTCATCGTCGACAGCCAGCAGACGCTGTCTGTCCAGGTGGCCGCTGTGTATCGCAGTGGCTACTACCAGTACGGCAGCTCAGACCACGACCATCTGATGTCATCAAGACGCTGGTCCAGGCGTTTATTTCGTGTCGTCTAGACTACTGCAACTCGATGTTCTACGGCATCACCGACGATCTGATGAGCCGGCTGCAGTCTGTACAGAATGCAGCTGCGCGGTTGGTTTCCGGCGCTCGACGCTATGACCATATAACGCCGGTGCTACAGGAGCTGCACTGGCTTCCGGTTCGGCGTCGGGTGGACTTCAAGATTGCCACTGTGGTTTATTTGTCACTGTTCGGCATGGCTCCAGCTTACGACCTGGCTGCCGACTGTCAGCTGGTCTCCGACGAAGGTCGTCGTCAGCTGCGCTCTGCCAACTCAAGGACATGTGGCGTCAGACGGACCTACAGCAGCTATGGAGACAGATGTTTTGCTGCTGCAGGTTCGAGGCTGTGGAACAGTCTGCCAGCTCATCTGAGACAAACTGACGTTAACTTTGAACAGTTTAAATGGCAGATAAAGACACTTTTGTTTGGGCGTTGAGAGCGTGGCGCATTGCGCCTTCTAAATAATCTTACTTACTTACTTTACTTATTTACTTACTTATAGTTTACTATTCAGTTAGCTGACAGCCAGTCAAGGTTTTTGTCATAAGTGCGCACAAACTTAACTAGTGAGTTGAAACTAACAGACGGTTTACTAACTGATGTCTGTCAACTAAAAGATCCAGAACCCAGGCCTCGGAGCTTTTTCTGTGTTGGTGAATGTTTTAGGAATACAAGCGTTGCTGTCCGTTCTGGACAAGTTTCGAGTAGAAAATCGACGCAACATGTTTGTTATCAAGGAGTCAAAGTCAGGAGCAATCTTCTACATCAGGTTTTACAATGATGTATCAATCACACTTTGTGCTGTTAGAGTCCGTTGTGTTCATGCACTAGGTTGAATAATTCTCCTTCGGTTCTGTTGTATGGTGGATGTCATATGAGACAACGAGCTGTCATTTTAGTTTAGTTTATTTTTAGTGAAATTTACACAGAATGTAAGTCTGTGGTCATAATTCTCACTGATTGTGTGGAATATGATTGTAAGTAAGTAAGTAAGTAAGTAAGTAAGTAAATGATTTATAAAGCGCCAAAGTCTCAGAAAGAATCAGGGTGCATATTGTTGTTGTTATTATCTTCATTCAGTGAATACAGCTTAGCGAATAGCAGAGATAATGTGTTCACTTTGTATGCACAGCGGAATGTAATGACGTCATTATGTCACCAGCAGATTGCTTATTGTCTGTGACGTCACCAGCTGCAATGCTTCCAGTGGAAGCTGCGAATACTATAGCTAATGTTATAGCAAGAAACAATTTTAGTCAATTGTTTTATTACTAACTAAAGAAATGCAGTAAAATGCATTTAAACAAAGCTATCCTTGGTGGAAATATGCACTCTGACGAGTGCCTTCAAGTTGTGACTGCAGTTATTGTCATTGGATGTGAGTCTGGCTGCTGTTCTGTTGTGTCAGGTTGCTGGAGTCGTGTCATGAGATGAAGGCATTTGGCTATTCTTCGTCCGAGAATGAGGATTCTCTTCTCAGTGGTAATTCTTTAGTAATTGAAGACTCCTGATTATTATACATTTCAGTCAGTTTGCAGGTGACTTGCTCATAAGTCTGTCACTTTGTTTTCTATTAGGTCCGCAGTTATTTTCCAGTGGGATTTGTGTGAAGATTTGACAATCAATTAATTATTACATGACTAAACCAGCATGTCACAATATATGTATGCATCTGAAGTGATATCTTGTGTTTTTCAGCCTCTCAGAATCCTTCGATGCTGACGATGGCGTTGAGAAGAGTTTCTCGACCCGATGATGTTAGAGCACTTCACTGCTCCTATTCGTAACGAATTCAGCTCATTGCTTACTTTAGTAAACTCAACATTTTCTTTATTATTTGGCTATCATATTTTGATGTAAGTAAGTAAAGTAAAGTGTAAATTTATACAGCGCATACTCTAAAAGATCTCTAATGCGCTGAATACATTTTGTCATCAATATTTCGCAAAAAATGTATGTCTTCAGCTGATGCAGCATATATGGAGTGGTGTTTATAAAGTTGATTATACACGCTTTACATATATCAAGCGATTGGAAAGTTTCGCAAATGATTAGCAAAAGGTTTATGCTTGACTTTTTATGCGCTGTCCTGAACAATATAAATGCACTCAAGTTGTAGAATTTTTTTTGTGCCACTTGCAAAGCTTGCTGATTTGATACATTGCTGTTATAAGAGTTTGTAGTTGAATTAAAACAAGTTGACATTGTTGGTTGTATTTGTCAGTCGAAGCTGATGATGTCTGGTGCTGGTTTGGGTTCTGATCGTGAAAGTGAGACTGCGTCATTTGTGAACTTGGCGCGTCGTGGTTCTGTCAGCAGCGGAACTCTAAAGACTCGAGTTGAAGAACGCATCAAGCTGTCCGTTCATGGCATATGTCCCGTTGGTCAGTTGCTTTCCATTTCATGAGTTTTTATTTACTAGAGTTATAATGCGACCTTCCAAATAGCCCCCCTCCCCATTACAGGTCTTGGCCATTCGTCCATTTGTCTTTTTCTATGTCCCATGCAGGTTTTTAACTTAAAGACCGAAAATGAAAGTAAAGCAGAAATCGTTGTAAACGCTTTCATGGTTACATGTAACTGGTATGCTCGCCAATTTTACAGTCTGGGTTAAAGTTAGCATTGCACAACTGTAGGTGGATGGCAGTCTAGTTTTCTTTTCATAGTTTTTCAGGCAAAACAATAACCAAAATACTTAATTATGCAAACATTTAGCACTTCTTATTCTATTTATAGCCAGTCACTGATTTCTATGACTGATCTGTCTTTTCTATAATTGATTGTCAGTATCAGTATGTGTAATTAATTGTAATGTTGTGTGCTCCACTCAGGTCCGGAGATCACACATGACCTGATACAGCTGCTGCAGAAGCGGCTTGATGATGCCGTCCTCAATGAGATTATCTTGACGCTCTCACGCAACCCAATGTACAAACTGTCTCCAGAAGATGTGCAGGTAAACGTTGCGAATAGGAATTGAAATTGTACATCATCGTGATCAATTATTTTTGCTGTGTTTGTTACATTATGAATGTAGAGGATACATCTCATAATTCAGTGAGAATAAAACTCTGTTACTTAGCTTGCTTTTAAATTTTTAATAGTTTAATATTTTATAATAATAATTTCAAAATTTTCTTTGCAGATTCTGTACAAAAGATAGTTATTTTTCTTCAATACTGTGTTGCTGTTATTTGAAGATATGTCAGTTAAAATTATACTCGCAGTTTTCTTTGCAACGCAATGTTGTAGTTGTCATGATGATTAGTAATTTGTGCATTTTTTGGCTCAAATATGGCAGTCCACTGTACTAACCACTAGACTACCGGCATCGGGCTCAAATATGGTAAAGCTTGTTTAAGATAAAATTAAGACTTGTGAGTTGGAGAAACTAGAAAGTAGTTGTGAAACGTGAATAAACGAAAGTATTAGGAGAGTTTCAATTTGTGACTGTTTATGTGTCGTGTGTGTATTTGTGTGCAGTTCATACAGAAGCCTTCATCTCAACCTGAGTCGTGTCTCCAGCTGCTTGTACCGCCAAGTGCTCTACTTCACCAGGCAGCTCTCGGCTACTTTCTTCGCCAGAACTTGCTTCAGTTTCTGTTTGTGCCAAAGTACCAGGATTCAAGTCGTCCGGAAAACACGTTTCAGGATTTCATGTCGCTGTCAGCGGTTGGCTACAGTGACGCGGACGTGTTCCTCTATCGACCTCAGCAGGCCGGCAGCAAAGGTCAGTCGTCTTTTCTGTAATTGAAAACATTTATTTAGTTATGAGTAATTTTTAGTGGAAGATTATCAGATCTTTTCTGCCAGTATTGTTTGCAGCAGTTATGAGGACATGCATACATAAGCTGTTTTTTTTGTTTTGTGTGTCGTGTATTTTTATAAAAATTTATTGTCAGTACCACTACGTTAAAATTGCCAGAAAGACTGGTGTTTGAAATGACATATGTCTGGTGGGGTGTAAAACTTTCCTAATATACATTTACTTAACCAATGAAATGTATGTGTATATTGGAGTGTTATCAGTTTCCGTTTAGTATGTTGCATGAAACAGAAACTGGTGACTTTTGTGTAAGCTTGTGTAAAAGAGGCTCTTTTTGCAATTGTTAAAAAGTATCAGTCATGTAGTTTTAAAATTTATAGACAAGTTTTTTTGCACCTGATGTATGCCGTAGCTGGTTAGACAGAAATGACTGTTGCATGCCAAATTTTTTGTTAGATATCAGACAATTTCAAAGAACCTTTGTGTTAAGGCTTAAATGAGTAATTTCACTAATTTAGAGGTTTTCAGAACATCATGAACTATAAATATAACTATAAATTTACTATTTACTTACTTACATTTGCATTATTTTGTGCATGATGTAGCAGTTTTGCTACGTATATTCTAGGGGGCTGATTTGTTGTGTCATTACCAGGTTTGGCATGCATATTTCTGGCTTTCGTGGATGGCAAGGGTCAACCAGTGCAGTTGCTAGCGTCACCGAAACCATCGCCGAATGCTTTCACGGAGCCCATAGATCGGTCGATGTTTGATTCACTCCTGCAGGTCACTGAGTTCAAGCCGACTGCAGGTTCAGCAGCTGGCAAGTCTCCAGGTCAGTCGATGCTTGCTGGATGATGTCTGCAGCCCAGATGATACTTCGGTCTTTTTGATTTCGTTTGCATTCTATTTATGTTTTTTATTTTGCTGCTCTTCAAAATTACGATCAAATTTCATTTTAGCTATATTTGAGTGATGTCCAGACATATCGTTCTGACAGCCATGATAGTCTCATGATAGTCTTGATCTCTGATACTGCTGACTGAGCATTTTCACGACTCAAGCCACAAGCCACAACTCGACACTGACGCACGTCTTGTTACCTACCAGGTCTTCTTTAGCTAATCGCTTTGTACACGTGTAGTTTATTCAGGGTCCATTGTCATACGTTGTCATTTGTTTCTTTTAGCTTAACCAGTATGACAGTCATTTGTAACCAATTAATTGGAGATAAGAGACAAAATTCCGTACTGTGAGACTGACGTAGCCTGCAGCTGCAGAGGCATAATTTGAAGCAAGGCAGCGGGCATCCATTGGAGATCAAGGAATAAAGCATATCTCATTAACGTTAAAACAAGTAATTTTTTAAACGTTATAGTAAGAATTGTTTCAAGTGAACCTGATCAAGATTTTAACTGAAATGTTTGCAATGTTTGAAATGTTTGAATTATTTGTGTGTCAGGTCCAACAAGCCTCATTCAGTTCACAGTGTGGCAGTGTGGCACAATTGATCTAAGCCTGCTCTGTGAACTATTGAAGTCTGCTCTGCGTCATTCAGTCTGTGACATTATTCTCGAGTATTACCTGCTGACGGCGCCCATCTGCCGTGTGCCGGCGCATTACTGCAAGGGCATGCTGTCTCCAATGCATTCCGCTCCCAACTCACCGAGCAAAACTGTCTCCTCATCAGGTAACCACAATCGTGACTCAGAATACAATACAATACAATACAATGACTGCTCACAATATTGTGACTATTGCAAGTATCGACAGTTTTTAGCAGTCATGAAGGAAACCCATCTCAGTGCTGTGGAGCGTCATCTGCCATATGGGATCACTCACCGTTATCTGCCACTGAATGCAGGTGAGCATGCCCCATTTTAACCAGACAGGTTGTTACTCAATTTACCTACCCAAGAGGGATGAAAGACTGAGTTGGCCTGAGTGGTTGGTTAAGAACGTATGAAGATATTTTAGCTGCATCTGCTAACTGGGCCCAGCAGCATAGTACAACTGCGACACAACGTGTTAACCACCTGATCACGCCATCACTGTTTGCCGACTTTTCCAGCAAAATTCACTCTAAGTTAGCCAGGTGTCCCAAAGGTCGTTGTTGTTTGTTTGCTGACTGCAGTGGACAGCCGACGCATGCCGATGTGTATGTCCGGCGCTGCGGTGCTGAAGCAGGGCCCCAGCTACTTCAATCGCACCGAATCTTCTTCACTGATTCAGTCCTCACTGGCCGAAGCATTCAACGCTAAGCAGGTTGTACTGTCTGCTGTATTTAACAGCATCATGAATGCTTTAACCAAAAAACTTCCATTTTCAGTTGGCGTGCTGGAGATAAACGTTTATAATATTAATTATATCAGTCAGTTATTGTTATCAGTTGGATGTCATTCTATGCTGAAGATTCGTTGCGTGCTCATGCCTTTTGTGACATTGTGGCCTTCACTGATTGCAGTCTGCTGACATGATTGTGCTTGTCTACGTCTCGGTGCAACTTCTACTTATTGGCATCAGCCTTTTGGAACTATTCTCTGTTTAAACTGAAAGACAGTTACATTTGCAGATGCTGCTTCAAGACACGACCGCTTATTCATAATGGGTGCTGCCTCTGAGAATTGTGTTTAAAATGGACTGTGTAAATCTGCACATTCATCAGTTGATTAACTTACTGCTTGCTATGGTTGTTTGAAGGTGGCTGATGATGTGGCTGGTGTCAGCGGTGAAGTATCTTTGAGCAGTGAACATGATGCTATGATGCAGCAACCTCGGCATGAGCTGGCGCAGAAGATACGCCAGTATGAGACCGGGGAGAAAGGGAAGCTGAATGGTATCTTTGCTGGCTCACTGCGTCATTGGCTTGATCACTGCGCTAACCTTGGTAAGCTGCCTGCTGTATCTGGCTATTGGTACATCGTCATGTTTTTGACAGTAGAGACTATCATGTACTCTGTTGTTGCCAGAGTCTGCACATGCCTTAAGTCATAAGCCCGTTGGTGTGAGGTGGTCTTGAAAGCAGTCGGCGTCGGAATTTCTAATGAGCAGCTGTACACTCTGTTCATCTGTTAGTGGAATTTACTGCGCTGCATGACAGTGTCTTTTTATCGCCATTTTTTTAACGCTGTGATCAGATACTGAACTCATTATTCAGCATTTCAGTGGATTAAACTAGGGTTACTCTGTTTGGTATTATTGCTGCGGTTTTTCTTTGCTATGTGTGTTTCTTGTGTATGATTAAAATAATTGTAATTATTGGTACTTTTTGTCAGTCCCGTTGGCAGTTACCTTTCCAGCCAGATTCATAATTCGTCATATTCTATATCTGATGCCAGCAGTTAAACCCAGACTATCTCAGTGGAGAATCCAGTACTTTTATTATCCAACTGTTAAATGTCACTGCTGTGTTTATTTTTTTATATTTACAATAACTGGATCTCAGTATTGTAATTCATCTGCTGTTAACAGAGTATGATGTGTAAATTTTATTTTATGCTATATATTTATTCAGTTTATTAGTTTTATTTCAACAGTTTTTTTTCTGTGCTCAGTATGGCTGTGTTCTTGTAACGTTAGACTGTGATTTGCAACAGATCAGACGACTTTCCACATTCCTGGCTTCCAGCCAGCAGTGTCATTAAAAGATTTAAAAATAAATTATATTTCAAAGAACTAGAAAGTGTGATATTTTTGCAGGGGTGCCGGCTGTGTCGAAGTTTGAGTATACATTGCTGAGTCGATTTCCAATCGACTGCGTTCTGCGAGAGATGGTGTCCGTGCTGCAGACAGACACACCAGACAGTGCTGTTGCAGTCTTCCGTTCCCAGCATGCCGTTAGAACTCCGCCTGCTGAACCAGTTTATGTCCGCTATGTTCCTTCACGGTCGTCAGTCTCTGTGAGTGTTGATAAAATTTGACTTTGGCTTGATGACATAGTGGATAGGATGCTGCACTTATGATTAAAAGGTTGTGGGTTTGACTTTTGGTTTGACTTGGATGGGGGACTGTCTGTCGACAGATGAACCATCTCTCCGTAAAACCAACATGAAGGTCAACTCAGCCTTCCATCCCTCTGGGGGTATGCATATTGAGTAGCGGCCTGCCTGGCTGTAGTTAAGGCAGGATGCTTTCAGTGTGTTAGGTGGCAGGTAACACTGTATGATCACATATGGCAGGTGATGCTTTCTAGCTCTGCAGTGGATTGTTTATAAAGATTTAAAATTTTTTTGGGCAAGCGTGGGAACTGCATGTGCTCTAAATTAGTTATGAGAACATAATTTATCATTCATATCGAAACTCTCATTGGTATGCTATATTTTGTGACTTGCTGAGATAGTCATAAATATCTTTCTTGTGTTTTAGATTTGAGCTTTAATGTGAGACATTTTTGTCTTACTGGGTTTTCTTTTACCTGATTTTTTGCTGTTCCTGTCAGTATTTTTGAACATTTTTCTTAAACGTTTATTGCTTCAGACAGAGCATTTTGCTGCTGTTGTACCAAGTGACAGTTTGAAAGCTCTGTCTGGATTTGGAAGATTTACTTAATTTGGATGGTAAGAAAACATTTGAAGTATTTGATTCTTGATACCAGTAAATGCTGGTGATTAAAAAACGTATTCATTTTACAGCATGTGTAATGTCTGTGTAGCAGATGAAGGAAGAGAGATCTTCGTCAGATGTTAATTTAGACACGGTGAAGTGTACCACGCCAGGATTACCGTGTCGATCATACTCCTTCATTCTGATTGGACGCAATGTTGACCAATGGCGTTACTGCTTAGAACTTCCCGAGCATGATACATCCATACAGAGCACTTTTAAAAGTCAGTTTTGAACTGAATATTTTTATTTTCAATACGTTATGATCACTTTTGAAAAATCTTGGTTATTGTGAGTTGTCGGGATGGAGACTTTTAGGCAGAAATGTGCATTGTGCAGTTTTGCCGTCACGTGACTGGTGGTGTAGTAATAAAAAACCAATTGCATGTTTTCAGTTGTTTTTCAACGTAACAGTTGCATGGTTTCTGCCATTTTTTTTGCCTTAACCGTCATTTTCAACCGGGGTTCCACATCTGTCTAGGGTTCCGCAGCTGGCCAGTAAAAAAATAACCAAACCAACGTGCAAAATCACGCCAGCCAATGTCGAAGAAAATCAGCACCAAACTCTATGTTAGAAAATCAGCACCAAACTCTGTGTTTGAACCAAACTCTATGTTTGAAATTGCACTGACCTGTTGTGTAGCTGTGCTAAATCATTTTTGTTGTTAGTAATTTTGGCATATCTGCATTGTAGGCTTATATTATAACGTAAGCCCCCTATGCACAACATTACTCAACTCCAAGGATTAGTGCATTATCTGAAATGAAGAAGATGACAAAGCACATATTGATTAAGATTATGGTTACAAAATCTCTTGACCATTTACTTGGTTAATTTAATTCTTTGAACACTCTGCTAAGGAAAATAAAAAAGCCTCATACGCCTATTGTCCAAGGGCGTCCACATGATAAATTTTCTGGGTTGGTGGCGAGGCTAAACGGCCATTGACGACCGCCTCGCTCGTCGCGTCGTGTTTGGTTAATATAAATGGGTTACAATAACGTACTGCTGCCTTTTAATGCGATTAAATTTCATATTATAATTCACCATTTTTGCCTGCTTTGTCGTCCCCATGAGGGCTCTGCCATGCTAGGGAAATGAGTCTGTAGACAC
>Ga0056128_1008637_pt1 | contig 12829 bp, 10 predicted proteins | sample WorMetLIZISLAND2_FD_71113 | JGI IMG/M metagenome (GOLD analysis project Ga0056128, IMG submission 71113) | Marine gutless worms symbiont microbial communities from Max Planck institute for Marine Microbiology, Germany - Olavius geniculatus... ...
ATCACAAAGGGTTAGGGTTAGGGTTAGGGTTAGGGTTAGGTTAACTTGATGGTGGCTATTTGCAATGGTGGCCTTTTGCTTCAGTTTTGCAACGATTTTATTTGATTAGATTATTATATAAGCAAGGTATTTCAAGTTCCTGTGTTTTATTTACAGTGACAATGACAGCAGAGTTTTTTCTATAGCAGTTTTTACAATACTGGACGTCAGCGCTTTGCAATTATAGCTAGGCATGAATATATAAAAAAAAATAGAAATGGATCATACTTGAATCCCCATCGTAGTTGGCCATCTTGTCATGTTGGTGGAGCTTAATGCTCCAATGATCTGAAAGATTTCTAAAATCCGTGGGGTAGTAGCTAACAAAGTGCCAACCAGAAATTGTTAGAGCAGACACACTACGCATTACCATTGCTCATCTTCGGCTTTTACGCTGATTTTGGCTTCACAGCCGTTTGTCTACGGCTTCATAGCTGTTTCCTGTAACCTTATAGTTACGTTTGGAAATGCGCATTGGGCTGAACTGATACGGTCTCAGCGCTGGGCAGGCATAGCAGCCTGCCCCCCCCCGGAGGTAAGATAAGGTAAGGTAAGGAGGATCATGGGATGTGTCTGTCACAGGGATGAGGGAGTGCAGTTATCCTGCCTGAGGATCACGCATGCCTTGCTGAGACAACTCCCCACTGATGACATTATCACGTTGCTGCCGACACTTGCGACATTTGTCGACAGTCGAAGTGTCGCTTGTCGTGCCGCTGTGTACGACGTTTTCATGTGGCTTTATGACAACTACACTACTAGGTCTGTGCAACTAACAAAGTTACTACAGTGTAATGTTCTTGAACAGTTTGCAGCATTCAGTCGTCATTCGAGGTGATAAGATTGTGTAGCCAAAGGCCTCAGTTGAGGCTTAAATGGTATAGCTTTTCATTGAAAATTCAGCTCAGAGTTACAGAGTGTCACCTGCCATATGGGATCACACACGGGTGAATGCACCCCACCATAACTTCAGCCATACAGGCTGGTAGGTTTAGATAATGAAAAGTAAAATAGGAACTGAATTAAGAGTTAAAAGCTAGAATTGATAACCATATTTATACCAAAACTAACATTATATTTTGTGAGATAATGTCATAGTGTGCAGTTAATGACATCTGCACGAAATTAAGAAAACCAGACAATAACTAGAAATAAAGTTGATTCTGTAGCTACGATGAAACAAATGCATGTTGTAGTGAAGTGATGCCCGGGTGTGGAGTCAATGAAATCTGCAAGAAGTCGAGAAACGTTTTGCTCATTGGACTTTCTGATGACGATGAAGCCAACAGGTTTGTTGTTTTCTTTTTTGTTTTTTATTCTTCTTTTTTCTTTCTTTTTCCGTCATTGTATGGGATGCTGATGTTTTCTAATTGCTCAGTTCCTCGCTGCTATGCACTTTGTTTGGGCCCTTGGAACTGTAGATGTATTTCGCTGCCCTATGGCATAAAAGGCACCTGAAGCAGGTTTTTTGCTTTGTGTGGTTAGTTGATTTGCATGAATATTTTGATTTTTAATACTGTGTTTGTTTGTGTCCCTGTTATTGAAGTTTTTATTCTAGTTTGGTTTGTTGGATTTTCGTTGTCATTACCAGTGGAAATGATTGCCTGGAAAGACTTGACTCTGACATGACCTGTTTAGTAATATGTTGAGTGCGTTGTTTTTAATAAGGCCAGATCACTTCGATCAAGGCCACAGTTGAGACCAGACATGATAAAGGCCAAAGCCACAGTATCAAGGCCATCCCACAATGCAATGGCTGAAGATAAAAGAACTCTTGTTTTTCGAAAAGTGCACAGTTTTATTTGCATCTTTGACCTCATGTCACTGTACGACGAACGTCACGAGTTAATGAAGAGTATGGATCTTGAAATATTTACTTGATGGAACTAAAAGGTGAATTGTATATAGGTTTACTGCAGGCCAGTCCTTTCAGATTTTGGCCATGGTTTTTGGCAAAGGCCAAAACTCTGTAGCCAAGATCATTTTGGCAAGGCCATGTATGGCCAAGGCCTGTCTATTGCAAGGCTTAAGCCAAGGCCAAGGACTAACATTACGCCTTGACTCGAGTGGGATGTGAAACACTCTAGGCTACTCACTCACTGGAGCTGATGTAATTGTTCGGTGGGCAGACTTCGTGTTCATAATTTCTGGAGTCATGAGACACGACTATCGACCAGCACCCTGGAGCGCCTGGTCGCAGTGTTAGCTGAGATGTATTCTACGGACTCCGAGACACAGTTCCTCAGCTATGCCACCAACTTCCTTCTGGAGCTGACGTCACGCAGTCCCGACTACAATGCTGAGATGTTCAAGCAGCCGTTGTCACAGTGCAAGTTCCAGGTCTCTAGAAAAAAAGCTGATAGTTAAACAGACATTGCTTTGCATTTGATTTTACGTGATACATTGCAAACGCTTTTTTGCTAACGATGAAGACTTGATTATACATGATGTCAACATCAGATTTATATAGTGCAGTATCACGATGCATCGCTATTGTAAACATATTATTTTGCTTGTGATGAAGACTAAAGAATTCTCAGAAGTGATCCAGAATCCATAAAAACGTCTAGATTGCCATCGAAATCTAATTGATTTATTTACTGGCCACAATCTTTTTGTCCAAAAAATTTGCCGTGGTTGTGAAAATTGCCATATGGTAGCACACAGGCATAGAAGCAGTTCTTGATGTTACTTTTTGTGTGTAAACTGTAGTTCGATGATTTGGTGGCTTCTACAATTCTACGTCTCCAAACTAGTAGTCTTCAGTGAATACTTTCTTATTTTGTAAAACAAGTAAGATATTATGGAATATATACATCATAATCTTACTTCCCAGCAAAGTTGGCTTTTTCCCCATTATGTTTTTTGGTATTCTGTCCTAGCAAATTTGTGACATCGATCATAACTATCAGCTTTTTTCTAGAGACCTGGAACTTGCACTGTTCATTTAACTGAAGTAGTGAGTTTGATGCGTGTATAACTAACGTACACAGGACTACAGGATTGAGTCAACATGGAAACATCGTCACGCTGCAATGACGCCACTGTTCATTGACACCCAGTCTACACTGGCCACCCAAGTGCCAGACCAGTCCACTCTACGCAGTGGCGGGGGTGTCGGCATGTCAGCTATGTCATCAGCTCAACTTAGAATGACCGTTGATGCCCATAATTTTACTGCCACACAAGCCGAAGGTTGGTAGCTGTAATTTTATTTATCTGTTCTTATTGATGAACAATTTTACGCGATTATAATGCAGCTATCCTAATAGTGTACAGTATGGTTCTTGTCTTTGTTCATCGTTTGTCGTTCTAACTTGAAAAAAAGGCATAGAAAAACCAAAATTGGTGTGAACTTCCCCAGGGCAGCAGTAACCATGTATGCCTGTCTTAAGCCCAAAAGGTTAAAGGTCATGGTTAGGGTTGCATAGATCTAGGTGGATGGCCACAGAAACAAGTCCGGTGAAGTTTGGTGCAGTGACCTTTGAGATTTAGATGTGAAATCGTACCCACCGAAAGTGCATTTTTCGGAAGAACATATTTTGGCCCCTAGCGGGTGCTGCACCCCCAAATTTGTACACGCGCTAGAGAATCACCAAGTCTTACTAGTGCACCCCCACTGGGGACGGCAGCCCCACTTACAACTTTTTTCAAAGGGGGGTCAAAAATTGGCTTAAAATGTAGCGTATTAGACAAAGGATCTTTGGAGCCAAAGGGAGTAGCTTCATGAGACTTTGCCACATGACGTGCTGTTAGATGGGAGTGATAACGCGGGTGCAACTTGTGGGGGGTCACCGCCCCCTTAAAAATTGGGGGGCAAAAAACGTCTAAAATTTATTACTTTTTACGACAACACTCTAGTTTGCCCGCAAATATCTCTGGACTGGATCGAGATATTGACAAGCGGTAAACGGCGTTATCAAGAACAGTTAATCCCGCATTGAACGAAAGAAATTTGATAAAGTTTAGTCCACCACCACCAGAGATTACGTGGCTAATGTTTACCCACCCAAATCAATTTTTTTGAAAGGTCATATTTTGACCTCCAGGGGGTGCTGCGCCCTCAAATTTTTACACCCGTTAGAACCCCCCGCTAATTTCCCCCAATCGGACTTAGGGCGCCGGCGGACTCACGTTGGGCTTTGCCCCAAATTTCTAGTTTATATCTAAAAAATCTAACAGTGTTTTAGTTTATATGCTAGATTAAACAGTCTGTCAGTTTTTTAGTACAAATACTTTCATATTGTAGTAAATTGTGTCACGTTGGTGAATATTTATTCCAACATTTGCCTTACAACGATTCACAACTGCTGTTTGCAGTTGTTTGGGCATTTTCTGGGTTTTTATTTTTTCATACTGTTGTGGTGGTGCACTGTGAATATTCAGGTGGAGATGCGTATTACAACTGGTTGACGGACACATTTGCTGACTACCCGTCATCAGTCAGTGGATCTATTGACTCTTCTTCTGTTGCTCAGTCTAGTTTGATGTTTACTATTGGTCGTCGCAGTTCGTCACGATCGCGTGTCACGAAGCGGCGACTGGTTGGACCAGACTTTGGCACGGACAGGCTGGCAGCCACCGACAACGTTGATGGGCCTGGTGGGATTTTTTGGCATTTTCTGGCAATTTGTGGAATTTTTGGTACTTTTTCCACATTTTAAACACTTTTTGCATTGTTTTGCAATTTCTGGCATTTTTTGGCACTTTTGACATTTTTTAGCATTTTTAGCATTTTTGGCATTTTTTAGGTTTATTGCATTGCAGTGTTGGCAGATTGTTTGCATTTTTAGGTTTATGGACTTGACATTTTCTAGGTTCAGGAGCTCGGTGAGTTTTGTTGGCATTTTGTTGTTCAATTTATTGACTTGGCTGTACTTTACATAAACTCCACAGTTAAAGTATATGATACCGGTGGATTAAATTTCGCACGGAGCTCCCTAGCATAGATATGTGATTGACGAATGGGCTGTATACGTTGACCATAGAGCTGAGTCAGTCATCGAGTGACATTCTGCGACTGAGGAAGCGATTTGTTCGTCATCGTGAGGAAGAAAGCCGATTGTTTTTTGCACAACGTCAGACTCGCTTGAATCAACAGCGAGAGGTCCGTCTGTCGACTCATTCTCTTTTCTGTTGTGATAGACTATTCTTGCAATCTGCATTGCTGAAGGCATTAAATTTGTTTATTGTGTTTTTGCTTACTTTCAATTTGCTGTCTTCATTCTTCTGTATGTTTATTTATTGTTTTTTTTGGTTTTGTGACATATCTGTCATTTTGCTTACACACCATAACCAACTTCAGGGTGAAATTAAATAATGTTAAATCTGTATGATTGAGTCATAATTTTATAACTCATTTTACAGCTCAGCAGTTTGGGATTAGAATTTATGAGCAGTTTGTTGTGTTCGTATTCGTTTTTCAGACATTTCTTGTCTATTACCTATTTGTTAGTTTCTTAGCAGCATGTTGAACAAATGTCGGTTTTCATATCAGCTTCGTTGTGAGCATATCCTTCGTGGTGATGTGTGGTTGATTGTAGAGATTGGAGGCAGAACGTAAGCAGAAACGTGAAAACGAGGTGACGATGTATCGACGTTATCGGATTGGAGATCTACCTGACATACAGATTCCACACTCAGCCGTCGTTGCTCCGCTACAGGCACTTGCCCAGGTAGTACGTTTGCCAGTTAGAGACAAATTATCCATATCGGTACTTATTTACTTACTTATTTACTGACTTATATGTTATCATTATTGTCATTTGCTAAATGGTGATCTCCACTCAGCTCTGATTGTTTTGCTGCAGGCACTTGTTCAGTTAGAGAAATTTAGTCACAAGATACACACATGCTTGGTTGTGTACTTCCTTACTTACTTGCTTACTTGCTTACTTACTTATTTATACACTGTTTGCGGAAAAAAAAACATCCCCAACATTGTTAATTGTAACTTGAAGAGGGATTATCAGATCTGAATATTTTTTATACAAATATTTTGGACACATCTGGGCATCATGTGACTGTTCAGTTGCCCATCTCACTCGATGTCTGCTTCTGCATTACCTGGGAACAAACAGAACCAACAAAATATTGCATTTTTTGATTGATTGATGATATTAGTGACTCATTCAGTCTGATTTGGCATTGATGGATGAGTTGATGAGTGAATAAATTGGTCCATTGGTTGGAGGATGATGTTTGTAGAATGACACCGTGATAGCTCGCCTGCTGTTGAGCTCCATAGTCAATGCACTGCTCGGCAAAATTGACTCCGAACTGTCAAAGAAAGATGCGGCTGAAATGACGGCAAAAATCAACGACGCCATCTCAAACATACTGCAGTCTTCTACTCAGTTCTACGCGCCTTTCATTGCTTGCCTTCTCGTATGTAGTCGCCTTTTCCATTAGCTCACTGCTCACCTGTTTAAGGTCACACACTGAAACGGTAACTAAATTATTACAAGACGGCTAAGAAAAACAGCAAAACTACAGATAAAATTGAGTTTTTATAATAACTACAAGTTGAATGGGGCATTACATAAGAAGGTTATCGGTTTTTTAATGTGTTGTTTTAATCTTTGGTTGGTCGTGGTGAGTAGTTGCTGCTATGTACAGTATTACTTCTATTTGTCAATGAACATAAACAGTCTTTATTCTTTCTATTTGTGGCTTTTTTGTTTTATTTTCTAAAGCTGGATTATGAAAGATTATGAAGGCAATTGCGCATTTGTCTACTACGTTTCAAACAATTTCTATTGTTTCTAATACGTTGCTTGTCTCTGTCTGCGGACAAAGCTACATTTTTGTTTCTGGACAACAAAGTAACAAAAAACAAACGAGCGTTGGGTCAGATATGTAACAAAAACGCACCCATTTGGGGGTGTGTGTATTTAAGGATGTTCTGCTGGCGAATGTGAAAAGTCTGCATGCCGATGCGACGGTCGTCAGTGTCATATCAACTGCCAGTCAGCTCCAGTCTCTAGGTCTGTGCTGCTTTTTTCACTTGTGATTTGGATTTATTCATAGTAATTTATCATAACTGATTGCTAGCCAAATGGTTTAATATAGTTGTGATTTATAACATTTGTACCTTTTAGATTGCTGCTGAGTTCAATCGCTCAGTCTCTGCAGTGTTTCTCTCTTTTAAAAGCTCTATTATTCCTAGTTACAAGAGCAAAGATACATCAGAAAATTTGGTTGCGAGAATGCCTCGGAATGGTTTTCAAAAGTTTCTGGGTGTAAAAAATTTGAAGCCGAACATTACTAATTTATGTGTATTGTTACATTTGTCAAAGTTTGTGGTTGAGCCGTGCAGGACACGTTTAAAGCTACCCGGGGGGTGGGGGGGTATATTTGCGATGTTAGCATATGAACTTGTAAGTAACGGATGATGCTGTTATCAAAAGTAGATGGTTTTCAACTGCAAGCTAAGCACACGGTCTTGGCAAGTAAGTAAGTAAAACATGATTTTATATACACTAGCCGTGAGATATTTATTTATAACATTTTAATGTGCATTCTTGTGACCATGGTGAATGTGGTGGTTTTTGTCAGGCATTTTATTGCTGGAGGAGCACATCATGCTGAGTGATGACAATGGAGGTGATGCAAGGACTGCTAAACGAGCACGCTTTGATCGACCTGCCGTTAGCACTAACGTCGCTCACTGGATCGAGCTCGCCAGGTTACTTACTGAAATTACTGGCTTACGTATTGCCAAATTGTCTCGGACTAGTCAAGTGGGATATCCACGGGAATAAATCAGGGTATGTAAAGCAGAATTTAATGAAATATCTGTATATCTTACAAGAATATAGTCGTAGATCTGAGTGCTGTGTGAGTGTGTGTGTGTGGGAAATATTTACACTTTTTTATTACCAGGTTTGCAGTTTTTGGTATTGTTAGTTACGGATAATGTCTTGAGTCAGTTTTTTTTGGTTTTTCTTTGAATTCTGTACTGCAGTATGCAGTCTATTGATATATAGTAGTGAGCTAGTGTACATAATAGTTAATTCACTATAAATACTAATGAGACAGTGTACAGAGTGTATTGTGCATACTAATGAGCTGCTGATGTGAAATATGATGTAGTCAATGCCATGTTTAGTAATCAGGTCACATCTCATGAATGATACTAATTAGCTGTGCATATTAATGAGTGTACTGGCAGTCTAGTGATATAAAAGGACGATGCTGCAAGAAGTTAATGTAATTAGCTGTGAATATTTATGAGTGTACAGTGCATACTATTGAGCCGTTGGTGCATACATTACAGGCTGTACAAGTCAGTTGGTGAATATGACGTGGTGAATGCTGTGCTAAGTAATCATGTCACAACTCATGAGGTTACGCTGCAAGCAATATCAGCCGAGGTCCACGCTGACTACACGCTTGCTGCTAAACTGTACAACCAGGTCATTTCCATTATTTGCATCGATTAATTACTTATACTGATATGGTAGCTGAATAAGTAATAGGGGTCATTACGTTCTACTGAGTGTGTTGGTTTGTGCATCCCGAAAAGAGCGCTGACCGCCAGATGTCACGAGCATCGTTGGATGAGCACCGATCCTATCCAATGCGATCCCAAAAAGATTGTTAGCATGATATCCCATAAGCCAGCAGAGGCAGTTTCATCAAACTTCTGTTGATTTTGCATTTAGGCCAGAGATCAACTGATTAGGTTTTAATGTTTTGAGGCGCCAAGGTCAAGGTCACTACAAGGTCAAATGCGAAGAACTTTGGAATGCCATATCTTCTGAAGGTTCAACACATTTTTTACTCTGCGCACGCTACGTTCCTAGCCTTCTTGGAAAAACTTCAAATGGCCATATCTCAGCAACCGATCATCCGATCCACTTCCAGATTGGTTCTAGGGTGGGGCTGTCTGGGTTGGCCAATTTAACAGTGCCATTTATATTAACGCCCAAATGACCCTCGTTGCCATAGCAACGAAATTTGGGACAAAATGGGCTATAACTTGGCTTCTGTAAGAGATATCTGCAAGTTTTTTGCGTGTATGAATGGGTTTTTGGGGATGCGCCGTTGAATGCTGCAAACCACATTTTTCTTTAACCAACCCCCGTTGCCATGGCAGTGAAATTTGGGACATAATTTGGACTTCTGTACAAATATGTCTCAGTTCTTTAGTTGCAGTTGTAGTGGTAGCAATACTGTAGTAGTACTAGTAGTAGTAGTATCCGCGTTTAATGTGCGCGGAGTATACACTAGATTAGTTACAATCTAAAGTATTTCTTGTTGTAAAGTAACATTGTTAAAGGCATACTTATTGCTGTTGTTCTGACAATGATAAGAGCAATTTTTCTGTCTTAAGATCTTGCTTACAGCTTATGATAACTTTCAGTGTTAGTGACAAAATTTGCCACATTGAACAAAAAATTGTGAAGAATAGCAGTTGTTGTATTGCCATTGTGGTAACGAATTGTCGCCATTGCAGGGTCTGTCGGAATGTAGTTCCGTGGAGAGTGAAACCAGTGAAGCTGAACTTGAACTCTGGCAGCAGAGTCGACTCATGGTACGTCATTTCTACCTGCAGTCATGTTTTAGCATTTCAGTTCTCTTCCAACGTTTTTGCTTCTTTAAAAAGCCGTGTTTCTGGCCGTTAGAAAATGTTCAGTTTTGGGCGCCTTTTTTCGGATCAACCTGAAGTAACTTTGGAATTGTCTGAGTGAGTGAGTGAGTAGTTTTTTAATGGCACATCAGAACAAAATGGGCCATTCAGTGTTATAAATTGTTAAAAGGAGTCAAAAGCATTTAACTTCATGCATTAAAAGAGAGCATTAAGAAACTGATAGTATTACATACTAATATTATGTTTCATTGTCATATTTTGGGTCATCTGGTGTTGTGATTTTTTGTTTGTTGTCTGTTTTTTATCATAGTTTACATCCATGTCGTACATTTTTGGACTTCTTAAGCGGCATAAAATGACTGATTCTGATGCACATTTGTAATCTACTTGTATTTCACGTAGGACACGTCACTAAGGTTTATAGGCCTACTTGTATAGTGTTAGCACATTGTTTGCTGCCATAGTCGCCTTGGTTCAGGTTGGGTTGGATCACGGGTCACTCGTCAGCTCCAAAATGTGGGTCGGGTTGGGTCGGGTTAGAGTTTGTATGGGTTGGGTCTCGTGAGGTCCAAAATAATGACTCGCAGTTAACTGCAGCTTGCCCTACATGGTGTGCGCATGTCCATCTATGTGATTATGTGTACTGTTGGTAGTGCTATGATCGTCTGTGTCAATGGGATAAGATGGAGAGCGTGTGTCATTTACTGCTGTCAGACTCCGCAGCCGGCAGATCTAGTGATGATGACACTGATCTACCACTGGACACTGTCTGGCAACAGACCGCCAGTCAGGTTAGCTCTTCTAGTTCTCTGTGCAACGTTAGTATACCACAGCTTTTGCTTGCTTGTTTACTGTCAGGCAGAAAATCAACAAGGACTTGGATTTTGGATTTTGTTATGTAGTTGGCAGGACCCCCAAACTGGGGCATCACATCGACAGGCTGGAGTGTGTGAACAACTTGCCCATGGTTGTTACCTGATAGTGCAGTGGCTCGGAGTCGAACCCCTGACCTCCGATACGCTAAGCACTAAACTATCAAGCCACACCATCATTTACTTACTTACTTACTATTATTCGACATGATGTTTGTGGCAGACTGAACTGGCAGACAGCTAAAAAAATTGTTACTGGTTCTATGAAGTGCATATCAGCGGATGATTATCTGGCTAAGTTACAGTTTAATAGACAGAAGTTCTGGACCACATGTCCCATTTTACTGGCTGCAATTTTATCACATGTATGTTATTTTGCGGAAGTTATTGACTCTGTTGTTTTGACATGTAGTATTTTTTTGCATTGTGCAATTTCCTCTGTGTCAGTTGTTTTTGTTAAGTTGTTTTGTTGATTTGCCCATCAACTGACTGCATGCAGGATGCGCTGTTGCCGTATCTGATGCGGAGTAAAGTGAAACGTCTGCTAGCAGGATCACGCGATCAGCAACCTCTGCTCAAGTTCATTGATAGCGCCATGCTCGTTGCCGACAGAAAACAGATCCTCGAGGTATTCTGTACTTTTGTGCTGTGAGAACTTTGACGTCATCTGTCTTTCTTTGAATGTTTTAATGCAGTTTTTGTTGGTATAAGTCAGCTGTTGGCTAGGATATAAGTCTCTAGCTTTCATTCTCTCTCTAGTCGGTTGGTTGTGGGTCAACGCACGAGACCACAAGTTCACGTCAGGCTTCACTACCTTGTGACACCTCCATCAGTTTGTCAGTCTTCATTCCGGTCAACCTCTCGACATAGTCTGCTTTTGAAAATTCTTGGATTTGGGTCACCATTACCACCGTCCTTTGATCACTTTCTAGTTTGGCCGTGTGCACGGTTTCGTAAGTTTCATAGAGGTTCATTGGTAGCTTTTTGAGTAATCTTGCAGACAGAGAGGGGTAAACGCATAACCTCTTGACTTTGACATTCATAGTATCATATACTCTGTGCTCCATAAAAAACGTGCCACTTTACTTTTCTTTGTTTTTATCGGTGTATTTCCTGCAGTGTTATAAATTTGTATTGCTCACAGCAGTGTTTGATGCACATTTGACGCGTCTCATTAAACCAGTCATTCATTCATTCATTCATATGTTTGCCAATTATTGACTGATTTTCAAAATCCTTCCACTGGCACACACTGCAGACAAATGAATCATTCGTATGACACTAGACTGTGTTATACTCACACAGTCTAGTGTCATACAGACCATTCACTGCAATGTTGGTCGTAGTGTTTTTTTCTCAATTTTACCAAAATGTTTGTTTGTTATTATCGTTATGTATGCATATTTCACGAGGTAGCTTAGAGACACATTTACAGTGTGGTGGGATATGTAATACTGCAAATTGTCTGCAGAGTGTGCCAGTGAAAGAATTTTGAAAATCGGTCAATAATTGGCGAAGATACAGAAAAAGTAAAGTGTCACGTTTTTGGCGCACCCTGTATATGACATCTGTATGTGTAGTCGTGCTACAGTGAGCAGTTGGCTCTGCTATACAGTTGGCAGGAAGATTATGACAGAGCCAAGTACTACGCTAACATGGCGCGTAACGTCTTCTATCAGGTCTGCTGATACAAACTTGTATGCCTGTTATGTTATGATTTGGCCGTCTTCCTAATTCGCTACCTTGTGGTCTTTTCTGTTCTTCTGTCTGTCTGTCTGTTTCTTATGTGCTGCTAAAGTATAGAAAAATGAAAAAAAATCAGTGTCACTATTTCACACCTTAGAAGTGATTGGTATGCTGATTTTTAGTTAGAAATGTCTGAGGTTACAGTTAGGGTTGTTTGAATCTGGTCGAGATAGTTACCATTGGATTTGCTGCTATTTATGATACTTTGCCTGTCATTTTCATTGGTTTAAATTGTGTCTCTTTATCACAGTTTAGTTCAGCCTAGCTTGGCTTGGCTTGGCTTCTCTTAGCTAAGGTTATCTATAAATAAAGCTAAGCTCAGTTCAGCTCAGTTCAGCTTGGCTTAGGTCATGTCTATGTTTGCGCTGCTTGCAGCGTGAGGCGTGTTTGAGAAGTGCTGCATGTTTTAGTGTCTTGCTACGGCACTAGGGCGTTCTGCGACATGATACTTTGCTGCATTGAAGTGCTACATATGGTGGTCCGTTTGGCTGTTCTGGTTTGCTGATTTGACGCCTTGTTTCGTCCGTCGTTGACACTTGCCATGTTACGATGTCTTGCTCTGTGCTGACACGTGCTG
>Ga0056128_1008638_pt1 | contig 12828 bp, 8 predicted proteins | sample WorMetLIZISLAND2_FD_71113 | JGI IMG/M metagenome (GOLD analysis project Ga0056128, IMG submission 71113) | Marine gutless worms symbiont microbial communities from Max Planck institute for Marine Microbiology, Germany - Olavius geniculatus... ...
ACATCGCAGTGCAGAAGGCTCAAACTTTTGGGGGAGCAAGAGCTATGGCCTGCTCTCCCGTGCCAAAAGTTGGGGGAGCAGCTGCTCCCTCTGCTCCCCCTGTTCCAACGCCCATGATAACAAATGAATCCGACTGGACTAGAACTACACTGGATACACATTAGTGATACACGAACTGTGTGTCTTACCGGATGTCGATCTTGGCTGCAGGATACAGCGAAAGCGAATCCAGTTAACTTCCACATTCCGCGCTTGGTGACGACAATGCTGTGCGGGTTCACGTTCAGGTGAACTATCTGCTCCACGTTGTGCAAGTAAGCCAGCGCTTCCACGATCTAACACGCCATACGTAATAAATTGACGTTACTCTAAGAACAGTTTATCTATTAATGATGTCTAGAATCGTATTTTACCGCGGGCCACATTTTCGAAACTCCTTCAACAGATTTTAGGAAAATTTCTAGGAAAGCTTCGACAATGTGGCCTCTGAGTCAGATCGCAAAGTGACTGGGTCACTGGTTCGAAGAAGAACTAGTACGAATTTGGCCATAGCCGAGGGCCGCCACAGCCAGGACCACCGTAGCCAAAAATAAAATTTATCCAAATTTCTAACTCTATTATTAACACTAATCTCGGGCTTTTCGTATTCTTCTCTTCGGATGTTACGAGAAATATGGAAGAAAAGCAGTCAGTATTCACTCAGTCATAATGATCACCGGACTACATTAGCTATTCAAACACGCATAATGTGAGTACAACATTACAGCTTTGTAGGCCTACTTAACCTGGAACTGCTATAAAAGCGACAAAAACGAAACAGATTAAAATACTGTCGTTCAGACAGTTTGACACATTAGATAGTGACGTCATATTAAAATACAGCTTTGCTAGATTCGGGATATTAGGCCTACTCAGATCAGTCACAGAATGCCTATGACTAAGCTATAGTTTCGTCCTATAATGATAAACAGTATAATTTCTGAGCTGCGGTAGATCTATTTTCGTCAGACCGTCCGTCGGCGTTTCGTTGTGGCTCGTCTGCAGTTTGTATCGCGTGTCCGCACAGGTTGTCACGCGTCGCACTGAGCTTGTTTCTAATGCATTCTGGCAGCGTCGGGTCTCTGTGACAATCTGATTTCTCTTAATTAACCTACTAGCCAATGCGGTAGGATTCAGTCGTAATAGAATCGACAGCGCGTACCAACACTGTGTCAGAAGAGGCAAGACAGAGTATAGCGACAGTCGGGATCAGACCTTGCGATTTGGCCCGTTATTCTCCAAATTCTGTATTTTCCAGCTATTGCTTTTTTGTTGTACGCCATTTTCAGGTCCTGCAATTTTAGCGGCTCCGATCATATCATCTGCTTATATGAAGCGACGTAAGTTTGAAATGTTGTCTTTCAGACAGTGGACAAAATGCGTGGTATGGAATAAAAAAAATCGTTAGCGTAACACGAGTCCACAGGCCAGGTGTGACAGACGCACGCTTGGTCGATATTCTGTCGACAACGTCAGTCCGGAGACACGAGAGCAGCAGCAAGATGCGTATTTGACCAGATACATCCTCGCAAGCTCCAAGCACCGCGAACGTGCATTCGCTTTGGTTTGATGCAGCGGCGCCGTTGGTTAAAAACTTAAAATGCAATTTTCCGATAAACAGCGGCAAATTTTCGACAGAAGAGATATCAATGCTCAAAATTTCAATTTCCCTTCTGAGGGATTTTCGGTCATAAGTTGTGTTTTTTTCGTAAGAAAAATTTTACCACAAAAACCAAATTTTTCCGACAGACTAAAATTAAGGGGGAAAGACAAATTGCCATTTTGTATCCACTCTGTCGTGACGCTAATGCTTTGATGCATTTCAATGCTTTGGCAAAAACTTGCGTCTTAACAGCCAAGGATCCGCGCCTAGTGCCGACATGTATGCGGCTGTCGGTCCTGTTGCCGAGAATCTTAGGCGTTGGCAGTAAACTAGGCCTACGACGCACAGGCATGCATTATTCAATTTAGTCCCTTAAGGGAAGCAGCGTTGCATTTCGTTTTTGAAGCTTTAGCCGAAATTTTACAGAACGTAACTGGCAGCAAATTTTTTGAAGCAAACAGAACTCAAGACAACTCGCAAATGTATAAGAAAACGTTCATTGAAGGCTGACCTGTAGAAGACCGCATTTGATCTCGAGCTCATCAAAGCTGTGATCCTGCGCATGGACAACACTATAACTTTTAATTCAACAAAAGACATTTATACATTAAAATATTCACGGCATCACACGTTGTTGAAGCTAAATTATTTTCATACAAATGTTACATAATCTCCCATTTAAATGAGGCAAAGTCCCGATATAGTTTTTCAAACAAAATTTAGTGCTAAAAGTCATAAACAATATAGACAAATATTCAACAAACTTTAAACGTATTTTAAATAGGGGTGTAGTACTGCAGGTAGGCCTACGTACAAATATTTAATTAGTAACGTTGAATTATAACAAATAATTACAAAAATAAAAATTACTACTGACATTTTACAAAATATGTTTGTAATATTTCCAAGTTTTACAACCCTTCGCCTTAATTTTGCTTTTTGGCGAATTTCATCTGCATTATGCGCATGGAAATTAAGACAGAAATAAAAGATAATTGTTTTACTTCTGATAAACGAATATTAAACCACACTCAGCTTGCACCGGTACTAACAGTGTTTTCATGATTTTCGGCTGCGGTGATGCGGAACAAACCAGAAAACGGTGTAGTCTGTGTGATCTGAGCATATTATGCCGCACTGTCTGGGGTGGTATAAGTTCGTACTGCGTACTCGCTTACCCCCTAGTACGGTATCTAGCACATAGGAGCCTGCGTACCTTGTATTGTTTGACGACACCGGGAGGTAGTCGGTCTCGTTGTCCTAGCAGATGTCCCAAACTTGCTCTCAGCGGCACAGTCGCAAACGACAAACTGTCACTGTGCAATCAATCAACAAGCAACCAAAATTGTTTGATATGAAGCGAAATCGCTTCTTCTGTATTCGCCAAAAGCAGCAACAATTTCCAATGTCGTATTTTCGGGGTCGATCACCCAAATCTGCCTTTACCCTGCGGAGTTAAAAAACCAATCTGACGCATTGTGTCCTTAAACATCACACGTGTGCCTACCAAATGAAAATCCGTCGAAATTTATAAGCAGGGCGCACGAATGTGATAAACGAAATGAATAGTTATAGACGTAATCGTTTGCGCTATAGAGCGATTTTGCATATAATGCACATCGCTATAATGTCCTAAACAAACACTTATTACTTACGTCGGTTTGGAATGTTTATATCCACCCTATAACGATCAGAAAACATTCATCGCTAACCAGCAAAACTTAAAAAAACAAATTTGAGACTAAGTGTGAAAATGAAATTCTCCAATACGGCTCAAAAGTGAAAAAAGCCAGGGGAGCGCAAAGCTTGAAGGCCACTGAATATACAAAGTGGAACAGCTAATGCGTCGATGTATTTGCCTCGCTACAAATCCGTCTGATGAAGTGTTGAAATATTACGCGACGTGACATCCGGTGTACCGTCTTCGCATATAAGTAAATAAGCAAGTAAGTACGAGATGAAAAAATTAAAGGCGAAAATTAGCATTTAGCTATCACAAACTTATACTTCAACAACCGCTTGAACTAGGCCTACTCGAAACTATGTCTATTTGCTTCAGATGAACTGGAACGTTCAAAGCTGTTCTACACCTTACGGGAAGCTGCGAAACACTGTCTGCAAAGTGGTTGAAAGTCCGGCTTGACAACCTAGCACGAACCGTGATGCATTTAAGTCGTTGATATCAAAATCCTTTCAAATGCCGCCTTCGAGCCACACCCATGGAACTGTCAAACGTGTGACAGCTAACTGACATAGTATTAGTCCTAGTTCGACCGACGTTTGAACCTCACGTCATAAACTACAACTCTGTCAGAGTTCCACGTCACACAAATCGTTTATCGCTCGCTATTTCTGAGGTGATTTTTTGTAGGCCTATAGATAAGCCACCCAGATCAACGTAGTGATAAACTACTAAGTATTTTCGAATTAAATGCGAAAAAGTACTTTTATGTAGGCTAAAACTGTTTTGCATGCAGCACCTGGCGATGCGACATTTAGTTTACATTTGTACGACGACGTAATTATGACGTAAAGTGACAGCTAATTTTTATTTCTGACCAAGCAGTATGATACACACCGATAGAAGTTACATAAATATCCAAGAACAGTGCAAGCTTATGCCCTATATATGTTTGCGTAGCTTAATTTTACACACTGAATGCAGACAGGCAAAAGTCCGCCAATTTAACTAGCGCATCTTTCGGCATGGTTCAACTAAATGCATAGCTGAGAAGCTATTCTTTCTAAAAAGGTGTAATATTGTTTACAAAAAAATTTGAGCTAAGGCTCACGAGACGCGCGAAAGCCTATAGCAGTTTCGGTTCAGTAGTTTAGCTGAAAATTGGGGTGTTCACGCTGAATTAATATACAAATTCCAAATTCTCTATCTGGATCGCATAACGATAGTTTCGTAGCGCCATCTTGTGAATGATATAGACTTGTGTCGCAGCCCGAAATCGCCAAAAAATCTATAAAACTCCCTATTTTGGCGTTCAAGGTCATTAAATTCGGCGCCAATCGAGAGCCCATTAGTGATTAATAGTAACTTAAACCCTACCTCGCACCGTTACTGAGATACAGCGACTAACTGGCCAAAAATCGCAAATTTTGCCCACTTCCCTCTCATTTAGCGCCTTCGTTCGGGGTGACTTCCTTCGAATTTATGGAAAAGTTTTACGGTTCCTGAAACTAGAGTCTTCCAGGCAGCATATGGTGAAGATGTGATAATTCTAGCTTGCACCGCTTTTGACTGATCCACCCGTGTAACAGACAGACGGACAGACGGACGGACAGAATTGTGATGGTTAAGACGCGCTGAAAGCAGTAGCTGCTTTCGAGCGTAAAAATTAGGATTTAAATCCAAATGGGAAATAACTTGATTTAAATACAGATTGCTTCCGACCGTCAGCACAATGCGTGTGCGCGGTGGCAGCGGCTTGCGCATGAAATACGCGGTGCCTAGGTTCAAAGACGAACTGCCAATCACAGCAGGTGCGCTGCTGAGATATCAGCAGCTGCGCAACAGCCAGCCAGCCAGCCTCCAGCTACCTGTGTATGTGTGTGGTCGCTGCATCCAGTTCTCAACAGCCGCAATACATTAAGACAAATAATTATGTAATTACGTCCGCCAAGGTGAAGGATGGCACGACGGAGGTCGCTTTTTGGGTCAGCCAATTTTTATCGGCTGCAAATCTCCGCTGCATTACTCAAAAACAATGAACATATTTTAGTGAAATTCTGTGGAGGGGTTAGGCATGGGTCAAGAAGGAAGCGATTATAAAATTAGGTGACGATCAATACAACCTACTACCGCAAAGAGCTAGTTTGATGACATAGTCATTTTTGCGGTACGTTGTATTAGGCCTATACGTTTATTTCAGGACGTCGCTCTCCCATTTTTTACCACAATGTCTAGACAGTGTTACAATTGCCCATGATCTCATTCGCATCAAGCGTGACGGTTGAAACGCATCTCGCGTTTGTTTTTCACACGCACGCTTATACCACGTTTACACGATGCTAGCTCGTCCAGCTAACATGTTAGCTGGACGAGCCAGCTAGATGTTGGCTTCACGTTTGCTCGATGTCTGCTCGATGCTTGCTCGATGTCTGCTTGATGTTTGCTTCGTGTAGGCTATACTTTATGCATGCTTCATATTTGCTTCATGTTTGCTTGATCGTGTAAACCGGGTATTATGCGCAGAACACACCGTCGATCACAGTCATGAAACAAATAGGTTTCAACTCAATCTGAAGTTTGCTGTGCTTCGTTACACTCGCGTAATGTACTACAAAGAGCGATGAAACTTCCATATATGATTGCAATTACATAGTAGTATTAGTCCGTAGTCCTAATGTGTCACACGTGTGACAGATAAGAATTGAAATTTTAATGTACAGTACAAGAGGCGTTCAATAAATTCTAGGACTACATCCTTAATACAACGACAGAAAATCGCACATTTCTGACAGTTATGTTACTTTTCAATATTATTCTCCCTGCAGTTCATTGCAGTGTTCTTATTGTCGGCTGTAACCCGTTAACATTAGCCTAAGTTTTTGATGGCACCTGTAGAAATTTTTGGACACAATGCTGTAGAAGCTTAGGCCTAGGTAACATAATTTTGAATGATTGTACAGCCAAATGTACATTGCTGTTCTATTCCAGGCTATAGCCGCAGTGATTTGATACGAGATTGACGACTGGAGCATTAAAAGTGGCGCTCGCATCCACATGACTTATGACACAGTGTCACGACAGCTCGGATATGTAGTTATCCGGATAGATCTGCCTAGCTATGGTATCGGCTGTAATAATTCAGAGGTTCGGCGATTTATATCGTCAGTGCGTATACGTGCAATTTCCTGGACCTCGTCGTCCGCTCGCATGACAGCTTGCTTGCGCTCAGACTCCACTTGATCAGATTTGTTGTACAACGAGGCGTAGGCGTAGCGTAACGCGTTTAGTCAAATCAAAGAAGTTACTGTACGGCGGGCCCGGTTAGTACTTGGATGAGTGACTGTCTGCAGGCAGGTAAATCATCTCGGTACGGCGTACGCAACCAGCCAACTAGGTCGACTCAGCTTTTTGCCCTTCGTGGGATGGTAAAATGAGTACTGGCAGTGGTTATGGCCATCGCTAGGAAAGAAACGGCGAGTTTTGCCACTTTTTTGTAACAGTAAACCCTGTGGCTGTTAACTAGAGCTAACCGGCCACCCGGTCGACTTGGGCTGTATGCTAGCTTAATTTGGCCTAACCCGGGTTGGTGGCGTGGCTTAGCGGTAACGTGTTTGATTCGATCAACGAAGTTACTCTACGCCGGGCCGGATTAGTCCTTTGATTGGTGACTGCCTGCGGGCAGGTAAACCATCCTGGTATTTAACCAGCCGCCTAAGTCAACTCAGCCTTCCATCCCTCCGGGGTAGGTAAATCGACTACCGGCTTATCTGGCTGGAGTTGAAGCGGGGCGCGTTCACCTGTGTCGGGTGGCAGGAACACTGTGGGATCCCATACGGCAGGTGACGCTCCGTAGCTCTGAAATGGGTTTCCATTAAGAGCTATAACACCACCTTTAACTTTTTTAACTTGTACACCTCAAGGCGCCAAAAAGGGATGATGAGCTCCCTCACAATGGACCTACCTGTCTGTGCGAATCTTCTTCTTCTTCTTCTTCTTCTTCTTCTGTACGACGTACAGCAAGTTGTACAACAAATCCACATTAAAAATCGAAATCTACATATTGACATATGTGCAGCTGGTCGAATACGAATTGTTGCACAGATCGACACAAAATCGAAGTAGTGGAGTTTGGATGTCATTCAGGTCGTCGTGTTGCATGCCGCGTGACTGGCCACTAGTGTAACCGAGCGTGTGTCCGACAGTGTTCCGTATTCACGCCCAACACACATAGGCAATACCGTTCGGCAGACACAATAGACACAACTGCGTCTAAAACAAGACGTCCGGCCCGATGACCGACGCGATATGCGACACTCCCTTCTTTACTAATACGTTTTTTTGTATTTCTAAGCACCATTGAGTTTGATTTCTTACAAGTGAAAGGATATTTTAACTAAATTTAAATTGACTTCATCGTGTTTTCTTCGGCGACTTTAAACAACTTACATCTTGATATAAACTTAGGAAAAACGGGTTTTACTAGCATTTTTCTCACGACATATGCGGAAGACCGGCCTTTCGTTGTGGCGGCCTTTGTGGGCAACTGCGCAGCTTGCCCGTTCCTGAAGCGTACGTTGCCGATCGAAGGCGCTGCAGTTTTGGCAGCGGTCGGAAGATAGCAATGAACGTTAACATGTCTCCGGTGGTGGCGACCGACATCTACGAATAATTACGTACTGCAGAATCAACAGACCGAAGTAATGAAAGTCCGAATGGCGCAGCGCTTCTACAGGCTGAACGACATGCCTCGGGACTCGATGGATGTATGTGCTATGCTCTAGTACACGATCGCTCCGTTTGTCACCGGTCGCGGTACAGGCGCAGACAACCTCCAGGGTGCAATCGGCACCAATTGCCAACAAGAATAAGCTTTTCCGAAAGTAAAAGCGCAACTACGATGGAGAGTCCGGAAACGAGGGCATGCAGGTGCCACGCGGAACCAGCAGTGTATTAGTTCTCCTTAACTTTCTGAAACCACTTCTATAAAAACATAAAATGAAAAATCCTAAATGTATTTTTCTTGAAAATAACTCGAAGCTATCAATGCTACAAAAGAATGACGTCCTTTCAGTCTAAAAACGCGTCATCAATGCGTTGGACGCTTGCAGATTCTCCAGCTGGATGGACAAGTGGGACGAAAAACAAGTAAATGGGTGGGTGGGGGAAAAGGGAAAAGGTGAAAAAGGACAAAAAAAACGAAATAAGAAAAACAAGAGAGTGGCCTGTTTAACTTTGTGAACATGGTGTCGTCCATGTCCGTCAGTAGATTCTGCGAATAGATACCGCGTCACAATGAATAACAATGGAGAAACCTTCAGCAGGACGTTGTTGGGCAAACGACCCTTCAGTTGCAGATGTGCTACTGTGTCAACACGCAACTCCCTGTGCGAGTCTATCCTCAGTGCTGGCGTTGGAGGGTTGGAGCCTTCCCCCAAATACAAGTGTGAGCGTGTGAAGTCCAAAGACAGAGCCCCTGGTCATGGGGTCAGGAGGAACACTTTTGGCTTTTGGACGTTCACTGAAAGTCGCAAATTTTCCCACTTTTAAAAATATTTGTAAAGAAGAAAATCAGATACAATTTGTGTTGTCTTTTCAAAAAAATGACGTCTATAGGTCGCAATACGTCAGAAATTACTCTACAGTAATGAAAAGTAATAGACTTGTCCACTTTAAGTAAACTCTCCACATGTTTATTCATTTCATATTTTGAATACATTTTATTAAAACTAAATTTTTTCACACTTAGCATGAGGCCCCTGAGCATACGTGAGCCCCCCCCCCGGCCGGAGGGTAGGGGCCCTTCCGCCGGCTCTGTCTATCCTATACACAGCTCGACTCGCTGGCTGCATCAACATGCAAACTGAAAACTTCTTAGTTCACCGTAACCTTGACGCTCATCCGTCGTTCTGTCCGTCGAATCCCGCACGGGCTGCTTACTCGAAAGCAAAAACGTGGAAAAAACAAAATTAGAATAAACTTTCTTCAGGTGAAGAATAAACGATATACCGAATTTCAGTTCACAAAGTCTAAAGTCAGCGTATATATGGTTAAGGTCAGGGTTTTTCGGCCTTATGCGGACTGTCGCATAATATGTCGGCATTGCACCAACAAAATAGTTATTATCTGCTAAATAAAAATTGCGATTCAAGCGTCGTCGATAAATTTCGTCATCCCAACCAAAATTCAGGCGAAGGATTGCAAACAAAAGAAAATACTGAGAAAGCCTTCATTTGTCATTCCAGTATTCCACACTATCTATAGGCCTACGTCATTATCAACAATGTTATGTGTCTCATAATGTACGTTCTGGTTGTTTTCGTCACTGATTTTTATCCTGCAGCTATCCCGGAGCTAGATAAGGTTAGAGGCTAATACACTGTGTCTCAAAAAAACATCCCCCACATTTTCAACTGTAACTTGAAGAAAAATTTTCCCATTTTAATATTTTAAGTGTGAATATTCCCGACACAACTTGCTATCAAATAAACATTCAGTTTCCTACCTCACTCAGCGTCTACTTCTGCACTACCTGCTACCTAGAGAAAGCAGACTAAGCAAAATATGCGTTAGAATATACAAAACGTGGAAAAAACATCCTCAATATTATCAATCGTAGCTTTAAAAAAATTAACAGATTTTAATAATTTTTGGTACAAATATTAAATATATGTTTAAGTTCCCACCTCATCTAATGTCTTTTTTGCACTACCTGGGGAAATCGGACCAAGCAAAATACGCATTGAAATAAATAAACAACATTGATAAATTCTATCTATCTACATCTGTGGCCCCCAACAACCAGTTGATTATAAGGTTTGACTGTCATGCCGCAGTGTGTCTACCAGATAGCGTTTAGGAATGTTTATAAATTCAAGAAGCAACTGGCAAAGCCTGGATTAGTCTGGAGCAGAACATTGTTGACACTGCTGTCAATGTATGGAAATATCGTCTCCGTGCCTGTGTTTGCACAATGGGCTGAAATTTTAAGCAATTTTACTGCAGGCAGTTAAAAAAGAAAACAATTAAATAAAATGTCAGACAGTGTGTCAAAAATGTAAACAAAATGTGTTCTTGTGCATTACTTAGATTAAGTAATGATACCACACTGGGTAAAAATGTAATATTTCGTTGGTTCTGCATTTCCAGGTAGTGCAGAAACAGATGATGGGTAAGGTGGCGAACTGAACTGTTATTTGATGACTGGTTGTTTCAGGAATAAGCTTACTCCTACCAAAAATTACTAAAATCTGATAATTCTTGTTCAAGTTACAGTCAGAAATGTTTGGGATGTTTTTGAGACACAGTGTAGAACGGCGAAATAAACGACGGTTACAGTGCAAGCGAAAGTTCAACACGTGTGTTGTGTCAGCAGTGGCAGTGCATGCGAACAACGACTTACTTGCTCTCCTCGAGTGGGTGAACAATCCGCAATATCGCCGGATGTTTCAGACGTGCTGTGAATCGGACTTCGTTACGCAGCATGTCGGTGACAGCCTCACGCCGGCGCGGCTTGTGCAACTTCTCGGCTACTTTCTTGTCGAACATAAACACCGACGCCTCCTGCGGCAAAACACACAGGGGTCAAATAAATAGGTACACCATAGTTCGACTCAGACTCGTACTAAAAGAGTAAATAAAATACGCGTACGGTACGCACGTATAATTTGAAAAATAACACTAGTATGCATATCATACAGTAGTACGTGTATGATTCGTTCTACACTCGAGGGTATTGCTTATCCACAGGTCCCCACAATGCACAGTATACGACGTGACGTTTGTGACTGCGTATTTGGTACTGTACAATTTGTAACGTTAATACATTTTAACGATTCACTATCACCGGCATTCTGAGAGGTAATTGTTGCATCTGTGATTATTTTACTAACTATTTATGTTGCCTAGAATTTCATGCGTAAGAAGTTTCACGTTTCCTACATATAGGCCTATGATAAAATATGCGTGTATCACATTTACGTAGGAGTAACAATAGCATGCGTATCATGCGTATAAAATCGAACTATGAAATACGTCGTTTTGTCATAACTTCGCCAAATATTGACCGCCTTTCACATTATTTTACTAGGGCCTATCGTATGAAACCTCGGAAATATGACAAAGTTATATAACTCGTCACACAACACGCAGAATATGAACAAATTAACATTTCGAATTTCTGTTAAAATCCCTCGATGTTAGATGAAATCATTAGGCTTATAAAACTCACTTTTGGACTATGCCGCGTAGTTTAACGTTATGCTTTGGGATTAAAAAATGTGTGCACAATGTTTATTTCACTTGTAATTAGCAGTGTTGTAACAAATCACAGTGCAGCACGGTAGTGCTGGCATTGTTGTAAGGGCGATGAACCGCTTCAAATACCAGCCATTTGAAAGTATTTAAATACTTGCTGTTAAATACTGTCTACGTATTTAAATAGTATTTAAATATTTCAAGTATTTAAATACTTCACAATGCTGGTAATTAGCGACCTTATTTGCGACAAATAGACTACATGATGCATTCTTGACGCATGTCGCCCATGGTCGGCTTACCTTTCGCTAGATAGAAAGGCAAGCCACAGAACAACAAAACTTGAAGGGACTAGTCGTCAGGTGTCACGGAATTGTGCGTGTTTGGCGGATGTCGGGCGAAATGCGTCACGGCAAGCATTCACCACTTCACAGACTTATTTCTTTGCCAAAAAACGATCAAAGCCCGTGTAATGCTCACGCAGGACTGACAGTGATAATTTTCCACGACACTAAGAAACAAAATTTGAAAAATATTTTTTGGATTGCGTGAAAGTTAGAGCAAAACTGTCTCACGAAGGTGCCAGACACGAGACTGCTTTGGTCATTTAATTAACAGTCTAGATATGCATTCACTGCAAGCCCTTTTACTGTAAATGGTTGAGATAACGAATAAAAATTGCGGAAAGCTCGACGACAGCCAAACAAATGGATCCATTCTTTGTGCACGCGAAATCAAATCAAAATAACACAGGCCCTAGTCGGCCAATGTTGATATTTGTAATTAGCTTAATTAAGCTTCTACAATATCGATAAACAAGACATGTGTTCCATACACTCCTGCTCTCCCATCTAAGTGGTATTGAATGTACGTTAGCCTGATAGAAGGCTTATAACTACAGAAAACACCGGCAATCGATCTGCCGAAAGTGTCACACAACGCTATGCAATATATATCACGACAGACAGTAACAAACGGGAAGCACTGTTTTCACTATTTTTATTGAATCCCGGACAAAAGGCCATTGGACAAGAGGCCATTAAGCTGGGTTGTCACTAAAGACAAATCTTAGTTGTCAGCTATGTATTTAAAAGCATATAAAACAAGAAATTTGAGCTAATGCTCACGAGACGGGCGAAAGCCTATAGCAGTTCCGGTTCACGCTAAGTTAATATACAAATACCAAATTCTCTATCTGGATCGCATAACGATAGTAGCGTGGCGCCACCTTGTGAATGATATAGACTTGTGT
>Ga0056128_1008640_pt1 | contig 12827 bp, 6 predicted proteins | sample WorMetLIZISLAND2_FD_71113 | JGI IMG/M metagenome (GOLD analysis project Ga0056128, IMG submission 71113) | Marine gutless worms symbiont microbial communities from Max Planck institute for Marine Microbiology, Germany - Olavius geniculatus... ...
AGTCGTTGGCTCAACCACATCCAACCAGCGTAGAAGCTGATGACGTTCAAGAACCAACGATCACGTTTCCTCTTGGTCGACAGTTGCGCCGATCAACCCGACAGCACCGTCAACGTGACTGGTCCATTCATCTGCTTCTGACGGAGAGGGGGGGAAATGTAGTGACTGTGTACGTTACGTCTGGTCACGTGATGTTGTGAAAAAAACATGTGACTGATGGGATTGTTTTTGAAACGAAAAATGCATTGCTTTTATGTGAACAAACATAACACTCGTGACACGTGCGACGCAGGTTGTCTTAGTCTATCTGCAGTAATATCGACCAGAATTTATTCCGCCGCAGCATGAAGTCGCGAAAAATTCACTAAAACCCCGTATTGTTCGATTTCAAGGTCGATCAAAATCATCGATGTTGGTAGCAGTGCTTATTATGATGAACAGTAAGTCTGAGCCTATAGCTGCAAAATTTTTTCATGCTAGATGAGTCAACAATAGCAGAACTCGCGCATTTTGTAGGGGTACACAAATTTGATGCCCTTGTGTCAAGAACTCTTTGCACTTAGGGGGTCAAAATTTACACTCTTAAAATCTACGTCTAATTCAAAAATTTCATCTGCAGTTGTCTTGATCTATATCCAGCCATTTCGGCACAATTTACATTTGGAATGTGCTTAACAGGTCATAGATGTAAAAACATTTTAAATGTTTTTTTATAAAAGTTAAAAAAACATGTTTTTTTAAAAATTGTTTTAATGCGTTTCAATTATTTATGTTTTTAAAATTAAAATTTTTTTTGAGTGTTTTAATGTCGTGTTTTTTGTTCTGGTTAAAACATAAACATAGAAAAATCACAAATAAAATTTATTTCACATGGGCAAATTGCTTCAGCTGTTTTTGATCTGTACATTTAGTAGGCCTACATTCCGGTTTTTAGTCTTTGCAAATGGTAGGTTTTTGTTTTTAATTATCTGAGTTAGATATTTTCTGCATGTATAATGGCAAAAAAGTAGCGATTGGAAACATCTGCAGTTTAATGTTTTTATGCATGTTTTTATAATGTTTTTATAAAAGTGAAAAAACATGTTTTTAATGTTTTTAACGTTTTTTTAAATTTGCAAATCAATGTTTTTAACATCTATGCCACAGGCTAAAATCGCCAATAGTCCACGAAAACGCCTTATTTTTGAAGTTTAATGTCGTTCAAGGTCATCGACGTCGGTACATCCTTTAAGCTCGTCAGCAGCATATATGTGAGTATCTGCAATCGTTTTCACGCCAGACGAGTCAATAGCGATAAAATAACGATCTTTTACGGTGTAACCCTTTTTGACACGTCTGTTGAAAAGGCATCTCTTCATCCAGCGGAACAAACTTTGCTCGCAAGACACTAGGCTATCTTATGATGAAAACCCGGTGTCTTTATCTGGTCTTAGATCGGTACCGGGACGTGACGGACAGACAGACTACGGAAGACAGAATTACGCTAACTTGGCACATAGCCTAATACGTCGCGCGTTACTACGCTAGGGCGATTTCGTTTCGGGCAGTTTTGGCCTGTCGAAAACTGACCAGAACGAAATCGCGTGTGAGTTTTTGTTTACTTTTTTCAATTTCTTGTACTAGTTATAGCTCTAGACAGCCTATACTCAACTTTGCTTATCAGTGATGCGACTTCATGTCGATTCGTTTTTATTTATTTACCAGTATGCAACATGCTAGGCTAGTAATTTGTAAAAAAACGTTAAGATTCGTTTCATGGGAAAAACGTTTTGTATGTTTTATTTTTAATACTTTTTGTACTGTATAGTGATTTTCAAATTTACTAAATCAACGAATTTTTCACATTGGCTCTTGAACGTTTATTGAAAATTGGAGAAAAACGTTAAAAAAATTAAACACGCATTTTATAACTCAAAAATGTTTGTAATCGTTTATAGAGCAATAGCAACTATCTTGGTGCTTTGGTGTCACCACCAGTTAATTATGGTGCGTTTATTATACTCACAACTGTATATACAGGGTGGGCCAGAAAACGTGGCACTTTACTTTTGTCCACATCTTCGCTAATTATTGATCGATTTTCAAAATTCTTTCACTGCCACACTCTGCAGACAATTTGCAATAACAGGATTATTACATATTCTACCACACCGTGAATGCGTCTTTACACCATCTTGTGAAATATCAATGAAATATGCATACATAACGATAATAACATACAAACATTTTGGTAAAATTAAAAAAAAACACTTCAGAACAACATTGCAGTGAATGGTCTGTACGACACTATACTGTGTGGGTCTAACACAGTGTAGTGTCGTTTAGATTATTAATCGCAATGGTGGTCTGAAGTGTTTTTTCATTTACCTAAATTTTTGTTATTATCATTTGTTTTTGCTTACATTTATATTTCACAAGATAGTGTAAAAACGCATGTTCAGTGTGGTGGGATATATGATAATCACATTATTGCAAATTGTCTGCAGAGTGTGCCAGTAAAAAAACTGAAAATTGGTCAATAATCGGCGAAGATATTGACAAAAATAAAGTGCCACGTTTTTATGGCCCATGGTGTACTTTAGTTTTTCGATGTTGTACCTACTGCAGGCGGCGCTTGTGATCTAAAACACTAGCTGCGTTTTGGTTTTTGGGAAAGTAGGCCTAATATCAGTTTGGTAATAAGTCATCTCCTAAATTTTGAGTCTCGGACAGTTTGCTGATCTAAGTGGGTAAATATTTGTAAACTTTTTGCCACTCGCTGTCGACAATCCAAAAAATGGGACGATAATAGAACACGGAAAGTAAAATTTATGGAGAGGGTGACAGAAAAAAACACAAAAAGGCGGCGGAAGCAGAACCTCCAATGTTAGTAGCAGCGCCGCCTAAGCTTGTGCGTATTATCGCACTGCCGGAGACAGCTTGAGCTGCGATTTACTTGACCGGTTTTTTTGACCGGATTGTTAATCACCGTTTATTCGGCTTTGTAACGTGTTTTGTGTTGTGCGCAAATGTGCCGTCTAAATGCCTGAAAAGCTTTTTAAGGGTTTACATTATTTTGAAAACTAAGAAAAAGTATCTTGTGACAGTATAATGGGGGAGGCTGAAGCAAAACTGGGGGCTGTGCCCTCCCCCCGCCCGGGCCTAAAACCGCTACTGACCGTGTTCCAAAATTAGCGGCACCCCTGTTTCAAACACGTCTAATTCAGTTTGTAGTTCATAACAAGGTTAACAAGGTTGAACTGTTTCTGTTTGCTCTAGAAAGTCCGCACTAAAATTAAACACGCCAGTTTTGCCGTTGTCGAGCACGGCTGTCTCGATGTGGTCAGACTCATGACATTGTGGAAAGCCTCATGATTGCTATCATGGCAAATTAGCAACAGTCTATGGGCGTGCGATATTTGAAAGAAAATAGAGGCGCGATATAGAGGCTTTTCGGGTGTCGATGCCCTATAATTTAATCAACGTTCTACTTAGTTACTAACTTACTTAGTCATTTACAAATGACAGCAACAGATAAACTCACTTAACTCGACCGACGAAAAAAATGAATTTCAGAAATTTCGACCCGACCCGCGAATCGACCCGACCCACGTCCATCCCTGTAACCAGTAGTTGGCGAAATTGTTGAACGATGAACATACAAGTGTCAAATGAGCGGCAGATTATTGTTACGTTACTGACTCTACTTGAATTATAACTTGAATGATTGTGCTTTACGGCATTATACTAGCATATACAACATTGTATTATATAGCCTACAGCATTATACCATATACAGTATTATACTGCATACAGTGTGGTTCAATAATAACTTGGCTGTTAACGACTAACGACTAAAGTTTCTAATAGTTGCTTCCACAGATTGCAAACTTCGGTTAAGCCTAAAAACTAGTAGTGGTACGTGGCAACAGTGTCTGATAAAATACATCTCTTTGTTCAGTATTTTTTATAAGATTCGACTAACAACTGACGCAGAGACACATCAATATTTAGAAAAGTGAAAAGGGGTGGTTCCAGGCGGACCTACAGAAAAATATTTTTACGTTAAGCCTGGTGAACTCACTTTCTCTTGCGGCTAATTTTCTCTCTTTGTTGACAACAATTTAACTTTAAAGGGGCCAGGCGCACCCTTCTCTCCCCGATACGTCCCTGAGAAGAACGTTTTAGACTACTAAACTGAAATTATGCAGTACACTGAACTTTGCCAGGAAAGGATCCAGTAATTAAACAAATATTAAGCACTACACTAGCAATAGAATCTGTAACAAATATCTCTGAGCGACGTCAACTTACTTCATTCGTTCATGTAGTTTTGCAGTCTTAGTTGACAAAAACTCCCATGATTAAGCTTTATATCCAGTTAATCAGGATATTTTACTAGTGAACCACTAAAACTCACCAACTTTAATCGCACAATGATTAATCTACATTGTGAGAAATCAACGATATATGCAATAAAAAAGACAATGTATGTTGAAACCGATACTGACAAAACTAAACGCACACATGCACACACTCAAGGTGTGTTTAAAGCGACCGATGCACGTCATATTTCTGTTCACTTCATTTCAGTTTATTCAGTGCTTGAGTTGTGAACAAGAAATATTAGATTGTGACCAATCTAATGTACTCCTCGCGCGCATCATTTTCTTTTGTATTCTTCTAAGAGCTTTTTCGTTCCTTTCGGCTTGCATTAGAGACCCGGCGTCTAATTGAGACCCGTTTAATATTATACTAATAGTGACTGGCGTCGAGGTCGTTATTGGAAATTGTCTCCCCGAAGTTTATAAAATATTGCTCGACTTCAGGAACTGACAGGAAAGAATTTCCAATAATGGTCGACGACGCTAGTTGCCATTTGTCTTGTTATACCTCAACGCATGCATCTATCTGGCAGCGTTACGGAGATATGGCGCTTCAAAGATAATGGGGTCGCGAGTTTGACCTTTTGGGGTCACGTGACGTCATCGGTCACGTAACCATTCGACTTCCGGGGGTCTACTTCTTATGGGTGGTCTGTAGTGACCATGCGTCTATCGAGCACCGTTATGGAGATATGGCCGTTTGAAGTTTTTTCAAGAAGGCTCTTCCAGGAACAGAGGTCGGTCGTCGGTCGGTTCTCAATATTACACTGATCTCATATACCGTTAGGAACGTAGCGAGCGAGGAGTAAAAAATTAGCTGGGGGTTAAACTTTTTGACAGTCGGAGCATGACCAAAACTGTGACGTAAATTGTATGTATATAGTGCATAGCTGACCCCCAGTGACAGTGTGTTGGGGGGTTGAGAAACCAGTTAGGGGGGTTCAACCCTCTGAACCCCTCAGTAATTCAAACACTGAACTTATTTTATTTCTGTCGCTTTGAACATATCTTTATAATCTTACACTCAAATCTATCACAAGGTAATAATGCATAATAAAATGTGGCTGTCATCAGCTAGGAAAACATTTTGTCACAGTTTGATGTCTAATAGAAAAATTTTCTTTTCGTCACCACTAACAAGAAAACGCCGACGTCAATTAATTTGTATAAATTTATAATTATCTACAAACACATCCAATCCGGCACAGAAAAAAAACAAGTAAGTAACCATGCTGTAATGACATGACAATAAGCAGGCATTAATAATTCTCTAAATTACAGTTAACAATCTCAGCTAACACCACACCAATGCTATTATCGTTAATGATAAAAATAGCTTATACATTTATTAACCAAGCTTATTGGCGTGTTCTAGTATGAAATTAAAAATATGCAGAACATATAGCATCACTCAAAGCAAGTCCAAAAAGTATGTAAGCCAAAAAATGAGTAAGCAGAAGAGTACATGATTAATTTTCCAAGAATATAACTTTGTTTATAATATTTTGGAGTTTTCTGTTAGGCATTGCGGGCATGAAATTGTGCATCACTGTTATATATTAAGGGAATTACATTACACCACCCACTTATATAGTGTAGTACTATCACACACAAAATATTACCATATTACCACCCGTATCACATTTTCTGTTTTAATTATGACAGACACAATGAAAATACACATACTGGCACTGATAGTACACTGGCAACAATGGCAGAACCAGGGTTGGGTTTTTGCTGGCAAAAACATTTTGGCCACTCATGAGTAGGGCCCACAGTTTTCTGTGGGCCACGGAATTTCAAGCCCAGCCGCGGAGTTGAAAATTCACCAGTGATTGGTAGGATGTTTGACTTGATGACGTATTTTTATCACGAAAAAATCAAACTGAAGTGCCAAAAGCTGTGGGCCCTACTAATAGCTATCGCAATATGGCACAATTGTAAATAAACGCAATGCAACTTGACTCATTGCACTTTTAAAACGAAAAAAAGAAACCTAATTTTCTTTGTATGTTGCTACATAACTCAGCACAATGTCACTATGCCAGCCAACCCATCAGAAACTAAAGTTTTTAAACAGGATAGAGCTCAGTTTACATACAAATGGAAAGCTTCGGTAAGCCGCGGATTCACGGAATTTAGACTATTTTGCCACGATAAGCCGCGAAATTTTGCAAACTGGCCTGCGGAATTTGGCAAAATTGTCCACGAAAAACTCGTGAGGTTTAAACCGGCAAATGCTTGGTTTCACTGATAGGTAATCTGGAGTGTTCATTCACTAACTATCATAGCATAAATAGATTAACATGCAAAACTTGTACCAACAGAAGCAAAATTCAGCATACTTTGTTGCACAACGACCGTGAACAAATTATCACACAAACAAAAGTATTGTTTTACATTGGTTTTTGTACGAAAATGCTTGAAAAAATTAACATCACAGTTTAAAGTGGCAGAAACTGCAAAAACCTGTTTATGCCACACTGGTTTAAACCACGGATTAAATCACCTTTAGCAGAAACGTACCAACCCTGGACAAAATGCTTAGTAGTGCGACTCTCAGGCTGTATTCACATCATCATCAACATATTCACACTACCAAAGACAAATGATAAAACCATTCAACCATAAATACGCACGACATCATTACTAACGATCAGTTTCAACTTTACCGACAAGACATCAACTGAGACAATAAAGAAACAGCTGACAGTATCTTGTGAATGAACGTTAGTAATGCACCTAGCGTGTGGTCCACAAAAAGTGAGTCCCTAACTTTCATACATTCAGAACTTTTTGTCAAATATTAACTTTAACCGATTTTCAAAAGTCTTTCACGAGCCACTAGACTTGAAAACGCTAATTGCTACAGATCCCATTACATTATACACATGTCGCGAATGTACTCAGCTTTGGAAAACTAAAAATGACAGGGCAGTAATTCACTTGCTCTAAAGCTGATTAGATTTCACAGTAATGAATTTGGCGTGTGCTGCGATCTTTAACAATCACTCACTTGCGAAATATTACTGCAAAATACATCCATAAAAATTAGTAAAACATTGATATTTGATGCAAAAATGTAGGGGCTTACTTTTTACTAAGTTTTTCTACTGGACACCACCCTGCAGCATTACTCTGCATTAGCTACTCATACTTGGGGACGAGTTTCTGGAAGCAAATTTCACCAAATTCTGCAAGCCAGTTTTGTCAATTTCATGGCTCACTGCAGAAAAATTTAGTAAGTAAGTGCATATTTAAAGTGCACAATGTCAGCCAGTGGCCGAATCTGAGGCACTTGGCTAAGCTGCTAGGGGGAGCAGTAGGCCTGCTGGAAGCAATGAGTTTTAAGGAGGTGACGGAAAGTGTCTGCAGAGGTAGAACTATGGATGCTAGAGGGTAGTATTTACCTAATTTCACGTATCCCTTATTTAATACTTTTTGGATTATTCAAAATACAAAAACGTCTGTCATTCTGTGTACCAAAATGCTTAATAATCACTGATTACCAATTTGGCTATGCTTCATCACTCAATGGTGAGAATATTTTTTCACTGTTCTGCTGACTGCCGAAGTGGTCAGTTGATTCAAGCAGCAAACCAGCAGCTTTGTCAGAAAACTTTGCAGACCTGGATTTAAACTGAAAAATCACTCGCCAGTACCAAGTTTGGAAAAATTCCGCAGAAACATAGAAATTCCGCAAAATGGGCAAACTCGGCAGTATAGCTGAAAATTATGCGGCACTCTCAGAAAACTGTTTTCCCTACTCGTACTTAGCAATGAATACCATCATAAGTACACCAGTAACTAGCGCAGCAATCTCTTTAACACTCTGTCCGAGCTTAGAGTCTTGCAGCAGCTCTGGAATGACGGAAACTGTTGCAATGTAGATGAAGCCACCAGCTGTGAAAGGCAAGACCCACGAAGTTGCTGCATTGCCAATGCCCTCAGCCAGTAAACTGCACACAGTGCCTAGCATAGCTCCTATAGCTGTAGTGAACTGCAGCATCATTGCCTGTAGATCACACATAAACTCGCACATTGCACAACTTTACAACTATCAGACAGTGCGTCTTTTAAACAGAACCTAAAAGCATTAATGTTTCAGCAAGCGTTTTATCCCTAATTTAGGTTCTTAAAAATTCAGACACATCTACATTGTGGGGCATAAAAACACACCAATTTTTTTGGCCATAACTTGAAAAAGGGTTATTCAATTTTAATAATTTTTGGTATACGTATTCACGACACAAGTGGCCATCAAATGGCTGTCCAGTTTGCCACCTCAACCGACATCTGCTTCTGCACTACCTGGGAAAAACAGAACAGACAAAATATGCATTAAAATCAACAAAAAAACTATAAAATTTCATCCTTCTGGACATGTGGCCACCAACAGCCAATCAATTACAAGGTTTGACTGTTGTGCAGCAGCACGTCTATCAAATAGGCATAACATTCAGGAATATCAATTGATGAATTGAGGAAGTAACTGGTGAAGTCTGGATTGGTCTGGAGCAGAACATTATCAACGCTGCTATCAACGAATGGAGAAAGTGTCTCCGAGCCGAGCCCATGTTCGTGGGCCAACATTTCAAACATTTTTGTAGACAGTTAAAAATGGATAATTAGATAAACTATTAGCTGAAATGATAAAATTATAGACAAAATGTGTGTTTTGTGTGTTGTTTTAATTAAGCAATAATACCAAAGTGGTTAAAATTAATATTTGGTTCATTTTCTTTCCCCAGGTAATGCAGAAACAAACAATGGATGAGGTAAAAATTAAACAGTCATTTAATGCCAGTTGTATCAGAAATATTCGTACCAAAAGTTATTAAAATTGGATCACTTTTCTTCAAGCTATGATGAAAAAAATTGTAGAGTGTTTTTATGCCCCACAGTGTATAGGTTTTAGGCACATACAATGAGTCCCCCCAAAAAATGGACCCTCGATACATTTTAACATGCGAAAACAGCTACTGCTTCAGCGCGTCTTAGCCATCACAAATACGTCTGTCTGTCTGTCACACGGGTAAATCAGTCAAAAATAGTGCAAGCTAGGATCATCAAATCTTGACCGTCGGCTGCCTGGAAGAATCTAGTTTCAGAAATCAGGATCCGTAAAGCTTTTCCATAAATTCGAAAGAGGTCACCCCAAGTGGTGGCCCTAAATGAGAGGGGGTAAAAAAATTAGCGATTTTTAGCAAATAAGTCGCCATATCTCAGAAACGGTGCGAGATAGAGCCCAGGTTACTATAAATCAATAATAGGAAGTCCTACACTAACTCTCAATTGGCACCGAAATCAATGACCTTGGATAACCATAAACACCAAAATAGGGGATTTTATGGATTTTTGGCGATTTCGAGCTGCGAGACACATTTCAAGAGGGAATTGCGCAGAAATCATTTGAGATAGTCAAGGAAAGCTGCGTATGAAATTTTCAGCATTGAATATAGATTTCAATGGCCCAAGTCTGGATTTTCTAGGTTCAAGGAAACCTGCGCATTAGGGCATCAAAGAGTAGTACCTCCGTAAAAGTCGTTATTTTACCATCGTTGGCAGTCTTTCATGAAAATGGTTGCAGATCACCATTGGCATGCTGCCTATCACAACAAGCACTAGTGATGAGCTTTTTAGTCGTATCAACATCAATGACTATGAAAGACCCTGAACTTCCAAAATAAGGGGTTTTATTGATTTTTGCGATCTTCAGCTGCAGCGCACACGAAATGGCTAGAGATAGACTGACAGTTTGCGAACAGGAACTGCTATAGGCTTTCGTGCGTCTCATGAGCATTATCCGGTAGCTCAAATTTCTTGTTAATAACTCAAACAATCCTGGTTCAATTTTAATAAATTTTGGTACAAAAAATCACTATACACAGGGTACGGCGTAAAAAAGTATTCCCTGAAGTTGTTTGCCATTTTCTGGGCAGCTGCTTGGAATTTTATTGCCAAATTTCACACACTTGTTAAGTGTTTATAGTCTAGTAAAAATGCCAAAAGGCATGTCATTATCTCCAACTACGACAAGATTACTGGACTTTTCATGTAACTAAATCGTCATTTCTCACATTCACAAGCAGCCGAACGTGTGCATAATGAATGGCATGCCATGTTTGCACCTCATACAAACACATTATTATTCGAATAACATAACGAACAATTTGGCAGTGACTCTGAGAACTTGACCTGCCCATCACCAACTTTCACACATGCATTTATTCTTTTAGCAAAGTTTTTAACAACCTTGTTGATGACAAGTTGTCCCAGATCACTTGCAGTGCTTGCTTGAGCTTAGCGACTGATTTCAGTTTTAGTGAGAAATTGTCAATAAATACGATAGCAAATTAAAATAAAAGGCTTTTCAGACTTTTCCGTGAAGTTTACGGCACTTTGACGTCACGAGCAACCAGATGCACCCAGTTTTTTTCGATTCGCGTAACTCGCTACAGCACTAGTGTTGAACGTGCAAAATCATGATGTCGTCTTACAAAAAATTTGGGAACATTGCAAAAACAAAAGAATATCAAATGTCGCTTAGTCTGTACATGCAGATATAAACAGGTAACAGCGGATACTTTTTTTGCCGCACCCTGTATTCGCCACTTAACAGCACATGTTACTTTGTGAAAATGTTAAACTTTAGTGGTTAGCCTGTCAAAAACTATATTCCAAAACTACAAAATTTTCACTGCAATCTTCCATTTGTGGTAAATTTTCCTAGGATAAAACTGACATTCTGAGCACTCATAAACCGCTCTGTTAGAAAGCTGCAGCTGTCTATCAGAAAATTGCAACTTCCTGCCCTTCCCCCAATGACAAAGCTGTAATCGACCAGTGAAATCAACTGACAACAAACCTTCCGCCTGGAGCAGCCGGACTGCATCAGGATGGCAAAGTCACCGACTTCATGTGGCACCTCATGTAGCAATATGGTGACCATGGTGACGATACCGACGGACCGGCCAGCTGCATACGATGCACCAATTGCCAAGCCATCTGTGAAGTTATGAGCAAAGTCCGCTGCCAGGTTCAGATAGCCGGCCACTTTTATATCTTCCTTACCTGACAGTTTCACACAGTCAGACAATACTTAGAGCAGACTGCACCCTGCATGCACCCTGTCACAACATTTAACAACTTCATACTCATCTGATAAATATAGAAATGATTCATAAATATCATTTATCCTGCTAAGTTTATATCTTTGTTCCTGTCTGACAGTCTTATGCTGTGAAACTATACGCACATAAAGTGCCCATTATGATACAACTTTTGCTCAATGTTAAGTTAATTCAGCAGGTCAGTGTACCACCCATCACTGCTGCAGCAATTTACATACTATGAATGGCATGCTGGATTTATCATTATCAACTGGTAGCTGTATAACAAAAAATAAGAAGCCAGCAAATAAAGTAAATAATTTACTTAGTGCCAGTGCATTAACTGCAAATACATCGAACATGCTTCGTGAGCTTGCAGAACAGCAGCAAAGTTAAAAAGTAAAACACACAACAGACACATAAATTCGGCTGTTTACATAACCGAACAAAAAACTACATGTGTAGTGTAACGTAATGTGCTGTAAACGTAAAGTCCATCCCAAGCCATAAGGCCATAGGGCAGTGCTGATCTCCATTTCCTTAGCCCCCTACACCAGTTAACAGTGCAACACAATGGATGCAGGCTAATGCATTACAAAGTGTGCTCATTTACACTCCAGCTCTCAATGGTACTCATCTATCTACACGTGGACAATTGCCAGGCTGAGTTGACCTGAGTGTATAGTTGAATACCAAGGTGGTTTACCTGCATGCCTCACCCATCAGTGCTGTCAAAAGTACCCAACTTGAGTACTTGGTAAAAAGTACAAGTAACTGGCCAAAAAGTTACTCCGTTACAAAGTAAAAATAACTCCCAAAAAAGTTACTCGAGTAAAAAATAAAAAGTAGTGGTCTAAAAAAGTAATAGTAATAGTAAAAAGTAACTTTTTCTGGCAAAGACAACAGTTTAACACTGTTCAATATTTATATTCTTGTCTTCTTACGAACGTCACCTCAATAACACACCATGCTGATAATGCACAAAAATAGATGTTCTTCAAATAAACTAGGCCTATTGAAGTTTAAACGTTCATAAGTCTCTTGGTAATGGAAATTAATAAGGAGACAAAAGCCGCACTACTGAAAGTCAACAGACAAAAAAGGATGTTTCTAACTAAAGCAACAGACTCAGTTAACTAACTCACTCTAACTAACTGACCCAGTGACTGCGAACTGACAAGGGACTACTAGCATATACTGCCTAGCAGCCGGCCCAGGAACGATCGCTTGGGATAACATCAGTTGCCGCTGTAGCCGAAATCAATGCAATAGCAGCATGGTTAATTTAAAGCAATTTAAACTAAAAATTGTAAATTATGATAAAAATGGTAGCTTTAGTCTATCTGGAACA
>Ga0056128_1008641_pt1 | contig 12825 bp, 15 predicted proteins | sample WorMetLIZISLAND2_FD_71113 | JGI IMG/M metagenome (GOLD analysis project Ga0056128, IMG submission 71113) | Marine gutless worms symbiont microbial communities from Max Planck institute for Marine Microbiology, Germany - Olavius geniculatus... ...
GAAAGGAATCCTGGATTCTGGATCACTTTGAAATTTCCGTTACCATTGCGTTAAAGGGGGCATAAGGGAACCGCTGGCAAAGTGAATATGGTGACGCCACCTGGCGAATAACATTGCCTTGGCGGAGGTTATAGGCTAATTACTATTGATTCTTACTGATGTTGTATACAGGTGTAAGCTGTGATCGCTGTGCTGCTAACTACTATGGCAATCCTCTGGTTCCTGGCGGGACGTGTGAGCGCTGTCAGTGCAGCGGTAACATCGACTACAGCGTGCCAGACAGCTGTGATGCCCAGACCGGCGAATGTCTCAAGTGTCTGTATAACACGGAGGGTTACCAGTGTGAACGATGTCGACCGGGGTACTTCGGCGACGCTACCACACAGTCTTGCACGGGTAATATCATCTGATCTACCTGTCCATAGTTGCCTCTAATGCTCTGTAGCACGTTTTTCTCACTACATTTTGTTGCTTAAACTTGTGGGACGGAAGGCCGCAAAAAACCTTCCAGCGCCGAGACCACAACATGGTCCCAGTGCGCTTGCCCTGCTGTAAGTTGTTATTGTTGAAATTGTTGTTTAGCCCTATTACTGACTGGTTGATTGATTGATTGCAGTGGGGTAAGCCGACTTTTTTCCTTTTGAAAGGGAAGAAAGCTTTAACGAAAAGAGAAGAGTTAATCGTAAGGGAAGGGGGTAGTTTACCTTTGGAGCACTAAGCCCTATGCACCATCACGTCAAGTTGGCAGACCATGGTGGGAAGGGAGTGGGCGATGTTCAACGAAAAAATGTGTAGGTTTATGCCCGTCTTCTCCTTTTTCACATTTCCAAATAAACCACCATTTGATCGATTGATCAGTTGATTGATTGAAACATAGATTGATTATTACCTCCGCCAGTGAGGTTATGTTTTTGCCGGTTTTTGTTTGTCTGTTTGTCTGTTTGTCTGTGTGTTAGCAAGATAACTCAAAAAGTTCTGGAGTCTGGACGGATCTTTCTGAAATTTTGAGAGAATGTCGGGAATGGCAAAAACTACCAGTGATTCAATTTTGGGGTTGATTTGGAAGGAATCCTGGATTTTGGATCACTTTGAAATTTTCATTACCATTGCTTTCAATGGGGCATAAGGGAAACCGTTGCAGAACCGAAGATGGTGCTGCCACCTAGCAAACAACATCGCCTTGGCGGAGGTGTGCGGGCTCTGACTGCTTTCTAGTTTGATTTATACTTAACTTCCTTCATCTGATGCGATGCTATTGTGTGTGCAGCTTGCGTGTGTAACATTCTCGGTACAAACCGTACGGCCGGACCGTGCGATGCTGTGAGCGGCCAGTGCATCTGTCTGCCGAATGTGCTCGGACTTCGCTGTGACGAGTGCGAACGCAACTACTGGAAGCTGGCTAGTGGACTGGGCTGTGAACACTGCGCCTGTGACCCGACCGGCTCACTCAACGCACAGTGTAACGAGGTCAGATCAACTACAATCAAATCAATACAGTACACAATAAGTAGGATATTAACTCGTATATAGCACCAGTAGTTGAAAATCGAATATGTAGCGCTGGCATGTGTGTGACTAAACGTGATGGGCAGAAGCGAAAAGGTGAGATTTGAGATGCTCAAATCTCATTTAATAATTTTATTTAATGTCAGTACGTTAAACAGATAAAGGGCTAGGGGTAACTAATATTTACGTTAGCAAACTTTTTTTTTCGCTTTTTCTTATAAACTCGTTTTTAAAACGCATTTCTGACGTTTTCACAAATTTTTTTCTTCTAAAGTTGGACATTATTCGTGTGATAAAGCTATGTTATTAACGTGTGTTAGACTATCGTATATTCTATGTGCTCTGCAGTATGATGGTCAGTGCAATTGTGTGGAGGATCGCGGAGGTCGTGACTGCAGTGAATGCCGAGACAACTTTTGGGGTGATCCCGGCACCAGATGCATATGTCAGTATATACATAACTGCTTGTCTGACACGTTCTCTGCGTTTATCAGTCTCTCCCTGTGTGACATGTCATTTGATTTTGTAAAAACTTCTATAAATTTATTTATTTGTTCAGCGAAATGTTTAAAAATTAATTTAAGAAATAATGTACAATAATTGAAACAGAAGCGCTACTGATGAAATAATAGCAGCAATACATTTTCTTATGATGACTGAATGATGAATGTGAACAGCCTGTATACTGAAGCAATGGATTCTAGTCAGTCGTACGTCAATATATTCAACAAACTTTTTTTAGTTTCTCCAAGGAACGAGTTTTTAACTTTTTTTGCTGCCCACAGAAATGGAAGCATTATTGTTTTCAGAGTTGTCGTTCTGTCAACACTATAACTCTTGGACCACTGCACTCAGCTTGCACCAACATGTACTTTGACAGCCGCTAGGGTCTTGTCGCCTAATTTATAAAACATCGTACGACACATATACGACAATGTTACAACATGCGGAAGGTTTATGACAAATGTACGATAAAACGCGATTTGCAAAAAATCGTACGACAAAGTTACCACAAAAGTTTTGATGAAATTTTGCACAGTGATTCGGGGCCGGAAAAGTAAGATCGAGTTTGTTTGGGATAAAAATCTGACAACTCCTTCCCCTATTTTACCCTGATTTTTAAAAAATACATTACGGCCTATGGGGACTTTAAAGCGGTATAACTCAGTCCCCGTAAAAGATAATTGCGCGCTATTTGCACCTACCCCCTATTTTCGGGCCCGCGCTATCCGATGGTGTCATTTAAATTTATTCTTTGAAGACCCCTGTTGTCATGGCAACCAACCGTTTTTAACTTTTTATTCAAAGACAAATGGCTGCAGGCTCACAAGAGCGTCAAACGCTGAAACGCAGCTGCTAGGCTATAGCGTGGCAATGGGACAGATACCTCGTTCCACAGAACGTATTTCTAGTTAAAACATTTTTCCTGACGTTCATTAGATTCGTGTTATCTTAAACTGTATTTTCCGTTTATGTGTCTGTGGTAGCGTGCGAGTGCAACCCTCAAGGTTCAGCCACACAACAGTGCAATCGTCGTACGGGTCAATGCGAGTGTGAGCCGGGCATTACAGGCCTGAAATGTGATCAGTGTGACAGGGGCACTACTGGCGACCTACCCCACTGCGAGCCTTGTGGAGAGTGCTTCGACAACTGGGATCAGATCATCACTGAACTCACAGGTCCGTTCGTGTGTTCAACTTTGTTATTTGTTGCGTTAGTCACGATCAACTTAGTTGCCGTACGTCGGGCTCGGTTACTGCTTGTATGGGTGACTGTCTGCGGATACCATTCTCCCCGTTACATTGCTTTCTACTTGGTATAGGTTACAGCCAAAAAAACTCAAAAATATTGATTAAAATATGAAGCCAGATATGATTTGTAATTTAAATTGCACAACAAGCGGCAAACCTAAAAGAAAATCTCAGGAATCTGGACTTGCTTGTCAGTTTTTTAACAAACCTAGACACCTAAAATTTTCTGACTAAAAACTTATGTTTTTAATTAATTTTCTATTCCTGCCTAGCACAGAGTGAATAGTGAAAACTTATCTTTGCGGCCAGACAACAACGAAAGTGTAGTAGTATATTAGGAGAGTTTACCTGGAAATATAGCTGCTGATATGATAATAACTGTATTTGCTAATGTGACGTTTGCTTGCTGTTGATAAAACGGATGTTTTTTTATCTAACGTTTGCAGAGGAGACGATGACACTGCTGAAGAATGGAAGTGAGATAAAACACGGTGGAGCTCCGGGCGCGTTTGAGACCGAGTTCGTCTACATGGAAAATGTGCTGGAAGAAGTACGCAGGATCATCGCCGGCTCAAACATCTCTCTGGAGGGGCTCGAGAACTTGATGGAAAAACTACAGCAGCTACGGTATGTTGGTTACACTGTTCTATATAGCCAAAGTGATGAAACATATATGTATACGCTCCACTCCAGACAGTGGTTCAACCCACTTATTCCACGCTGGGTTATGTATTATGAAATAAGAAGAGTTCGATTGGGGGAGTTTGCAGGGTGTCTATACCATATAAACTTTGGAGCAAATGCTTTAAGAAAAAGGGAGGTTTTGGGGAAATTAGGAGAGGAAAAGTTGATTATTCTAATTTTGCATTTCTGATATATTTAGGTATCTTGCTAGCAGAAGTGTTCTGTGAGGCTTAGAATGCACCAAATTAGTTTTTCGCCGGGGCTGCGCCCCTGACCCCGCTTGGGAAGCTCACAACGTTTCGTCGGGCCCTCTAATTTTCTGGGGAGGGGGATACCCTTTTTCCATTTCCCACCCTCTCGACCCCTATGGCGCCCGTTCTCGGCGCCTGCGGCGCATCATTTTGAATTAGGGGAGGGGGCTTGCTCCAAGGACTCAAATGGGATAGACGCCTCTGAGAGTTTTTGAAGTGTGGAATGGTGTTTATGGTTTCAGGCGCAACCTGACGAGCAGTAATCGTCAGTTGGACGCACTGGATGACAGCGTACAACAGACGACAGACCGTGTTGAGACGGTGAACAATCGTATTGAAGCTATCAAAGACCTTGTCGACCAGCTCAAAGTACTCGCACAGGAGCTGAGAGACAATGCCACCAGGATACACGACCTCGACGTCTCAGGTGAAAGTTAATAGGAAACCCGTCGCAGGGCTACGGAGCGTCACCTGCCATATGAGATCGCATAGTGTTACCAGACACAGGTGAACGTGCTTTGCCTCAACTTTGGCCGGACAGGCCGGTACCCGATTTACCTACCCCAGAGGGATAGAGGGCTGATTTGATCTTGGTGTCGACATGACTAACTCAACGTGGAATTATGGGTCTTATGATTCGGGAAGGACTTTATATTACGTTTTTGGGCCGATCGTTAAGCTGTAAGCTTAACGATCGGCCCAAAAACGTTAAGCTGTAAGCTTAACGATCGTTAAGCTGTAAGCTTAACGATCGGCTCTGGTACGAGTTGTCGTCTGTCTGTCTGTTTGTCTGTCTGTCACGAAATGTATTGTGGCTAAACGGTAAGTCGTAGAGGGTCGGCGATGACGCCGTTGTACAGGGCGACGACTAGTTTCTATATGCTGTCAATTGTAGAGTTTTATGTTCCCATGAGCAGCGGTTTGGCCGCAGTTTACCTGTTAGTCGCCATGTCTCAGAAACGATCGGCCTTTCCTAGCAACAACTGGGCGTCTTGTTATGTACTTAGTAAATTATATATTGGTGCTGGCGTGGTTTAGGCGCGCACAACAGCATACGTGAGAGCTATGAGCGCTCGTCGGCTGCACAACGTCGTGTGGACTCCACCACTGACATAGTTCGCTCATCAGAGCAGGTGCGACGTGCTGTGGACGAGCTGCTGCGACGTCGTCAGGACGACTTCGACAACGGATTTAGTGCCAACAACGTCTCACTGACCAACATCAGCATTCGCATTGACCAGTTCCGCACGCGCATCACACGACTTAACGACATCGTATGAACACTCGCTTCTTCTAGCCGTGGTTACAGTGATGGCTAAGATGCTTTGTGTCCAGAAAAAGTAACCCCTTAGACATCGTACAATAGAAATGTTAAATCTAAACGAATCGGAATAAAATTTCGAACTCTTAATCTCCAATAAACTTGCTGAAACGTTCATTGAATTTTGATAAAGAATACTGTTTTTAAGCGGAGTTATTAATTGTTGTTTATTGATAACAAAATATCTCAGTTATCAATATTCGTTCAGATTTGTAGGGAGTTACTTTTTTGGACACAGTGTTGTTACTGTAGCGGGCAGGACATAAAATAATGAAATAATGAAACTTCATTATCACTGTGTAGGAACGATAGTGTGATTTACTTTATGTGATATTTTGGATGTAGGATTAAGATTAGGGATAAAGTTAGTATTGGCTTCAGCGGTCTGTAGCTATAAAGGACTTTCTTCAGGGGAGGGGGGGGCGGCTAAGGGGCATAGCCTCCCCACACTCTGGCTTAGGCCCCGTATGACTGCACAAAATTTCACTAATCGTTGTAAATTTTTCACTGCCCACAGAAATGACGGCAGTATCGTTTTCTACATTGTCGCTAAGTTTTTTTTCTGCGTCAACACCGATAACTCGTGAACCGCTGCACTTAGCTTGATGAAATTTTGCGTGAATACGTACCTCGACAACCTGTAGACGCCCATTGAATATCAACGTCATAGATCAAAGGTCGAAGTCATATGGTTTTTGTGTTTTTGTGTGCATAATACTGGGGCTATACGTGGGCAATACTTAGTCTGTCTTGACAGTCTTGTTCTGTGGTAATATTTGCTCATAGTACGGAAAGTGAAGCCGTGATCAGCAGGCATAACACCTCTGTGTGGTGGTATGTCTGCTGACTGCATCGCTGTGTTCTGTAGGTATGTGACGGAGCGGGGGATCCATGTGACAGTGTTTGTGGCGGTGCGGGTTGTGGTAAGTGCGGTGGCGGGGTCAGCTGTGATGATGGGGCTGTCACTAAGTCGATACAAGCCATTCGCCTGGCCAACCAGTCCGAGTCTATTCTCGTTGTTAAGAAGCGTGAAATCGAGGCCGTCTATAATAGGGTAAACAGTGAAGTTTTTTTTCTATCATCTCGAGTTTTAGTACATTTTTTAGTTAGTTAGTTAGTTAGTTAGCACATTTAAGGGCGTCTATTCAAAATCACAAACGCCGCAGCTATTGTTCAAACAGATGTGTTTAAAGAGACAGTTAAACAGTAGGCGAGGCAAGAAGTTGCAGACAGCGAAAATTTTCGACAGAATTTTGACAGACAGTTACAGAGAAGATTATAGATGCTCAGTTGCTCATAATTATTGCAATTTTGTTCCTAAATTTCTCAACAATCAGGGTTTTCAGCTTCAAATTTAGCATTTCTGGACCAAAAAAATTCTGACAAGATTTTTCGACTACCCAAAATTTGGGGGAGGGGGCAGTTGCCCCATGCTACCCCTTCGTCTCCGGCCACAACGCCACTGAATGGTTGTGATGGCGGTCTGACGGTTGTATGGCTATAATCTGAAGGTTCAGTAGTCCGACGGTGTGTCCTGCATCATGCGTTTTCACCAAATCTAACCCTCGCTCTAATCATAACCCTAACCGTATTCTTAGTTGAGAGGAAATGTGGAGATTGAGCCAACGTCTGTAGAAGTGTATAGAAAAGAACCTAGAAACTTTTGGAGCATTGAACCTTTGGATTATCGAGCTGCCCCCGGTCTGACAGGTATCCGAGGCGAAGGACCAGTGTGACGCGGCCCACGATGACGCTGAGATGGCTTACCAACAGGCCGAGTCGGCCAAGAACCATTCAGAACGCACCCGACTCGAACTGCAGGAACTCATCCTTGCTATCACCGAGTTTCTCGAACAGCATGGAGCCAGGCCCGAGGATATCCGTACGGTCTGTAGCCTCTATACTGTACTGTGTGGCATTATTCACAGCGTTGTTACTGTTGAAATAGTCAGTACTGTTTAAATGCTGTTGTGTGGTTTGTAATTATTTAACTGACTATATAAAATAGTTTAAATTATCCAGTACGTAAGTAGTATTTAGCAATAGTGGAGACTTATTTACTATTTTAGACAAAGTAAATAGTTGATCACTTTAAGTATGGTAAGTTTAAATTCAGTCAGTGAGTGGTCAGTTTTCATTCGGTTAAGTTGGATTTTAGTAAACTTTGGTGAATTGGTCATTGACTGGTCAGGTTCGTGCATAGACAGTGACATGTTGGTAATGTTGACACTGATAAAGATGTGACTACGTGTTATGCTGTTTCATTAGCCTATAGTTTGAATTCAGACTTCCCTGGGGCATGTTCATTTGTGTTGGGTGGCAGGTAACACTGTGTGATCCAGTATGGTAGGCGTCGCTCCATAGCTATGCGATGGGTTTTTCATAAATAAAATAGCTATACACAATCTTTAATTTTTAACTTTTATGGGTAAAGTAAGAAAAGAGCAGAAGACGATTGTGTTGAAATGACTGGCTGAAGTTAATCAGCGAAGGTTTTACTTGTGCCAGTATTTTACTCGTTGGAAAATATTTTCGTGTATAATGCTCGTGTATTTCGCTGCAGGTGGCGGAGGAAGTGTTGGCGATGTCGATCTCGTTGACGCCGGAGCAGATCCGTGAGCTGGCTCGTCAGATCAACGAGGCCATCAGTGGACTCACCAACATTGACGCTATCCTGGAGGCCACACGAGCTGACCTGGCCAGAGCACGTGACCTGGAACAGCGGGCCAACCGCGCCAAGTCAGTCTCAACACTCTCTGTTCTGTGTAGCTCAGCCTCCTACCCTCGGCGGGGTGTGATGAAAATTTTTGTTTACCGTGATGGTACAAACAACGTATAAGAAATATAGAATGAGTAGTTTTAGTAGCCCGTTACCTTGAACAATGCCCTAACTGCACCAAGTCAGTCTGGACTCAGTCAATGATTCGTAGTTTCGGTCAACTCAGCCTCCTACCCTTGGCGGGCTGAGAGATTAGTAGTAGCACGTAGCACGGGTCGTAAAACAACGGGCTAACTGCGCCAAGTTGGTCTGAACTAGGCCTAAGTCCATGCTTCGTAGTTTAGCTCAACATGGCCTCCTGTCCTTGGGGGATGCGAAATGAGAATCTTTGTTCATTATGATGATAGAAACAATGTATTAGTAATTCAAAATGCCTATGGTATCCACGCCAATTCAGATTTCACTTTCTGTTCTTTGTAGTTCAGATAAACTCAGCCTCCTACTCTCGGCGGGATGGAAAATGGACAGTAGCACGTAGCACATGACTTCAGACAACATGCAAATAATGCCAAGTCAGTCTTACACTGCGCTTTATAAGTAAGTAAGAACAAAACTTGAAAGGCGTGAATTTAACAGTTCAGTCAGTTTGCCACATTCTCAACACGTGAACAAAAACGTCTTTATCAGTTCTTAAACTGTTCAAAATCAATGTTAATTTGTCTCAGATGAACTGGAAGCTGTTTCACATTTTTGGGCCTGCATAATTTTTGTGCATCTTTGTTTGTCGTGACGACAGTAAACAGTAAGATATACACTGTGTCCCAGAAAAAACGTCTCATTTTGTCTTGTTCCATATCCTTGCCAAATATTAACCGATTTTGACAACAAAAAAAGTGGGAACTTTTCTTGGGACATAGCGTATATTACAAATAAGTGAAATAAATAGGTGCAAAAATATAAACAGCTAAAGAGCTATATTACGAGGATATACAGCAGCTGGTTTGCGTGGAATGTGCAGGAGCGAAGCGGATACTGCTCTGGAGACGGCACTGCATATCTTGGAAGCACTACAGAAGGCCAAGGATGCGCAGGCGATCGCTGAAGCAGCCATCACTAAAGCTCAGACACAAATCACCGACATCGAAACATCACTAGACAGTGTATGCACAGTGTACATCTTCTATTATAGACTTGGTGTCTGTATATCAGAAAATTATTGCACGGTAATGATTAGATCCTGTTAATAGTTAACTTTGCAAACATTAATTTTGGTTAAAAATAGCAGTGATAACCGTGTAGGAAAGCGCATTTTTTGTCTAGCACCTTAAGTATGTTATTCGGCAAATTTTTTGGTCATAGTTTTTTAATGATCAGTGAAAATTTGTATTCGCTGTATTATGGTAGAAGAACTTAACAGGAAAACAGATCTTAACTAATAGCAGCAGTTGTCATAGTGGGCTATAAAATGACTTTCTTCGTTTGTCAGTCATGACACTAGGCAAATCGAAGTCAAAACAGTTCCGACAAAGTTTCACAATATACATAACATTTGTGTTAAAGAACTTCATAAAAAATCGATTGACAATAAAATCCAGTATTCTCAGGTCAGATAAATGCAACGGACGCGTGATTAAGTATAGGTTTCAACACGGTTTACAAATCGAGTGCAACGAGGCAGAGTACACAGTGGACCGTGTTAAAACGTACTTACGTCATGGCCGTGATCGACGGCGTGTTCTGCCTGAGATTGGGTGCTGTCACAGACCCGAGCCACGTTGCGGCCGTCATGCAGGCGATGAAAGTAGGTAACTAGAAGGCGCTCGTGAGAGTGCATATCTCCGCCAAGTGAAATGATTTAAACATTACTACTACATGTACTACTATACTACTACTACTACTACTAGACCTACAACTATTACTACGCCTACAGCTACAACTACACCCTACAACAAGGAAAGGGGAAGGAGAAGAGGGAGCCGGAAATTGTCTCCCCGTCTATCTGGATTGTTATCATAATGTGACGCCTCAAAGATAACGACTTTCGACCTTTCGGGGTCACGTGACGTCATCGGTCACGTGACCATTCGACTCGCGGTGGTTGACTTCCTTTGGGTGGTCCATTGCGACCATTCGTCTATCTGACACCGTTATAGAGATATGGCGCTTCAAAGTACATACACACACGGAACGACGGACAGAACAACCAATCTCTCAATCTCCTCCAATGTTCACTACGTTCACCTTGGCAGAGATAATGAAATAATTATCAATTATTACATATATGTTTATTACACATTAGGCCTATATTGCTGGCGGTTCTGCGCGTGCGTACAACCTTCGCCTCCCGCAGTTTTAGCATTGCAGCCCCCACAATCTGGAACTCACTGCCCTCTGGCATTCGCAGTTCTACTTCTGCAGACACTTTCCGTCGTCTCCTTAAAACTCGCTGCTTCCAGCAGGCCTACTGCTCCCCCTAGCGGCTAGCGGTTTAGCCAAGTACCTCAGATTCGGCCACTGGCTGACATTATGCACTCTGTATATCGCATTCACTTATTTACTTATTCACTTACGTGTAGGTAGAGACGATAACGAACACGGCTCGTGAGCAGACGACCATTTCACTGACGCGCGTTCACGACCTACGAGATCGCATCGCTCGACTCAAAGTCAGGTTCACGGAGAATCGGAATCAAGTGCGCCAGGCTTCAGAGGCTGTCAGACAAGCCGACGAACTCGCTTCACGCGCTGAACAGGTAACAACAACCCGTCACTGAACCGACCGCCCTGATATTCAGGGTATGGCTTCTATTTCCTCAAATCTGGAATCGAAATTGGGCGCAAGTTTCACCTCCACTTTCGGGCTTTTAATTTCTTCTCTTTAGCTCCCGCTCCATCTGTTTTTTAGGCCGCTCGGAACGGTAGTTTCCGGAAGGCCTTATGTTTTACTGCAGTTTCTTCTTTTTTTCATCGCGAGATCTCCGAGGTCCGTGGGCGGATCTTCGCGAAATTTTGCCACACGTTCGGAAGCGTGTTCAATTTATAAATGCCGGTCCAAAAATTTGGGGGTCTGCCCCCCAAAAAAATTTTTGAGGGCAAAAACATGCTAAATTTGGCGCAATTTCGGACACCTTTCTACTTTGAGCGCGAATATCTCCGAAACGGATAGAGATATTTAAAATCTGAAAACCTGGTGCACTACAGCGTTCCCTCCCACGTTCAACGAAAAAAGTTAGGTGAAATTTGGTCGCTACTTATGGAGATTTAGAGGTGGAATTGTACTCCCAAAGTCGAATTTTTTTGGAATACCATATTTCGGCCCTTACTGGGTGCTGCGCCCCGAAATTTTTACACACGCTATAGAATGTCCAAGTCTTGCTAGCCTACACCTCAATGGGGATGGGGGCTCCCGCAACAATTTTTTTTCAAAGGGGGGGTCAAAAATTGGCTTATAATTCAGCGTATTAGCGCCTATAACTTTGGGGTTAGCAGGAGTAACCCCAAGAAACTTTACCACATGACAGGCCATAAGGGGAACAGTATCATTTATATACAGTATTTGGGGGGGGCACCGCTCCCTTAAAATTTGGGAAGACAAAAAACGTCCAAAATTTGACGCGATTTAGGACAACTTTCGACTTTGACCGCAAATATTTCAAGAACCGGTCATGATATCGACAAAGGGACACAAACTACATTGAGAGCTATCCCTGCTATGTTCGAAAAAATTTGGTGAACTTCTGTTTACTAACAAAAGTGCTATAGACGCAGATGTTGACCTACCCAAGTTTAAAATTCGGCGCGATTTCGGGCAATGTCAAACGTTGACCGTGAATATATCTGGAGTGGATCGACATGCCGAAAATTGATAACAAATTTGATCAACTGCCATCCCTCCCACGTTGAATCCAAAAAATTGGTGAACTTCGGTTTACTAACAAACAAGTTACAGGCGCGGATGTTGACACACCCTAAGTCGACAATGCGCGTTCTGCGTATGCTACTGCTACTTCGTGGCTACTTCAGGCCACGTGACTTTGCTACCAGGTAAATTTTACCCTCTCCCTTAAATTAACCTCCATCGGACTCACGGCGCCGGGCGGCCTCACGTTGGGCTTTGCCCCATATTTCTAGTTTTTTATTTCTTTTTTTCTTCTCTTTTTTCACTACAGTGTACTCCCCTTTTATGCTTTATCCACCTGTCTCTCAGCGTTCTCTCCCCCCTTTTTCGTTTCTTTTGTTCTCTTTCTTTTTTTTCTCAGGGGCCCCACACCCTTGGTCCATAGTGGGGAAGTTTTGTTAAAGGTGTTGATTGCCCAGTGAAAATGGGGTAGGGGGATTTTGATCCACCTCATAGCAAAACTGAGAAAACTTCCCCTAATTTTTTCACTGGGCGCACCTTTTCTTGTGTGGCTCAGTGGTTAGGACATAAGATTCTTTTAAACTCTTTTAAACTCTTTTAAACTTTTAAACCCTTTGGACTCTTTTAAACGTTTCCTTAAATCATTTTTGTTTCAGATGTACTGATAACGCATTCAGCGCACTAGAGATTTCTTCGAAATGATAGTGCGCTATATAAATGTTCACTTATTATTA
>Ga0056128_1008648_pt1 | contig 12822 bp, 7 predicted proteins | sample WorMetLIZISLAND2_FD_71113 | JGI IMG/M metagenome (GOLD analysis project Ga0056128, IMG submission 71113) | Marine gutless worms symbiont microbial communities from Max Planck institute for Marine Microbiology, Germany - Olavius geniculatus... ...
TAGTAACTCATTTATATGGGTTACGGAAGGTGGGGACCTTGGTACAGCTGACTGGGGTTGCCTAGCCGGCCGCTGCGCCAGCCTGTGTCTGCAGGCTGCACACGGTGGCCGTGCGGCAGGTGGCTCTTGTTAGTGACAAAAGCGCGACTATGCGCTATACAAATTGACGACCTTTACCTTAACCTTTTACTCTAAGAAATAGGCTTATGCAGAATTTCTTGCTAAATAACAGATGATGGAAAATAAGTTTGTGCAATGTGAACAAAATTTGATCCGTATGCTAAGGTTTTACCCGAATGAAAAACATCTGTAAATATTTTTTACTTTGTCAATAAAAATCGAAACAGAGCGTTATGACATTTGAAAAGAAGTCACGATGATTTTGTTGATTCTCAATCTATTTTTTACATTTCATGAACCTCATACAAGTTGCGGTTGTGAACTTCTAATAAATAAACACGAAAATATGGATGCTGACGATCAAATAACAATTGGTTCCATCGTAGAAAACAGACTCCAAAATCTAAAACCACCATACATATCAGAATAACCGCGAACAAACTCAGCCAGAAGACCTACAACAATTACAGTTCATCACAGAGACAACCAGGAATCTTTCCAAGAAAAAGAACAAATTAACAAACAAATGCTGTAGCGAATGTTGATGAATTATTACAGAGTTATAGGTAAAAATAAAGGCACTGTGTAGCTCTTTATGTGAAATCCATCACAGAGCTACACAGCATCACCTGTGTTACAGGACCACACAATGTTACCTGCCACCCAACACAGGTGAACGCACCCTGCCTTAATCCCAGCCAGATAGGCCAGTACTCGATTTAAGATGGAAGGCTGAGTAGACCTAGGTGGCTGGTTACCTACCAAAATGGATTACCTGCCCATAGACAGCATCACCTGTGTTACAGGACCACATACTTAACCCCAGCCAGATAGGCCAGTACTCAATTTACCTGCCCCAGAGGGATGGAAGGCTGAGTAGACCTAGGTGGCTGGTTACCTACTAAAATGGATTACCTGCCCGTAGACAGTCACCCATCCAAGTACTAACCCGGCCTGGCATAGGTTAACTTTGTTGATCGAACACAACGCGTTACTGCTACGCCACGCCATCGACCCAGCATATCAAAAACGTACATCAGATGGCTGTGACCAAGGCTCAGGACTGGTTGAAGTCTTTGCAGTCATTGTTGCTGTTTTCTTGTTTGGCTTAATGGTAGACTTCTGCTGCTGTACCAAGTCATCACATACCACTTCCGGCTGCTGCTGCTGCTGCTGCCTTCAAATCAAACAGTAAACGTGATGACAAACACTACAACTGAAATTAACAACATGAGATAGTATAACAATATACAATCAGTTATCACAGTTACTAATGAAAGTTTACTTTTCACTCTGCACAGCATATCAGCTCAATTCACAGAAATTGCCCAATTCGTGTCAAACACACTATCCATTTATTCATTTGTCATATGGTTTACACTGCAAAACGGCACAACCATACATAGCAGATTTAAGTTGGAAATAACCGTTTGAGGAAGTCTATTCCAAAAGACTATTCCAGACTGCAGGACAATGTAGGTGTTACTCTATTATTTATTTACTTACTTATTTACTATATGGTTTATAATGCACAATAAGTCTTTCACAGTAACAGCGTAGAATTGCAACTGCAAGTCTAGTCATCTTGATAACAATAAGACCAAACTGACAATAACCATTTTTTTTTACAATTTTCCTACAAATATCAACAATTACTATCACCCTTATCATGATAAATCATAAAGCGTGTGTGAAGATATAGTACTGACTTAAGCGTTTCTTGTTCAAGCTGCAGTTTGCGTTTGCGTTCTTTCTCCGCCTCTTTCTCTGCTTCCAACTGTCTCTGCTGCTCCAGCTGCTGGCGTATCTCAGCGCATTCCTTCCCACCGCAAAAAAAATTACACTGAGCCGGATCTACGGAATAAAAACTTTTAAAAAATGATTTTCCATGAATTTTCCAGGACCAAACAAATGGAAATCATAACCTATCAGCACAACATATTTTTCCAAATACAAGAGAAGCGGGGCCAACTAAGAGGCTCTCTTGGGGAGAGCTGTGAGCTCCCCCAGCAGGGTCCATGGCAAAGCCTCAGCCGCAAACACATTTTTAGCATATTTTAGAGTCACAAAGCAGCTCCAGCAGAAAGAACATGAAATCCAGCTATCGCTAAGAAAAGCCGACCGTACCACCTACGTCTGAAGCCCAGCCACCGGTTTTCAGTCACAGAGAGAAAGCGATTTGTCAGAGCTGGAACAGTTCCATGCATGCTATGTTAACTGAACACTGCCTCGAAAGCTATAATGAATGCTAGTATAACAGACATCACACATTGTCATAAATAGGCACTGTTCCATGCATGAAAATATTGGACGCAGGTTTTGCAAATATTTCTCACAATAAAAACGCCTTGCTCGGGAAAACGCAACAGCCTATACAGTTCCTGTTGCAGTACTGAAAAGTGAATAATTTACATGCAGGTTTCACAGCCAACTGAAAGGACAAAATTCAAGGACTTTCAAAAACCTAAAATTGCAGTTTTCAAGTAAGTAAGTAAGTAAGTAAGTATGTGCATATTTAAAGTGCACAATGTCACCCAGTGGCCGAATCTGAGGCACTTGGCTGAGCCGCTAGGGGGAGCAGTAGGCCTGCTGGAAGCAGTGAGTTTTGAAGAGACGACAGAAAGTGTCTGCAGAGGTAGAACTACGGATGCTAGAGGGTAGTGAGTTCCAAACTGTGGGGGCTGCAATGCTACCAAAAGTACCAAAAGTATCGATAAAAAGACATAGCATACTCGCGCTATATCAAAATTTAGAGTGAAATATAAACTCTTTGGGCAGTGTTATAACGTTTCACACAGATGGCTTTGTACTACACTCTGCAGAAGGGACTGTAACTACTATTGATGCCACTGGTTGGGAAGCGTGAGACTGTTCACAGACTGTTGGTGTCACTGATATGTAATACACAGTGGGAAGTTTTGTTAAATAAGCAAGTGAACTATAACCAAGCAATGGTGAAATGCCAAATTTTACAAGAATGTTTTCTTGAAATTTTAATACGCCAAAATTTCAAAATATGGAACATTCAAATTCAAGGACATTTCAAGAACTTCTCAAAAACCCTATAAACCCTGTACATATCATTTGAAAGCCAATATTTGACTTCCTATTAGTGATCAATAGCAACTTAGGTCCAATCTCGCACCGTTTAGCCGAAATAGCACGTAACGGCCTTCACGGTCACTGATTTCCATCTAATCTGACAGGGCGTATGCCACTTCCTATTAGTGATTAATAGTAAACAAGGCCATATCTATCACCGATTGCCACCGCCCTATCTCATGATACCATCGCCGACCTTCTACGACTTACCCACAATACTGCATGATTGGTTTACCACAGTGCGTTATTACCCTTTAAAATCATCTAAGGTCAATGATTTCATGTCATTTAAAAGCAAGTATGCGACTTCCTATTAGTGATCAATAGCAACTTAGGCCCTATCTTGCACCGTTTAGCCACAGTACATCTGTGATGGACAGACAGACAGACAGTCGATGGACGAACGCCAACTCATGCCAATAACTCGACCTTTACTAAAGTACGGTCGGCTAAAAATGCACATATTCTGTCCAACGTTTTCAGTGAAACAACAATAAAATCCACGACATGATGCTTTTTAACATTATTTTTCTACGATTTTCCAGGACCATGACTTTTCAGAACCTGTGGTCACTCTGGGATTCAGCTATGTTCAGGCAAACAAGGTACCCTACAATTAGACAAAAATCCGTGCAATTATGGCAGCTCAGTTGTGCATTGGCCATTCTCTGTTGCTGACAGCCTACTTACTGTCATTCTGCAAAAGATGAAACCAAATAAAATCAGGGCAGCAGCATCTGAAGGTTTTTACCAGTTTTTGATACCATAGGCAGTTAAATACTGATGCTTTGTGCATATTAATACAAAACCAATGCAAAACAATACAATTCTTCTGTGTTTACATTAATCTGTTGACAGTCATTAAAAAGTTGCAACTGCATATTACCGGTACAAACAGGTGAACTTTGCTTCTGAAATCTGAAATATTAGAATTTGGTATTTGTGTCACATTCAAGTAAAAATGAGCATTTTCAATTACGGTCGGTTTAAACCAAGTTTCTGCCACTAAAAAGCCAAGTCTGAGGCCTACTATACCGTCGTTGCCCAACACAGGGCCTGTAAGTGCCAAACTTGTTAAGATACATCTCCACACACAGCAGAGAGCTGAAGCACTAACCCGATCCTTTCGACGCTGTTCGGCCAGCAACTGTTTCTTGCTCAGCTTCTTGGGTTTAGTCTGCCTGGCGGTTGTCGTCGTCTCTGTAGCAGCCGATGCATCGCATGCCGCAGCATCAACGAATGATGTTGCCTCGGTTTCACAACCACCTGACGTCGTCTCACCCGAAGCATCATCATCAGTACATGCCGGCTTCTCAATGTATGCAGCGTCACTCTGACATGCAACAACCAGCGATATTCATTAGTTCATGGCACTCATCATCATCATTTCTGGCAAGCACCACTAAGAGTACGTAGCGCCAAACGTAGACATCAATCTCCAGAGTGGATGGTTCTGAGCCACGTCAACTGCGTCGTCCATATTGAGGTCGCTGGATTTCAGATCCTGCTGAATGGTTTTCATCCACGTAATATGAAGACGTCTCAGTGGTCTCTTCCAGTTTCCTGTGGAGGAAGCTATTAAGATCTGTTTTTCATCTATAAACTGACAGGCTGTTGCAGTATCAAGTTATGTCACCGCCATGTTTTGTTCGTCGCCTAGCTCTCGTCTGACAGGCGTTACACTTCACAACATCCATACATGGTAGCTGAAAAAATTGAAAAAGTACTCCTATGTATAATACGCACCACAATCTTTACAACAAGTTTAAGGGTAAAACAGTGCATATTATATGCAAGATTTTATGGTGCTCCTGCACCGAAAAAGATGGATGCCACCTTTCATGTTTCCGTGCCTTTTCGTTTCTGAGTTACATATGAAAGAAGTGGAAAGACAAACAGACAGAGGGGTAAGATACGTATGTGGCCTATTAGAACGGTCTCACGAAAATATACCTGCAAGAACTGATGAACTGATGGAGTTTACAGCTTACCGGACTAACACCTGCTGCCTGTGGCTTGCTTGCAGCTGAAGCCTCGCTCACATGCTCTGAGAAGCGTTGTTGGCTGTTGTTGTTGTTGACATCGGTTGGTTTATTACACGCAGCTCTCTTCCGCTGTCTTCTCAGCTTCTTCTTGTTCACGCGCGGCAGCTCCTTAGAAGCATCTATGTATCATTTAGAAAATTCTTACTTGCAACGAATAAAACTGTACGCCAAAATAGGCAAGCAACGACTTCCTAGCTCAGGCATAATAATGAATGGCGATGGTAAATGTAGATATTACAGCTGCCATAGATCAAGGGGTGTGGTTCGAGCTAACTGGCTTGGTCCAGAAGTCGGAGAATGTCTGCCACTCGTTCTATTTTCATCAAATGAAACCGGCTGCTTCAAGTTACAATGACACTGGCATTTATGTTATTATTAATATTATTATTACCATATGGCTCTGAATCACAACCTCATTCCAGCAATAACTAACTAAAGCAATAGTTAAGAAGCATGTGTTACTAAGCTGCAGCACTGTGTTACGACACTGCTTACCTGCAAAAAAATGCTGCCATAACAGACACCAAAAGTAGCCAAACGTGTACTTCTGGTACTAGCCTAACTTGTAGTAAAGTCTCCAAAAATGAGTCATTTAAATAAAAGATACTGTATGCATTCAAGCACTAGCATTATATATGGAAACAGAGAAACATTTGTAGAACAATGGGCTTGTTGTTGGCTGTAGCTGTGGTGACGAGCCTATCAGTTAATGCCTGTAAGGGAGGCAAATGCCCTAATGAGGTAAGAAACTTGAGCAAGTAAGTAAGTAAGTAAATTTAATTTATAAAGTGCACAATGTCAGCGAGAAACTCACTGAATCTGAGGCGCTGAATCTGAGGTTTCAGTAATCTTTGGTCTCAAATCTTCCCTCCTCTTTTCCTTCCAGTTTCAGTTTGCATGGAAAGCATCAAGTGTATGTGGCTCTCTTCGTCCATAGATGACAAGCGCTGAGAAACGACTTCGATCGAGGTGAAATGACAAGGCCTCGAGACAGGTAGGCAAGTCTTAGCTAGAGGCAGAGTGTGTCATGCCTAGGCGGGGCAGGTGGGCAAGTCTTAGCTAGAGGCAGAGTGTGTCATACCTGGAGGCGGGGCAGGTGGGCACGTCTTAGCCAGAGGCAGAGTGTGTCATACCTGGAGGTGGGGCAGGTGGGCATGTCTTAGCCAGAGGCAGAGTGTGTCATGCCTAGGCGGGGCAGGTGGGCATATCTTAGCCAGAGGCAGAGTGTGTCATACCTGGAGGCGGGGCAGGTGGGCATGTCTCACGCGGAGGTCGTGGCGGATGCATGTCATAGAACTGAAACGGACGACGCATACCTGCAGCAGTGACAAAACAACAACTTCGCCTCTCCACCGAGAACGTAACAGTGTGGCAGTTATGCATCTCATCCTAGCCTCTTAGTTTCTATGCATTCACATCAGAACCAATCCTATTGATGGCTAAGAAAACAATGTACACAAAACAGACAAACAAAATCTTAACCGCAGGTTATCTATTTTGTGATTAGTGGAGAGCTACCACGAAACTACACATAAATATACAATAATTTCGGTGATTCCAAAGACAGGAAAATCAAAAGCATTAAAAAGTTCACTTCGAACCACCCCACTGGCATTAACTTTATACTACCAGAAGCTAGAGCCCTACAACTGTATTTATGCAATTTTTGACACCACATACAGATTTAACTTAATTCTTCATTCATACTTATTTGTGTAGCTATGAAAAACACATGAATCAAATACAGTGAATAAGAGAGCTCTAGGTTACAGATGTTCAAAGATTTTGATGTGAACAAAAAGCATGTAAAGTTTTATGGGTTCACTTTGTATTGCAGCAACCCTGGTCCCTCTGAACTGTTCAGGGATATGACTTGTTAAATGCTGAAAATCACTACTTTTCCAGACCCCATCCCATTCAATGTCCTCGCACACAACAATGACATTGTATTTATATTCTCTCGAATAGAGTCTCAACAAAAGTTGTACCTCTGCAGCGATTAAACCTCAGATGCATAAAAATCTCCATCAAAGTCCTCTGCAACGGAAAAGCAACAAAACAAGGTAGCGTGACACGACAATGACAGCGAATCAGTATAATCACGTAATACATCGAGGCCTTACCTTACCTTATCTCCGGGGTGGACAGGCTCTTACACCTGCCCAGTGCTGAGGCTGTATCAGCTCGGCCCAATGCGCGTCCCCGAATGTAACCACAAGGTTACAGGTAGCGGCCATAAAGCCCTAACGGCTGTGAAGCCGTAAATAAATGGCTGTAAAGCCATAAGTAGATGGCTATAAAGCCGTAGTCGGCTGTGAAGCCAAAACCAGCACAAGAGCACTGGTATCGTGTAGCAATCTGCCTACATGAATTTGGTTAGCACTCAGTAGCTACTCGCCTCCAAATTTTAGAAATCTTTCAGGTCATCAGTGCTAAGCCCTACCACCACGGCAAGGTGGCTGACCTCAGTAGGGATACATCGAGGCATCAAACGACAAAAATGCCAGCACTACCCCAGTACCTGGTAGTGGCATAGCTTCGTGGTAACATCGTTGGTCGTATATTAGATGGGTTAGTACTGAGATAGGTGACTGTCGTGGCAATTTCCGTCATTCAACCAAGCCAATCAGACCAACTTGGCCTGGCCACGGGTTCTGCCACTCTAAGAAAAAACAGCAAGTTCTATGTAACAGAACTGCTGCCATATTGATCCAGTCCTTTAAAGACACTGGCTGCAAACACAGCTGGCTATCTGGCTAACATGGCTTGTGGTCTAACCCATGCCATCTCATCTGAATGGCCTATTATGTGCTGATGTGCCATTAAGAAACTACTCACTCACTCACTCGAGTGCTAAACAACACTGGAATTGACCTAAACATCAAGCTAAACAAATACACAGTTTTCCACACAATTCCATGAGCGACATTAGTTCTCTAACATCTCCAGATTTTACAGCAAAAGTGGTCCCCTGACTCTCAGTGAGTGAGTGAGTAGGGTTTAACGTCCCATCCGACACTACATATGACTATAGGTCATTTCGGAGATGGCCTTTTCAGGCAGAATGCACACAAACACATAATAATGGAACAGTAAGTTTAAAATTTACAATAAACAGAAAGTTTAACCTTTACAGAAACACAAAAATGAGCTTAACCTAAAATTGAAAGAACTCCATTGAAAATATGAGTGCATATGTAATTAACATAATGGTAGTTCTAAAAATCTTCCCTGTTATCCTGAATAAAGAAATTACATAATGCATATATAGTAGACAAACACCTTTTTGTGTGGTAATAAAATAGTTAGAAAGAACAACATTATTGTAAAGCATACCAAAGTTATTGTGCTCTCATAATCGGAATCAAAATAATCATCATCATCATCTGAACAGTCACCATTTTCTGCAAAACAACAAAGAATTTATACATTCATACTAAAATACAAAATTTACAAAGTAATGTATCAACACATTACACAAGTGGATGATTAAGTAATAAATACAATATCATCAAAGGCCAAGTCGCATAAAAAATGATATTGGCTAAATATACATGCTAATTAATAATACGCTGATCAGTTGAAATAAAAACAGCGCTTTACATAAATATCAACAAAAATAATGTTGTGTGAACGAAATGATGACTTCACCAGTTCACCAACTACAATTTGTTTATAGCGTGTATTGCAGCGTGCGAGAAAATTTCACGCCACGACCTGGCCGTAGCGTCAATGCAGCACATGCTCAGACAGGGGAACTCGCTTGCATTCCGGAAGCGAAAGTCGGAATCTGTCGGCGATTGGTGCAATGGAAAGGGCATACAGTCGGCCTACGTCCGGTATGATAGTGACATCTCGAAATACAAGCCAAGTTTTTTCGCACTCTACGGCCGGTAACGCGCTCTATCAACACTGCTAGCATTTAAATTCTGTCAAACGCTACATTGACGCTAATAGTTGTTTGTGACGTCACAGTTTTGTCACATTTGTCCACTTTAAACTTTATTTGTACAGTATTTAGATAACACTGGCAACAAGAAGATTAATAAATATTGACAAATTAACATCTGATTAAGCCAATTAGCACTTTATAACAGTTAGGTAAACTAATGCGACTTGGCTTTTTTTCACCCAATGCGGAAGGAATCAAGGTACAAAATGTTCTTGTCCAATTTTGAATATCTTCATCCATTCCAGTAATATTTGCAGCTGAAGTTTGAAGTCGTCCAAAATCAGGCCAAATTTTGCATGTTTTTGCCCTCTAAAATTTTTTGGGGGTAAAGCCCCTGAAATTTTAGACCGGCATTACAAAATTTGGCCTAGCACTGATCACCGTGCAAAATTTCACGCCGATCGGCCAATGCATCTCAGAGATCTCGCATTGAAATAAAAAACATCTGCAGCAAAACATAATCGCTATCGCTTTCAGTCAAACTAAAAATAATCCACAAAGCCAACAATACCGTAAGTCATGATTGCACGATATGCTTCTGATAGCCGTTGAAACTCCTGCGTGGCTTCCGGATTCATTTGATTCTAAATATAGCAACAACAAGATATAACATATAACTGTACTTGTGTATTAAGGGCAGTGTTCAGTACTTTTAGTCTCACTGTCCGGTCCTACTGCATTGTCATTTGCATGTTTTAAATTGTTTTGTTGAACAAATAAAGATTGCTTGATTGATAAATGTATCTTTATGACAAGTCTACACTTTATACACAACATACACACTAAAAAGCAAAACATATAAACAAAATTAAATAAGAACTAACAACAATGTAGAGCTACAACTGTCAACAGTGTCAATTTTTTAATCATAAATCATCTGTTGAGTGGTAAAAGTGCATAAACGCACTTAATGCAGTTTTTTACACCATCGTGTAGAGAATAATGCATAGAGTCTGCTGGCAAAAGTGAAAATGTTATATTTGCAACTGTGGTTGAGGTACATCCATTCAAAGTTATGCCAAAATTTCATCAGCCGTCTGCTGTGAATGGTAAAAGTGCACAAGTACATCTGTACGCTTCTGAATTCCAACTGTTGGAATGGAACATTTCAACATTTCTTGTGACTGGAAAAAAGTGTATAAGTGATTATAATAAAACTGTAAACTTTCAACATCGTTTTCCTCGAAACTATATAAATGCTACCTATGCAACTTCTCCACTCAAGAGACAGAATATGTCCCTAAGATGTAAATTGTAAATGTATTTGCTAAGACCTACAATGGACTGGTGAGTGGTATCGGTAACAAAACTAAAACACTGACAGTTTGCAAGAATCAGCTGCATTAACTTGGGTTGCGTACACCTTTTAAAACAGTCTCATAATCAAAATCATAGTAGGAATGAATTTTAATATAACATTTTCATCAAAATCAATGCAGCTTGTGGCTCCATCGAATATAAACTAACTACACGCTAAACAATTTCACCTATGTCATCTAATTTTCAAGTAATAAACCGAGAATACTGATCAAATAATATCTTTAACATTTTAAAATGAAATCTGTACTGAGTATTAATCAAAAAATAGCCACTATACACTGCAGCCTTGATATCTACAGTGTTGTAATCACCTGCCAGGTGCCAGTATGAACTAGAAAGCAGTCAGAGCCCGCACACCTCCGCCAAGGCAATGTTGTTCGCTAGGTGGCAGCACCATCTTCGGTTTTGCAGCGGTTTCCCTTATGCCCCATTAAAAGCAACGGTAACGAAAATTTCAAAGTGATCCAGAATCCAGGATTCCTTCCAGATCACCCCCAAAATTGAATCACTGGTAGTTTGTGCCATTCCCGACATACCCGCAAAATTTCAGAAAGATCCGTCAACAACTTTTTGAGTTATCTTGAGTTTTTTGACCAGCACCAAAACCAGCTGCAGACGTCTAGGGACTGATAACTAGGTTTCGAACAACACTGGTATTGGGGTACCAAGTATTGGCCAATACTGTCCGGTATTGGGGTGGATCGAGTATTGAGCAATATTTTTCTGACAAACAGAAAAACAGAAAAACAAACAAAATCTGGCAAAAACATTACCTCCTTGGCGGAGGTAACAATACACAACATGTCTATAGCAGTATGATGCACACGCATCAAAAACAATATCGCCAGTGCATACCTTGTCCGGGTGACATAGCAAAGCTCTTCTTTTGTATTCACGCTTTACCTCTTCTGCAATGTGTAAATATCATAATCATATAAAACATCAACCCACATACTAACAGTCAACTGACAAAATAGTGTGCACTACATAATGTATCTAGTCTTTTTGGTTTTCTGCCAAGACCAAATGCTCAGTGCTCCTGTCGTCCATCTCACTTCAAAGTGATGTAGTTCTTGCTTGTTATTTTGCTGAGCATTTGCAGGCATTTTTTGCATACTTTCCCCAAGTCTTGTCATGGACGAAATTCCATTAGATCGACAGAAACAGATTTGTCGCGAACTCTGTGGCTACAGGTAAATAGCGTCGTATATTCTCTGCACGTCTTGTCGCACGTTGCGACGTCCACTTACGTCGACGTCACACTTTCTCATGCGTTATTACGCGTCATCGTCATTGTATCTTGCCGTTGTGCGTTGTCGTCGTCAAGTGACAAAGCAGACCATTGTTTTCTGAGTAAATGCTTAGACGAATTCACGATCAGGAATTAGGCTATTGTGACTGTCTAGGCCTATGCAGACTGTGAACTGCGAAGAAATTCACAGCGGCAGACTTCAAACGACTGCCGCCTATAAAGCGTCCGCTGAGCAGTTAATTACGGAGCAAATAATTAAAAAACTCAACAACTTTCATGACTGGTAGCCTAGTTCTAAGCTGTCTGTACTGTCCGTCAATATAGCTCTAGGCTAATATTTAGGACGAAGTTCTTTGTCTACGTGACTGGTAATGTAGGCCTACGTGACAACTGTTATCTGCACATCCGTCTTTTACCCACACATCCGCACTTAGCATCCGCAGATTTTATCCGCCTTTTACCCGGACCGCACAGCCGCTTATTACCCATAGCCATGTTATTTTAGAGATGACTGTACTCTCCATTTAAACTTGGGTCGAAAAAAACACTTGCAAAAAGCTATGGCAAAATCCCCCCCAAAAAGCTTAGAATGGCGATTTAGCCCTATTCAGTTAGGGTCGCAAAAACTCGCAAGCCAGATATTTAAACTTCTTCTTCAAAATAAAGAAAACAGATTCCGCAGGCCGATGGCGTAGGGAAAGCGAAAGTAGAATGTTCAGTGGACATGACATGACATACCAGTACTTGCACCTTCTTCAAGACCTAAACGTTCGTAATACTCCTTGCGTCTGACGGCACTAGTCATTATTTCGAAATTCACCTCTAAACTTCGTTTACGTACAGTAAAGAGCAAAAAAAACTACCACGCTACTCAGCTGGCGGTTTTTAAATAGGTCAGTATGTTACAAAGTTTACAAAGAATACGTAGTAAGTGCGTAACATAACGTGTCATAGCAATTGACCTAAATATTATAGAGAGAGAGAGAGAGAGAGAGAGAGAGAGAGAGAGAGAGAGAGAACGTTTATTTGTC
>Ga0056128_1008649_pt1 | contig 12822 bp, 9 predicted proteins | sample WorMetLIZISLAND2_FD_71113 | JGI IMG/M metagenome (GOLD analysis project Ga0056128, IMG submission 71113) | Marine gutless worms symbiont microbial communities from Max Planck institute for Marine Microbiology, Germany - Olavius geniculatus... ...
CGAATACCAAACTTGGTAGGAAGGGTCCCTGGGACACCAGCACCCCGTGGACCAATTTCAAGGTCAAGGGGTCAGAGGTCAAGGTCACGGTGGCTAATTGCGTTGTTGGCGAAAAATCCCTATAACTTCGCCGCCTGTTGTCCGATCAACTTGATATTTGGCAGGTGGTGTAAGGATCCCTTGCCGTGTTGCACAGACCTAGAAAGCCCCAAAACAGCACGCACATACTCAACTGCAAGGACGGCCCCATAGCGGGCGGCCCCTGAACGGCCGCACCGTTTTGTTTGCTTTTCAAAGTTGGAGATTTTCTTGTCTGGTATTTTGCATTTTGGCATTTTGCATTTTTGGACGAAAATTTTCGGAAAATAAGACATTTTACTTGCTAATATGTTGCATATTAATATGTTGCATTTATTCAACTGTTTATCACGAGTGCAGATGACGTTGTCGGGAATCCCCGGCATCACAGCGAATGCTCCAAAGTACATTCAGAAAGCTCTGCTGCCCGATAGGACTGATGCTGAGGCTGTAGCTGAACTTACACGGTCTGTAGTAGTAGTCATTTTTGTAGTAGTACTAGTAGTAGCAATAGCAATAGCAGTCATGTTTCTCGTACTTTTTGTTTCAATTCTTGGTAGTTTGATAGCATAACTATTAGCTTGTCAGACTTATGATCAGCCAGTCTTGGGTTCAACTCCCAGTTGGGTTGCTATCAAGTAGTTACTACTAGGATCGATGACTGTTTGTGGTATATAACCAATCCACCAGGTCAACTCTGCCTTCCATCTTTTTCTGGGTTGTTAGATCGAGTATCAGTCTGTCTGTCTGACTGCTGTTAAGGTGCGGCATTGTCATTTATGTCAGGTAACAGGTGACACTGTGTGATGGCATATGGCAGGTGATGCTCCGTAGCTCTGAGATGGGTTTTCTATGAAGAGTCATACACTCATGCACAATCTGACAGACAGTGTAGTTGTTGTTGTCATGGCACAGGATGATAAACCAGTGTCTACAGTCGGTGTTCACTCAGGTGAATTTTTTCATTCACAATCTGGCTCAGATGAAGTTCTCGGGACATGACGACGGCACTCTGCTTTCATTCATTCCTAAAACTTACAGGTTGGTCCCCCGAGAACAACAAAAACAACAGCAATTGTACCATCGCGACTACTGTTCATTTATCTGTTTGTTTCTTTGTTTGTTTGTTTACTGCAGTAGTTACGAACAAATTCTGACAAGATTTCAGATGAGATTGAGCATTTAGGATCTAAGTCGATTCTTGCAGCAATTTCCAGGGTGACACATGCTGTCTGGACTTAAGTGAAGCAGTATAGGCTAATGAAGCAAAAGTAGATAGTAACAGTAGTAGTTAGGTTGGTGGTTTTGGTTCACTGTAGCCACCTTACACCTAATCTTACTGCAAACTTTAACGCTAAACCTAATGCCAAGTCATGTTAAATACAACTGGTCTAGAGGATGCGGCCTACCTATTCTTTCTTTTTTCGGAATCTGCAATTTTTGGCCACAGCAGCACCTTTAAACAGTAATGCTTTTTGGCCGACCGCTAAAGGCCAAGTCGCATGAAAAAATGACATTGGCTAAATACGTGTAGAATGTAACACTGATTAATACGCTAATCCAATGAGATGAAAACATAGCTTTGAAGTAATTTTTCAGAGAAATATGTTGTGCCAGCTGAACGCACCCGAACGTGCCACAGTAACTGATGACATCACTTTCAGGACGCTTTGTTGACAAACTGACATTTGCATTCGCATTGAAAACATAGTAAATCCGTCGCTTTACTCAGAATGATGTCGCATTGACAAATTAAAATTCGACCACTCTTACCTCCTGAGCGCAGTACACCATGTTGCACACGTCCGCGACCGCATAACTATGAACTTCCCTCCAAAATAAATAATATCGATGAGTGCAATTTTATGTACCATGTATTGTACAAAGACTGTTTTTAGTTGTTTTCAGCATGTCAGTATGTTTTGCATTGTGTCTACAGCGGTTTGTCTGTTGATTGCTTTAATAAAGACTATCATCATCATCATCCATTTAGTGCTTTATAACAGTTACCTAAAATGATACGAATTGGACTTTAAGGTCAAGGCTTTGCTACACTATTTTGTCTGTTGTCCGTTTGTGATGCATGAATTGTGGCTAAATGGTGCATCTTGCCAGAAAACTGTCGGAACAGATAAATAGGGTTGCCTGATGGCTACCCTGTGGTACCAAGTTGGGTCTCCTTCAACTCACTTATTTCCCCCAAACCTATTTTCCACCTCCCCTATTTCTTAACTCCCCTATTTCCTCCAAATGAGGGTACTGATTGCACCCCAAATATTTGCATTGCGAATTATCATCATATCATTTCGGTTAGCAGTATGGTTGCTATTGACAGCCTATGGGAACTTATCAATGTCTTATTCAACGGTAACATCGCTGGCCCCTTATGGACACCTGTTCTACCAAAATATGGACCCCGAGCCCGAAAATTTGCATGACGCACTATGGTTAAACTGTATCAGCGTAATGGTTACTGGTAATATTAACAGGCTACAGACATTTGCAAATGCCCTATCTAATGCCGCCATTGCTGACCCTCCTCTTCCATTAAAAACTGACCCCTTCGTCACATTTGCTGGCTGTTGAACACAGGCGCCTTGCGTATGGTCAGCCTTCCCCATCTACTGCTGGGCTTTCTGTTGGCATTAATGTGGTGTTGATATTTTGCATGCTGACATGCGTACGTGTTTGGCTACAGTTGTTTTTGTTGTTTGACTTTTCGATTTGTAGTTGTTAGTGATTGGTTACATTGTTGCATTGCTATAGTCGGACTCCCCCCCCCTCTAGTTAATGTTGCCATGGATTGTTGGCAGTTTGCAGACGGACGGCCGCATCAAGTCGTTGGAGATGCACGGAATTCAAAAACGCTACAGTCCGGAGAAACACTACGTCAGTTTCGCTCACATTTCTTATGTCTTCCAGCGTAAAACTTGGTTGTAGTTGATTTCATGTTAACAACAACACAACAATATTTATTTGAGAAAAAGAAACCAGGCTGTCAGAAAGGGCACAGGCCCATCAATGCTGGCCACCCAAAAGTCAAATAAGGAAAATGCAATACATGCACAGAAAAACATACAGAACAGAAAATAATATGCTGAGTGTAACTGTTACCCAGTGGTGGCGCCACCAGTGGTTTTAGTCTTAAGATTTTGGTCTTGCTGGCTTGTTTCTTAAATTTCATATTAAGGCCTCATCGTTTATTCATTTTCATGGTAACATATATTTTGTATGTATAGTCAGGGTTCCTACAGGTCAGGGAAAACTGGAAAACGTCAGGGAATTTGTGTAATTAGGGAAAGTCGGGGAAATGTCAGGTGAAAATATTATTTTTGAAAAGTCAGGGAAAATGATCCTGGATTATGCAAACTGCAGATATCTGTTTTTTTTTGTTTCCAGATATTGAAAAAGCAGGCAAATTTGCAGCTTCCATTAAACGTCCAAAACTAGAAGTGTTTTAGATTCAGGCAGGCTTCGCCTAACCCCCCCCAACCAGGGCTTTTGTCGTTTGCATATTGCTCCATTGATACAGTTTCATTACTTTATGATGTAGTGTTCCGTTTCTGACATTTGCGCGATAGGGCTATTGTTTTAATAAGGTCAGGGAAATTGTCATTCCATGAATGGAAAAGTTGGGGAATTTTGCTACAAAAGATCTGTAGGAACTCTGCATAGTACATTTTGCTACGCTTTATGTTTTTTTGTGATTAGTATGTTATGCTTGTGCGTAATAAATGAATGGTTGTTTTTTGATGTGCTACAGCTATGTTGTAGGCTTCTATGGTACGGTTGTCATCTGCCTCTCCGTCTGTCCATATCTTACGGATGTATTGTGGCTTTATGCGCCCTGATTCTTTCTAAGACTTTGGCGCTTTATAAATCATTTACTTACTTACTTACTTACTTACTTAAACGGTGCAAGATAGGGTCTAGGTTGCTATTGCTCACTAGTAGGAAATTGCATATGTCTTTTTAGATAAAATGAAAGTCATCGACCTTGGATGACCTTGAAGGTCAGTACTGCAACAGGAAGTGTATAGTCTGCAGCACGGCTTCCCGAGCAACAGCTGGGCTTCCTTGTTTGATCGTTTGTTTGGTTATGTCAGGTTTACATCGTGCGAGTGGAGCGTGAAAATCAGCGTGTGGCGTCGTTTGTGATGCGTCGATACTCTGAATTTCAGGAATTTCATCGCAAACTTGTCATGACTTTTCCACTAGTTCACCTGCCCAGCCTCTCGGGAAAGTGAGTTGCGATTTGTTGTAGTAGTCGCGTTAGAAGTATGATAGTAGTAATAGTGTTGTAGTTACACAGACCTCGAAGAGCTTCATTGCAAACTCGTCTTGACGTCTCTATTCATTGTCTCTTCGATTTTTCAGGAAAGTAGTTTGCTGTCTGCTCCGTGCATGCCTTAAAAAGGTTGAACGTTTGTACAGATGTCTGTGTGAAGCCATCTCAAAGCTACAGAGCATCACCGGCCATATGGGATCATGCAGTATTACCTGCCATCCCACATGGGTGAACGTGCTGTGCCTACAGTGGGCAACTTCACTTTTTGACTTAGACTTTCGCTGAGACTTTCGCTGAGTCTAAGCTTCGGTCTAAGTACGTACTTAAAGTCAAAAAGTGAAGTGATTTCGCTGAGCGAAACATGGCGACTAACACGGATAGTTTAGTAAATTAAAACAGTCTGGTACCAAAAATAAATGCCGTAATGGCTACACTATGACGTAAGACGTTACGTAATTACATCATTTGCATGCGCGGCCCAATTAAATAAGCAAGTCCAAGCGTAACTGGTTGATTTATTTCCTGTTAGGTTTACCGGTTTTCCACTGTTTTTAATCGTTCAGTTGAACTTTGGTCTAAGTACAGACTTTAGCATTCAGCTTTAGCTTTGGCTCAACGAAAAGGCTCAGTGAAAGTCTAAGTCAAAAAGTGAACAAGCACAATACTCTCACTGCCCAATGTCGACTTGAGTCGTAAGTGTGAATTGGCCATTAACCGCGGCCAGGAGGCCGCTACTTGATTTGCCTACGTCAGAGGGATGGAAGGCTGAGTTGACCTTGCTGGTCTGTCGTGATCTTCAGACTCAGAATTGTGGTCTTTGAGATTTTAAGTTACTTGGGATCAATTTTGATGCTAGTTTATCTTGGATTACCCACATCAATATCATCATATCAAAAGCAAGTAAGTGACTCTACTGTTTAAAACAACTCAGGAGATCAGTAATTTGCCCGGTTCTTGAGTATGCCTCCCCAGTATGGCATTATTCCATTACCCATGCCCAATCTGAGCAGTTGGAATCAATCCAAAAATGAGCAATACACATTATCTTTATCTTTTCTCGTGGTATGTCGTATCCCAATCCCTTAGTTGTCTCTAACCTAAATTCATTAAAAGATAGGCATGATAAACTGTCCCGATCTTTTTTTCGAAATATGTGCAATCCGGCTTCATGTCTCCATCACTTCCTCACACCACCTCGCAACACTTCTGTAACTTCCAGGCTACGTTACACTACACTTCTTTTTCGCCCAACCTCACGAACGAAAAAGTTGCAATCATTTGTTGACTTTGCTTTCAATAAATACAAATCACGTACCCCAGTTCCATATTTGTTGTAGGCCTATCTGTGTTTTTATGGACTATGTTATACTATGAACTATGTTACATTTCTGTGCTTACACTGTATTGTTATTGTTGTTTTGCGCTGTTACACTATTATTTGGCTGTTTAGCTGATCAGCCACAAGTGTGCCAAATAAAGTCATTGTCATTGTCATTGTCGTTTAGTTGTGATTTGCTTTTTGCAGTTTGCATTCTTGGACAGAAGTCTGTTAGTCTGTTGTTTGCGTATCTACTTAACTTTCTTACTTACTTACTTACTTACTGACATGCTTACGTGTGGTAGAGTGGTTATCGGTCGAGCTCACGTGAGGACAGTTGCTGAGGCGAGGAAGGCGGAGCTTGAACAGTTTCTGAAATACCTGCTCAAACTCTCACCTGAACTTGCCCAGGTATACAATTCTCGATTAATTCCTGTTCACTTTGTATCCTTCAAGAAGTGAACTCAAATTAAATGAACTCTACTGCCAGTTTGTTTGCTTTGCACAGTCTGACGCAAATATGGCTACTAGTATTACAATTATTATTTTATTCTTCATTTTAGTATCCAATTTGTGGCTATTTTATGTTGATGCAGCACGACCTGATCTACACGTTCTTCCACCCCATGCTGCGTGATGAGCAGGACTTTGACAAGACCAACGTCCTCAAACTACGAGGTACGATCTTCCACCCTTGTTACTTGTGTGTCTTTGTCAATTACGGTGACTTGGCTATAGCTATAGAAATAGTGAAGGTCTGAAGGACAACGTTTCTTCTGCTGTTATCATGCGCAAGCAGGATTGTTCTATCAATTAGAAGCAAAGTTCTTTTACAATTTCTGCTTACCGGATAGGATAGTGAATTCGGTTTCAGACGGAGAGTGAACTGATCCACTGATCTTAAAGAAAACTCGGAAATGTAGGATTTCAACATTTAATAGCGACTCATATGCTGTACGGAACAGCGGAAACATTCAACGTGCGACACCCGCTCAATGACGAGTGGTCAGGCTTCTATACTACATTTTACCGGTGATTTTTGTAGATAGAGTTCCTTTCTCAGTGACAGTCAGAGATCAACTAACTAACTTGGTCCTGCACTGCTGTTTTATGCCACAATCGTGGTAGACTGAAAAAACGCACTAGCTTACTAAACTTTGGAGATGCAACCTACAGTGAAAGATGACTGGTTTCCCCCAGCTGGCTAAGCTAACTAAGCTCTCAGCCAGACAAGCCAATTCTGTTCTATACCTAGCCAGCCTTTCCAACATCACCGTGCATTCTTGACTCAGCAGCTGAGATAAATGCCATTGTCCGAGTTCTTTTATACCTTTCTCTTAAGCAACTGTCCCCCATAGCATTGCCACTGTGAGAGTTCACCTGGTTCATTTGACGAATGTAGCACAAGTGCTGGGCAGCAAGCCACTATCGAACAAAACTTGTTCTAAGCGCAACACTCTCACTGGCTGTCCATCTGTTGGCTCCTGACCTGCAAACTGTCGAGCGACCCTTAAATTCAGGCAGCGTATCTGTGGCTGTCTGCATCCGTGTGTCTGCAAGCATGCGGACTATTAGCAGCTGTGCGTAGCACAACTGTCATTACAGCCAACCAAAGGTCGCTTTGCATTGCAGGTCAGTAGCACGTCGACAACTGGCTCGTCCGTTTGTCTGGGTTTATGTCTAGATGTGTCCCTAAAGCTCGCTGCTAGTCCTTTGTCACCACGTCGTTTCTCACTGTCTTGTCCGTCTGTCTGTCCGTCTGTCTGTCCGTCTGTCTATGTGTGTGCAAGTGAGTCTGTGTGTATGTCCAGACGTGTCTGCACGGCCTTTGTCCAGTCCTATGTCACCTCGGCGTATAGACGGACGGATCAGACTCAATCTTTTCTACAAGCACAATACTCTCACTGTGATGGTCATGCACGTCAAAGACCTCGTCAGTATTGTCTTTTTTAGTTCTACTGTACTTACATAAAAACAGGACACTATATTATCGTCGATAACTTTGTCATACGTTAACCATTTTTCACAATTTATGCACTGTTACAAAGAGCTTTATGGGCCTACATTTTTAACGAAGCACGCATAACATTTCCCACCTCATATTTACGTTGGTCCCGCACTACCTTGGAAAAACTATTTACCGTGATGTGTTAGTTACTTTTAATATTTTCCACGGAATGAGGTATCTGTCACGTTATCCGATGGCACCATGGTCGACTACTACGAGTTGCCATTTTGCCACAGACAGACAAATACACACGATGCCAAGCTAGCTGGCTGTAGCACATAACAAGTGAGAATGGAATAGGCAAGCAATGAAGAATGGAAATGCAGAATGTTCAGGCTCACCTTTTTCTTTACTCTAGTGGTGGTCTGGATCTGTGTGGCTCGGTAGTCTAACGGTAACGTGCCGGACTTGTAATCCTGAGGTCACTCAGGGGCGCAAGTTCGACTCCGCACCGGGTCACTGCCGGGTAACGACCTTAGGAAAGTTGTTCACACACATGTGCCTCTCACCAAGCAGTATAATTTGGTACCGGCTTCACCGCTGGGATGTAAACAGGCGCACTGCGCGATACACTGGCCCCGTATCCGTGGTCTCGCAGTGTAAAAACTGGTGTCTGGCTGAGGGCCTTAGGAAACGGAGATCAGCATTGCTTTATAGGCCTTGAGGCTCGGAAAGGACTTTACTTTACTTTACATGTTTTAGTGGTTGATGTGCTGGTTTTGATAAACCAAGTTACTCTATCTTTTGGTATTTGCATGGATGACTGGTGGCAGATGGGTATAGCACATCCCAGTACGTAACCAGCCACCCAGGTCAACTCAGCCTGGCCATCCTTCCGTGGGTAGCAGCGAAAGCTGGGATGAAACCATGCACACCACGTGATGCACTAGCTGTGTATCCGACCCGTGGTTAGCTTGTTTGTCTGTCTGTCCGTCTGTCTCTCCATCTGTCCGTCTGTCTGTCTCTATGTACGTCTGTCTGTATGTGTAGGGACCCACAAGCTCAGGAGACATTCCCAGTCCATACGTGAAACTCTACTTGCTGCCGGACCCGCTGAAGCAGACCAAGAGAAAGACCAACATTGCACGCAGCACTTCGCATCCCACATACAACGAAATGGTCGGCGCTGTTTTTTCTTTATCTCATCTTGTCTAATCTAAACAATTTGATCTGGCAAATCTAGCAATAATGTCGCATTGATATTCAAATGCTGTGATGGTGGTGACGATCTGTACTTAAGTCACGTTCAGAGCGATGTAACTGAACAGAATTGGACTGACGTTGTTTATTTTTTTTGACGAACTGACCAATGGACTAGCAGTAATGCATTACAGTTGGTACCGTCTAATGGCGTCAGTGACTATGTGACTATACACATGTACACGTCGACCAATGACCAATGGGCTCGCCCTGTCTGCCCATTGGTCAGTTGATCGAAAACTAAACCATGTCGGTTCAGTTCAGTTGCATCGCTCTGTATGCTCATGTGTAGCTCATTAGGAGAAACTCATTTCAGAACTATATGGGATCACACAGTAGTAGCTGCCACCCAACAGAGGTGAAAGTGCCTCGCTTTAACGCCACTCAGACCGGCTGGTACTCGATTTACCTACCCCAGAGGGATAAAAGGCTTAGTTGACCTTTGTCTTGGTTATATGCGTAGATCGTTTACCTGTCTGCAGACAGTCACCCATCCAAGTAATAGTCACTTGATAGCGACTTGGTCGAGGGTTGAACCTACGACTTTTTGATTTTAAGTCTAACGTCTTAGCTGTTGCGCAATGAAGCCACCTAGTTAACACCTAGTTAAGTTAACAGTTTAGTTTTCAGCCTGGATTTAAATGAACTCAAACTGTCCAATCAATCAATCAAATTAGAGTTGCCTTAGTAGCAGAGCTGCTTCAAGATTGAACGATTTAAATACAGTTTAAACGATGATGTCCCTGTATGACTTTTGAAGAGTCAGGTTTTGTTGAGATTTTGTTGTAGTTGCTGTTGTAGTGGTGGTGGTTGTTGTAGTTGTTTTGGCTGTTGTTGTTGTAATTGTTCTAGTTGTTGTTGCTGTAGTTGTTGTAGGTATAGTTGTAGTTGTGCTAGTTGTTTTAGTTATAGTAGTCGTCATTGTAGTACTTGTAGTATGTCAGCTGTTGTGTAGTGGTGTGTGGTTGTTGTATCTTGGAGTATTACTACTACTATTGCTGTTGCTGTAGTTGTAGTTGTTGTCATTTGTAGTTGTTGTATCGCGGTGCACTGGATGACCTTCGTCAGCGCACCCTACAAGCCACAGTCTGGTCCTACGATTCATTCAAGGAAAATGAGTTTTTGGGCGCTGTACACATTGCACTAAGTTCCGTTGACTGGACGCAGGCTGATAACACAGCCTGGTACAGACTACAGACACTACACGTCATTCCCGCCATCTGATACTACTACAAACAACTAATACACACCACCACCACCATTGTTACTACTACTACTACTACTTCTACTACTATTATTATGATTATTATTAATGCCATTTATATGGTGCAAGTTCAAAAACAATGCAGCAAATGCCCCAAGTCAACGGTTACAGGCTGTCAGTAGCTTCTGTCATGAAGAATGTTTTCAGCCGCCTACGAAGTACTGACAGTAACTCTGTCTACTACAATGACTGCTACAACTACATCGTGTCCCCGAAAAACCAAGGCGAGGTGGACAAAACAATGGTCATTTCAAGTTGTTTCTTTTTGATGCAGTATGCCAAAAATTGTTAGTATTCACCCAGTGTTTTACGGAGCTGTTCAAAAAAAGTGGCAAGATTTTTTGGGACATGGTGTACTACTGGGTAAAGCTTAGTTTATGCTGGTAACACTGCGTATTATTCCATGAATGTTAGTGTCTTATCATTATCGTTATCAGTAGCACTGTAGCAGCATTATGCGGTCATCCTTACAGGCCGTGTTACAGCTTTTGTCTGTCTGTCTGTCTGTCCGTCTGTCCTATTGTTTTATACTGGCTCTTAGCCTGAAAACAACAAAGAGTAGAAAAACCAACATTGCTGTGAAAGTTTCTCACGGTGGGCAGGAATAACTAGTGTGTCAGTTTTTAGCTGAAAAGGTTAAAGATTGGGGTCATTTAATGACAAAAATCTCCCGAAAATGGCATGCTTATCCTGCGTACATGTTTGCTTATGGCTGGTGGGTTACTCGTAGTCCACAGCCCACTACACACTAGGTGCAGTGTGGTGGGTTTGTATACTTTGGGCAACTAGATGGACAGCTGCATACATGTCGGTACACAACTTTATTTTATCTTTTCAGCAGCAGCAGCAGCCTTATAGCCGCATTATTGTTATTTTTGACATCAACATTGTCATATTATGTTAGTTGTTGTAATTAGCAGGAGAAACAAGGAATAATTATTGCCCTTTCTTTCTAAATTTTGGCCTGTGAGAAAGTTTTGTTATTGTCTGAAAATTTTTGGCCAAAAGTGCAAGATGTGCGGCTGAAAATTTCTCGTCTGTTGGGAAATTGCAACTTCTTGTTCGCCAACATTTTAACTCATTGTGACACTAATCATTAGAGATGCACGGATAAGCTATCAGCCGCTTATCGCTAATTCTTTGTAAACACACCCACCACTTTTAAATGCACCGTGAATTTTGTAACTTTGTACAACATTTTTTTCAGTTGATTTCTGTGATTTGCAGTTTGTCTTATTTGGTGGACCATCGGTATAAGTGGTGTAGCCGGAGATTTTTTGGTTTGAGAAGGTATAAAATTTGATTTGCCTGATTTGGGGGATGCATAAGACTTATCAGTAACTATTCTGTCGTCATTGTTATCTTATAAAATAGTTTGCTTGGCCTGATTTTGGGGGTGCATATACCAATATACCCCCACCTGTTTCTACACCCTTGTTTACTAGGTCTATACGTAATTGATCGGTATACATCCAGCCACCCAGGTTAACTCAACCTGGCCATCCCTGTCTGGTTAGGTGCAGCATAGTGGTGGTGTAGCATAGTGGTTAGAACGTTGGTCCTGGCCGGCGAACTTTCCCTATGCTGTACTAGACTGATGGATTGACCACTTTGTGGGTAAAGCGTCCGCTATCAGTCAACCAACAAGGTCAACTCAGCCTGCCGTGCTTCCGGGGTCAGTTAAATGAGTAGTAACCCATTATATGGGTTATGGAAAGTGGGGACCTTTGTACAGCTGACTGGGGCTGCCTGGCCAGCCGGTGCGCCAGCCTGTGTGTTTGCAGGCTGCACGTGGTGGCTGGGCCGCCGGCGGCTCTGGTCAGGGACGAAAGCACATTAGAGGCGTGTGTACGCAACGATGCGCTATACAAATTGACGATCTTCACTTTTACCTTTAGGTAGTGCAAGTGAAAGCTGGAATGTAAACAGGCACACTGTGCGATGCACAAACCACGTAGTTTATCTTAAGCAGCTCTGTTGTATGGACCACTGCATGCTATTATTCCATTATTAATTATACGTACGTATGAATTTATGGTCTCACTGTTTTCTGTTGGTATGCGGATGAATTCTTCCACTTGACTCTTGTTGACATGTTATCAACGCTGTATCATTTGATTTATTGATGTGATTGGTTGTTTTCAGGCCTGTCGAGAGGGGGGCGTGAGGGGCAAGTTACCCCAGGCCCTGCGTCGTTTGGGGGCCCACCGTCGCTTAAAAATATTAAGTACACCAGATTGCACCATTTGATGTTTTCTTGGGGCCTGTTGTGGCTCTCGACGGGCCTGGTTGTTTATTGTTACATGTAAATGATTTCTTGTCTATTAAATGTTTGGTAATCAGAACGTGGAGGCCTCGGGCTGGCTGTCTCCAAGCTTAAATTGTGGCAACAGCTGTTGCCTTTTTCGTCCCCATTATTTAACTATATATGTAAAAAACTTACCAGTTTACAACTGTGTGTAAAGACGATGTGATGATATCAGTCCTCTAAAACAGCAAAAATCATTTGGGTAACCTTAGATGGGGCTATGCCTATGGCGTCCTTGCAAGCTGACTTTAGTTGGTAATCACTAACATAGTCTAAAGCCTTCTTCATTTGATGTTATTTGTCGTATTAGGCCTACTTGCCGAATGGTTACCGATTTGGCCGAACTGCCCAAAATGTG
>Ga0056128_1008650_pt1 | contig 12821 bp, 6 predicted proteins | sample WorMetLIZISLAND2_FD_71113 | JGI IMG/M metagenome (GOLD analysis project Ga0056128, IMG submission 71113) | Marine gutless worms symbiont microbial communities from Max Planck institute for Marine Microbiology, Germany - Olavius geniculatus... ...
TCCGAACACCAGGGTCTTTATCTTTCTGCTGTCGTTCATTCTGCAGATATGGCCGAAGAGGCGCAACTTTCTCTGTATCACTTTCTGCAGTAGGGTTTCTGTCAATTGAATCTTTCTGTAAAAAACCAAGTGAGCGACAGCAATTCATTCTGAGATCTACAAAAAAAGTTGAACTTTGGTCCACTAACTTCAGAGATCTACACTGTTTCTCAAAAAAGTATCCCCAACATTTTCGACTGTAACTTGAAAGCCAATTATCAGATTTTGATAGTTTTGGCACAAATATTCCTGACACAACTTGCCATCAAATAACGGTTCAGTTTCACAACCAGCGAAATATCACTTTTTCATCCAATGCGATGTGATTGCTTAATTAACATAACGCGTAAAAACACATTTTGTTCACATTTCTGACTCTGTGGCTGACATTTTATCCATTTGTACGGGCGTCTGCACCACATAAACCTTGGAGCAAATGCTCCAAGAAAAAAATAGGGGGAAGGTTTTTTGGGAAATTAAATATTATAATTCTGCATGTTTGATATATTGCATGCTATATCAAAAATGCAGAATTATAATTTTCAACTTCTCTCCCTAACATTCCAAAAAAACCTTCATCCCCAAGGAGAAGTTTTTTGGAAAGTTAAGGGGGAAATACAATATTTTATGTCTGCTTTTCTGATATATTGCATGTTATATTAGAAATGCCAAATAGTCAGTTTTGGTGTTGCCAACCACCTCATATTTCTTGTTACTTCCCGTATTTTTACTTTTCTTTTTCACTGCCATTTTGGAATTGAAAGATGACGACAAACCAAAGTCAAGACTAGACTCTGTTCGTACTCAAGTCTAAAGTCAAGGCCCAAGTTAAGACTTTAGTCTAAGAAGGAGTCTAACAAAACTTGACCTCAGCCAGTGTTTTAATGTTTTTTTGCATACCGCATAGTTGTGGTAGCATTTGTAGTAGTTCAGTCTGTTGTATGCCTATAGATCATCACATTCACGTGAATCTGACGGTGGTTAAGGAATTCACTTCACACTTTGATCATCAAACAGTCTTTACCATACAACAGTTGTCTAATCAGGTAACATCAACAACAACAACACTACTACTACACGTACTACTGCTGCTGTTGCTGCTAAATTTTACTACTAACAAGGATTCTTTGCCGCCTGGAGAGTCTTGTAAGTTTTTCTATTGATTTTCCAGGACCTGGAAATTCCAGAAAAATGCATTTGGTCCTGGAAAGTACTTCAGAAAATTGAAGCTTAAGGTACTAAAAGTCCTGAAATATTAAAATCTTGGAAGGGTGATTGATTTTAAGGTTTAAAATAAAACATCATGCAGCACCAGCATATCAGTTACTTGCAAAAACAATTATGTGATAAATTTCAGAATGTGGGGTGTTCTGTGCATTGCATTACGCTACGTATTTACAGTACGTAACTGATGTTTGTCTTTAAATTTACCCATTGTCAGGCTCTGAGAAGGTCCTGATAAAACTTTTTGACTTTTCTGGAAAGTCTTGGAAAATCGTGGAACTTTCTGTTGGTAAAAAGTGCAAGAACCCTGTACTGTGTGCCACAACTCAGCCTTCCATCCATCTGGGGAGGCAATTCGAGTACCGACCTATTTGGCTGGGGTTAAGGAGGGGCGTGTTTACCTGTGTCAGGTGGCAGGTAACACTGTGTAATTACATATGGCAGGTGATGCTCCACAGCTTTAAATGGGTTCCAATAAAGAGCTGTGTCACACAATCTTTATAAACTTTGCAAATACTATTACCAGCCTACCATGGGCACCAAACAAAGATTTTTCAATGGGGGCACAAACTTTAAAGTGCTGCAGGCGTCGATTGGATTAAGGGTGGGGTATTCCCCTGTCAACCCACTCGGGAGTCTGGGGGAGTTTTATGAGCTCCCCAAAGGGTCCTGGGGAAGAGCCCTGGCCAAAAACAAATTTGATTCGTTGTAGTTTCACAAAATACGTTCGGTGAAACGATAGCATAGCGAGCAAGCAGGAATTTTTTTCTCCTTTTTACGTGCAACAGCAGTTACTGCTGTAGCATGTTTTAGCCATCGCAGTTTTGTCTGTCCATCTGTCTGACTGTCTGATACACAGGTGGATTAATCAAAAACGGTGCAAGCTAGGATCATCAAATGTTCACTGTCGGCCTGACTTGAGTTTAGGATCCGTAAAGCTTTTCCATAAATTCGAAAAAGGTTACCCAGAGCGAGGGTGCTAGGTGACAGAGAGGTAGGGAGAATTTGCGATTTCCAGCCGATACGGCGTTGGCAGAGCGAGACAGGTCACGGCCTCTGGCGAGTACAAGTAAAACACTATAGATAATTAGCTGCCGGTCGTCTGGCGCCCTCTGGCGACTGTAAAAGAAACATTGTTGCCTAGGATGGGTGAAGTTAGGTTTTGTTTTACTGGGCTTTCGAACATGCACCGCTGTTGTGCGTTCCCCTTTGCATTAGCTGGGCTTTTCTTCTTCTCTGTTGGTATTGAATGAAACAACAGTGGTGCTCCTGTTTGACGACTATTTTTACAGAACTATTGCTACATGTGTTGCAGGTTACATTGGGCTATGGACTGAGCATTCCTGGTGGTTTCAATACATCATATGATCCATCACGGTATATGTGTTTGTAGACTCACTATTAACGTCAACTCAGTCTAGCAGTTAATCGAGGTGGTTGCAAACCTGGAATACTCAGGGAATTCTCAGAAACTGGAAAACTCGAGGAATTATTCGGGAATTCTGTGCAACCTTGGGGAAAAACTGCAGCAAACGAGATAGTGTTGCGAGGTGCGGTTTCTGGAGTGCAAAAATTGTCTGCAGGTGGGTAAACTATAATAACCATCATGGTCAACTCAGCCTTTCATCCCTCTGGGGTAGTTAAATCGAGTACCGGTCTGTCTGGCTGAGTTAAGGTGGTGTGCGTTCACCTGTGTCAGGTGGCCGCTTACACTGTGTGATCCCATATGGCAGGTGATGCTGTGTAGCTCGGAGATGGCTTCACGTGGAGAGCTGAATAACTTTTCATTAACGTTCATTTCTATTATCTTTAACTTTTAACCAGTTTGATCTATAATGTGAAAGTCCTGTGACAATTCTGAACTAGCTAGTCGTTACATTAAGCTAAGGTCCACTAGTTTTGTTTACTGTGAGCTTGTTGAACAACAAGTTGTATAACTGAAGCTGCTATGCTGTAGGCTTTGGATTTGCTATGGGTTTTTATAGGTTGTTGCGTAGCATCTGGTACAACAAATCTACATTTTCATGTTTGCAATTCTGAATTCCGGGATTCCAGCTATTTTCGCCAATCCTGAATCCCACATCTGTATCCCAAGATTTTGGGATTACAAAAAAAAATTGTTAAATAACACGGTCTACAATGTATTCATCCCCTGTCCTTCAATAGACAGCATTATGAGATTGATGACTGTCTGGAGGATAACAGGGAAGATTATTAGAAATGCCATTTTTGATACATACCGGTATGCACAATTATAATTGGCAGTTCTTACATTTTTAGGTTTCCGGCGTTTTTTTGTGTTTTGTGTTTTATAAAGGTTAAACTTTCCGTAAAGGTTAAACTTGTTGTTCTGTTATTATGTGTATGTGCAATTTTGCCTGCAAAGGCTGTCCTTGAGATGACCTATACTGTGTCGGGTGCAACGTTAAACCCTACTTACTCACTACAATGTATTCTACGAGTTTGACGAGGTACAGTACACTGTAGAGTAGACCTTGTTGAAACGTACTTATTTCATGGCCTTGATCGACGGCGTGTTCCGCCTGGATGCACGTGTGTGATATAGAAATGCAAGACACTACCAGTTGTTGTGCTTGGGTGGAGTGAGATTATGAGCACAAGTTATAACACTCCAGACAGTGCAGTGATAGATAAGAGAACTAAGTAGGTCATGATCGTGAAATAATACTTTTATGCCTCCACCAACATTGTGGCCGGAGACATTGTTTCCAGAGTGTTTTTGCATTCATCCATTCGTCCGGTACAGACCTTGTTAGCAAGATATCTTGAGTATTTGTTGACGGAGATCGACCAAACTTGCACCACTATCGGAGTGTGTGGCAACGATGAACGCGTCAAATTTTGGGGTCAAAAGGTCAAGGGTCAAGGTCACGATGGAATCAAATATGCCGCAAAATGCACTTTTTGGCCTCATCACATGTTGGCGGAGGCATAATAGTCGACGGAGTCATAACCACCATCTGGTTGACTGTTGTTTCTCTGTAAAACTATGTATTCCGTGATGTGTTGCAGTCTGCTGTCGGTTCACTGTATCTTGTATCCATTACACAGTTCTACCATTGACTGCAAGTCCCTAAAGTCCACTGAGTCCACCACGGATCTGCTACCGGACTCCTGGGCTGTGGATAAAGCCAGTGTTCTACCATAGAGTCAGTCCACGGATCCAAGGGCGTCCACTTCATTGACAGGTGGTGTCAGGATGCCTCCTGAAAGAAGTTGGGGAAGGTGAACAGTAGCAAATTGGGGGAATTTTCCATTGGTGAATTGAAACATTTTTAGGCATGCCACTGTAAATCGTATTGGAACTATTGAAGTATATACAAATGCAAATATTCTATACTGTATTCAGAAAAAAACAACCCTTTAAGTTTTCGGTTTTGGGAGTTTGGCCTCGTTTAACGTTATTGGTTTCTCGTCTATATTTTTTGCAGTTTTTCTAATAGATATTTTGCCCCATTCTGCAAGAGCTAACAAAAAGACCTCCAATCCAAGTTGCTGCCATAATCCAACATGTCGTTTAATAGTTTTTTTGCATTCTTAATCTTAACCCGTGTGCATCTTTGTGAATATGATTTCAGGGATTTTTATCGTTCAAGCATTCATTTTCGTTTGCTGTTTTTTTTCCGGTGGTGGCATAGATGGACCAAGTTTCCGTTAACGACTGTACATAAGCCATCTATTTATAACTATAATTAACGCTTGATCTAGTCTTTCATGTCACCGAGTGTGTTGATGAAAACAGCATTGTCTGTCATGGACATTGGTGCTATCGTTGCTGCTTTGGTTTTTGTCATAACGTGCACGGTGCTAGTTACGTAGCAAATTTTAGTTAGCGTTGTTGTGGGTTAGAAAAGGTGGAGGCTGGAACTTGCAGTTTTCCAACAAACAGTCCCAAATTTTTAACAGAGGAGATATTGGTGCTCAGAATTTCAATTTCTACCCATAAATTCCGCCAAATGGGACATTTTGGATCCCATGTTTTGTATTTGTCAGATAGTGTGGTGTAAGGGGGTTGCCTACCCCTGCCCTTTCCCACGACACCGTTGTTTTTAGTCATTCCATTATTCAGTCATTTTTTTCGTCAGTATTTGTGTTACTGGTGACCATTTCAGTTAGGCCTAAAAACTTCTGTGCTTGCTTCCGGTTGCCGTCCGTAGTCTTGCGTCTTTAAAATTTTTATCTCATCCTCGAAAATATTTTTGTAGCTTTTTGTCGTTTCAAAGTTTTAAAAAAACTGCTTGCATCTAGTCTGCTATTGATGCAGTATTTATGACTTCGTTCTTACGGCATGTAGCATTTGGTGTGTCTCTACTGCCTCCCCCTCTAGCGCCGCCCTTGCTGGGCTTCGTTTCTGTGTTCTGGCTTTTTGTCTCTAAAATAACGCTGTTGTTGTTCGGATGTTATTTTGGTGTGGCGCCAGTGATTGTGATTGCCTCTTTGAACGAGCTTTCATGTTGTTATTTGTAAAAAAACTGGTGGAAAATAATATCTTTTCTTCATATTTTCATGGCCACTGCTATTCCGCCATTGTGCCAGGGGTGTCGCCCAGAAAGGCATGATGCGAATACGTAATATAAATCCATCCAAATGTAATATATCACAAAAAAGTTGTACAGCCAGATATCTTATGAAATACCTGCTTTAGTTGCAGTTTGCACGACATTTACCTAAAACAAATCTTAAATTCCAGATTATCCTACATTAGGGCATTATCATCGCTGCAGGGCATTATCATCGTCGTTTGTTGTAAAGCTGTGTAGGTAAGGAAGCGACACTTGGAACTTTTCCAATGTCTTAGTAACTTACATCATAACTAAGTTTTTTGTTAACTATTTTTTACTTGCAAGATATTTTCATAAATCCCATTTTTCCTACTTTTTGGACTCAGGTCATATAGTTCTTGAGTCCTCTCGGTCTTGGTCATATAGCATCAAGGACAAAAAAGTCTTGTTCTTGTTTTATTTTATTTTGCAATAATTCACACAACAACATAGTCTCACACTCAGTCACGTCAAGCCAGATTCGTCAGACACTGTATGTAGACAACAAACCAACAACTACCCTACTATCAATGCATTGTATTCAATGCCATTACGCTTGCATTAAGTCGTCTTTATTCTGGTGGTGAAAGACCTTTTGTAAGCCAGCAGAAATATCCTACAAAGTTGCCATTAAAGAAGCCGCGTTCGGGGTGGCCACTCTTCTGGAAAACGTGGAAAAGTGAGGGAAAAAGAATTATGACAATTATTCAGTTGCCGTGATTATTGTTCCGACAGAAATATGACTATGTTTCCTGCCAAAGTATACGAGATATACAATAATAGCCTATTAAGAGCTACATAACACTATGGATCAGTTATACTTTTGTATACATACCTATATTATCCCATTGGAGTATATTGGAGAATGTAGTTGTCATGGATATGTCAATACTTATGAGTGTTGCAGAGAGAAATAAGTGCATTTTTATATCGCTACTGTTGCGAGGGGCGATACTACATCTATGTTACCTTAAAATGTGTGGAAAAGTCAGGAAAAAGTCACGGAATTTCATCAGAGTGGCCACCCTGCACACTACCACAGGAAATATCGGTGTGACAGAGCTTGCAACAAAGATAGATGCTGCATTCATGCACTTAACAGAAGGAAACCAGTTGTGAACAATTTTCAAAATTGGTCACTCGATGGTGAAGTCTTTTGAGCCACGGTGTAGCGCTCAGAATCAACAAGTAATTGCCTAGTACCATATCATGCCATTAGAATGGCAGCTGCCATAAGCTGACCCACTCATTCATGTAAGCTCTCATAATATGGCAGTGTCATAGTCACAAGTCACTGCAGTTCCTTGAACACTAAATTCTCTAAACACTATGTCGTTGGCCAGCCGGATTCAAGTCAAACACAGCGAACATCAAATCTAACGATTTTCAACAGAATAATTAATAGCAAAGGTGCGTAAAAAAGACATAACTGAATTGAACTGACACAGTTTAGTTTTTGACGAACTGACCAATGGACAAGCAAGGCGAGCTTGGTTATTAGTTACTGGTCATTGGTTAACGTGTACGTGCGCCTAGTCACGTAAGCCACCGACACCATCAGACGATGCCTACTGTAATGCATTACTGCTTGCCCTTTGGTCAGTTCGTCAAAAACTAAGCAATATCAGTTCAGTAAAGTCGCAACGTGCATGCCATAAGATTTAGCCATAGATCAAAGCCACTGCACCTAAGAATAAGAATGATTTTTGAGATCAGATATTTATTTGTAAGAATGCAACAACACAGCAACCCCTGGGCTGCACACTGTATCGGATTGCATATTTAAATCCGGCTGCAAAAGTATAATCAATCTAGAACACTTCAGCGGTCACAACACACAGGCAGACAGATGCACTCAAGTCAGCTGCCTAATAAAGCTCAGGTTCCATTACGCCGACTTTCCCCAGACATCCTGACGGGAAAGTCCAGGGGATGTTTTGAGCTTGACACGGGAAACTTGCAAATGCAGACCATGGAACGGGAATGTCACGGGAAAGTTTCGACGTTTCAAACCATTGTGATGTGTCGAGTTGTTTTGCGAAAGTCCACGACAAGATTGTTCTGATGGAATCTGGGAATGAGCTATCATGACACAACAAATGAACATTGGCATATCGTTGGCTTATCACAAGGAGAAATGAACTTTCCGTTGTCATGGCAAAACATGCGGAATTCCCAGTGTGTTATCACAGGTTTGTCGCGGGCTTCACGGGGAAAGTCGGCATAATCAAATTTGGGCTTAAACAACCAATCATTTAACAATTTAACCACTACAATAAGAGACAGAGAACACAAACTCTGTAAACTGAAAACTATCGTTATAGATGGCTAACATCAAAAAGAAACTTAACAATGCAAAAACATCAATCAAACTGCACCCAAAATTTACAACAACAACAAACTCTTTATATTTGACTTTACTACTGTACTTCTACCGACAATAATTTCACTATCTGCGCTTTAACTAACAAAACAGAAAAAACAGCCATGCCACGTCTAGACTACTAGACTATAAGACACGAAATGTGTAAAGTTGAACACATGCACTGCATTGGCTGAGTCTAATACCCCGTTTACACGATGAAGCAAACATGAAGCAAATGTATTCAAAATACGCGTGCACAACGTGTGCTCTAAGTTTACTTCATGTTTTTGCTTTATGTTTGCTTCATCATGTAAACAGGGTATAATGATCAATTCTTATCAATCAACTACACATGGACTATGTCTAACCACAGTTGCATGTGAAAGAAACATCCTGCACCAAAAAATATTGCCGAAATGTTGCTAAAAATGTTTTTAGCATCTTGAGCACATGTTGAAAATAGAACGGGAAATGAAGCATCATCTTCAAAAGATGCTTTACATTACTGTATACGTAACCCGCAAACCATGTTGGCTTCAATGTGTGTTATAGATGCCGAAGCTTTTTTGCAACATTTCTGCAACCGTTTTATTTTATGCCGTTGCTACACACAGATTTCCTCGTCCAGGCAAAAAAACCTTGTCTGAAGAAACTGGACAAGATTAGGACGCACGTTCCATCCGATTTCTTTTCTTCGGACAAGGTTTTTTAACCACACACACATTTGATGAGGAAATCGGGATTACATGGCATTACAAGCAACTGCAGCCTAACTTTCAAATCTGGTACATGCATGTCTTAAGGCAACAAATAATGCAGCTGAATACCCGTACGTGGAGATTCTCTATAGCTAAAAACCACTGACAAGAGATTCCATATGAAATGAAGGGTTCCCATGCCTCCTGGAAAGTTGTGTATTTTTTGGCTCGATTTTCCAGGCCCTGGAAAGTCGCGGAAAATAAGTTTGGTCCCGAAAACTCCGGGAAATTGAAGCTTATGGTCCTGGAAAATCCTGGAAAATGAAAGTCCTGGATGGTTGATGAATTTAACGAATTTAACAGGGGTTCTACACTAGCATAAGACTAACTTACTGCAATACAATGATGCGATAAATTTAGAAATATTATGGGTGTTCCATAAGCCTTATGAATAACTGGCTCCGAGAAGGTCCTGGCAAAACGTTTTGACGGCCCTGGAATGTCCTGGAATTTTTTGGGCAGAAAAAGTATGGGAACCCTGAAAAAACCCTTAACTACACCATAATTATCACATGATTATTAGCCGCCAGCCTGCGTCCAACAGAAAATACGCAATAACAACAAAGTGTGACATGTCCATGATTACTAACAGTTCAACAGTACAATCTGGCTAAGCCAATGACAGACTTAACAGCTTTGGGCCATATGAGATTCATCAACAGAATAAAACACACGGAAGTTAACAAAACAAAACTCAACCTTGAATATTCCCTTGTTAGAAGTTGGAACCTTCAGAAAAATATGTATATGAACACAAGTACCTTGAAAGTCAGACAAAAATAGCAGATGGGGTAGGAGTCTACCCCTTAGTGATAAGTATTTTGCCAAACAATATATCAAAGTATGGTGCTCCACTTGCAAAATTTTTTTGTTGGCATGTCCTTAACACAAAAGACAATCGTTGGTCCCATTAGACGGGAAATTGCACAGACATGAGCATAAAAATAAATGCTGAAAATGCAACGAAAAAACACAAGCCACGGTAGAAAAACATGATGGACATGATCCAGATGGAGAATGGTGCAAAAATAATTTAAATGCAAATCAACAAAATACTGCATTTATTTCGACTGATGGATAAGCACAGTGGCTAAGATATAAAGAAGAGATTACTGCATAAAAATTATTGGTCAGAGAAAACACCAACGCAAACAGAAAGAAAGCAAAATTTGTATAACAAAAGCCAACGAACACGCAATAAATCACTCAATGAAACTTCACACTTAAATGAGCAAAAATTACTGTACAAACACAATTACTGGTCCAAGTGCCTAAACTTCTGTTTATGATGACATTAATCTTATAATACTAATGATAATAATACTAACAAAATCTTAGGGCAGTCAGTAGTTTCTTCTCATCTACACTTAGTATATGTTCATATTCACATTTTCAAACTTCAAACAACAAGCATGATTACCAATTACACAGACGAGATGGTTACATAGCACTGGAAATGACAAAGTTCACAGAATAAACGTAATAATTACTCAACGACTATTGACTACAGGCTTAACGCAGTGAGTTCAAGCATGATCTGGTGTTACAGATTTAATTAGTTAATTAATTACTTATCTCTAAGCACCACAGAACAAAAATTGCGAATGACTGCAATAAATAAACGGCTGCCACGGCACACGATCATCCTAAGTACATGGTTACATATATCGCAAAATATTTTGAAAACATCTCAGCATCTTAAACACATGTCAAAGGCAGCTGGTTAGTAGACGCAAAACAAGAAGCCCAGCTGTCGCTAAGGAAAGTCAACCAGATGTCAGCGTCCGAAGGCCAGCAAATGTGAATGGAGTTAAATTCACACCTAACGTACCTTACGCTTTACGAGATGTTACCTTGACCTCAAACCTCATGCATAATAAATAAGTAACATTTGCTATTCGCAATGCATGTGTTTGAGTACAAATGATCCCCCCTTTTGAGGAAAGAGGTATAGCAGAGGATATGACTGGTACCACATGGTAGCCATCGGGCAACACATAGGATTCTTCAGACATTTTCCCATAAAAAGTACTGTTTAGCCACAATACATACGTTACAGATAAGTGACAGACAAACGACAGCTTGTGCCATAGGCATAACCGTTAGTGCAGAAAGCCAAGAAAGCATTTGCAAAAAAATGTTTTTTTCACATGTAAGAAGTTTATGCTCAGCATGTGTTCAAGGTGCTGGAGAAAAATTCTGCAGCACCTTAGCAAACGTTAAAGCGACAAAATTCAACACAAAATCTGTCCAAAAGTCCGGAAGAGAAGTAAAACCCATTAACGAGTGAAAGCTTGTTAAGTCTCTCAGTTTTATAGACTAAATTGTTCAGCAGCGATTATTACTGGAAGCAACGACAACTGACCAAAACAAATGTAAATATTATAACACACTGTACAACTGGAGATTGCATTGCAATATGACATGCACAACGACAATCAATTATTATTAAAAAACATAAAAATTACTAATAAGGATAGTAATAATAATAATTGTGGCTGTGATAATTAATAACTGCCCACACCATTCCAGCTACATTTTTAACATTTGTTTTTAACCCCCCGTAACCTTTACTACGGGGGATGCGAGGGAGAGAAAAATTAATAATAACTCGGCAACTTCATTTTTAACCCCCGGGTTCTGTGTTACCGGGGGTATTGAAAATAATAATAACTTCTGCTTTTAGAAAATGCTAACGATCAATAAGTAAGCAGAAATGTCACTGGCTATGCTGCCCACACAGACGACTGAACACAGCAAAGAGTATTTAACACCGCAATGTCAGAAAACGACGGCAACACTAATACGAGTCAAATCAAACTCCGTCCGATCCTAATAATCGAAAAAAGCACTTTCAACGCTGCATCGACTCTATGATAAATAAACACACTGACACCTAGCAGCAAGTAAAAATCACGGACGTTCCAAAAAAAGCAACAGCAATAGAACACGTTGTAACTGTATATAGATTAATTGTATAATAATTTAATTCAGTCCTATTACATGGCAGTTCATATACTGGCAAGACAGGCAGCAGCCGATTACGATGCATTAAGAGCCTACACCGTGGGCCATAAAAAACATGGCACTTTACTTTTGTCCATATCTTTGCCAATTATTGACCTATTTTCAAAATTCTTTCACTGATGCACTCTGCAGCCAATTTGCAATAATGTGATTATTATTAGGGCTGGTACTGATTAAAATTTTTTTAATCGATTAATCACCAAAAATTAATCACGATTAATCGATTAATTTCGAACAATTTTTCAATTTTGTAGTTAATGCAAAAAACTATGAAAACTGCAAAACGCAAGTGTACTTGTTACTGTTCATAAAAGTTGGAAACGTATAGGCCTACTTGTACACTATGCAGTCAGTTAACACGCATTTCAGGCTTTCAGCCAATCACACAGACAAACAAGTGACGTCACACTTTCGGGCAAAAGAGCAGCACGCGTTTTGTTCACAATGTAGCCTGATGATTAACTACACCGGAAATGTGCAAATTAGTGATGTTCACATGTCCAAAATTTAATCGAATTTTAATCGATTAAAAAAATTAATCGAACAATTTTTTTAACGATTAATCAATTAATTAATCGTTAATTTTCGCAGCCCTAATTATTATACAGAGTGGCCCCAAAAAAACGGGGCCACTCTGTTATATAGCTTCTAACTTCAGAAATACTGCTTAGATCTACACTATTTTTTGCAGAAATCAAGGTCGTTTCATTCTCAACACGAAAACACAAGTTATTGAAATCAATTATGTGCAACAGTGGCGCCACCTGGCGAATACGAGTCATATTGCTTCAAATAGCGATCGGTAATAGTTCATGACGCTTAATAACAGAACAAAATGCACATAAA
>Ga0056128_1008651_pt1 | contig 12821 bp, 9 predicted proteins | sample WorMetLIZISLAND2_FD_71113 | JGI IMG/M metagenome (GOLD analysis project Ga0056128, IMG submission 71113) | Marine gutless worms symbiont microbial communities from Max Planck institute for Marine Microbiology, Germany - Olavius geniculatus... ...
AAAAAAGCAGGTGCGGACCGGTCTCAACCTGTCAACTGCAGGCCGATTTCAAATATCTGTCAACCATCGTGAAACTGATCGAAAGACTCGTACTCCGCCTGAGACCGCATCTGCTTTCATCGGGCAACTTCAACCCACTACAGTCTGCATACCGAACTGGCCATTCAACCGAAACTGCACTGCTCTTTGTTTTAGACAACATTTACAAATCAATTGACAGCTTACAGCTAACTACTGTTGTTTGCTTGGATATATCCGCAGCTTTTGATACCATCAGCCACAGCACACTGTTGCAGAGACTTTGTGAAGAGTTTGTTGTTGCCGGCATGCCTTCAGATTGGCTTCGTTCTTACCTCAGCAACCGCAGTTACTACGTCAAGCTTGGTAGTCACAGTTCGCCTACAGTTAACTGTACCTTTGGGGTCCCACAAGGGTCAGTCCTAGAGCTAATCTTGTTTGCTGCATACATATCACCACTCAGCCGGGTCATTTCCAGTCATGGTGTCGGTCACCATCAATACGCAGATGACACACAGCTGTTCCTAGCCATGCGAGCGTCGACCATGCAAGCTGATCTACTGAAGCTTGAAGATGTAAAGTCGTGGTTTGCTAAAAATGATTTACTGCTAAATGCTGATAAGTCTGAGGCGATGATGATCGGCACATCCTTTCAACTACGTTCGGCGGCAACCTTCAGCACCGTGACAGTTGCTAATTCCCGCCTTACTGTGTCCAGTTAGTTGAAGTCTCTGGGTGTCATTTTCGACCCCAGATTAACTTTTGACGCTCACGTCTTATCAGTTTGTAAAGCGTGTAATTATCACATATGGGCACTACGACACATTCGGAGAGTACTGCCACAAGACGTTGCTAAGACACTTGCATCTAGTGTCGTCAGTTCCAAGCTCGACTATTGCAATGCAGTTCTCTACGGAACACCGAATTCGACAACCTCGAAACTACAGAAGGTGCAGAACTGTCTCGCTCGCGTAGTGTTGCAACGGCGGAAATCTTGTCACGCACAACCTCTATTAAAATCATTACACTGGCTTCCAATATCTCAGCGAATCAACTTCAAACTGGCAACTTTGGCTTTTAAGATACAGTTTACTTCACAACCTGAGTACCTTCATCAGCTGATATCCAGTCAACACCTTGGTTTATCGATGGCATTGCGCTCATCAACTCGTCCTTTATTCCAAGTACCATGCACCCGAACTGCATACGGCAGCTGTGCTTTTAGTTCAGCCGTACCAGCTATCTGGAACAATCTTTCAACCTCAGTCATTGAAGCAAACAGTTTGCTTGTTTTTCGTCGTCGACTCAAGACACATCTGTTTACTGTTGCTTCTGAAAACAGTGGTTAACTGTAACGTAGCCAGCGCCTCTGTATCTTTACACACGTTTAGTTTTATGGCGCTTTATAAGTTCGTTTTTAACTTTTTTACTTTAATATTTCACGAAGCTATCGAAAAAATGCATGGGACTCAGAAGTTCAAAAGTTGGAACACATATGTCGCCATAATATGGATTAAAATCGTGGCTAAGCTTACCTTATTGCAATAAGTCAACGTGAGCCCAACGTGAGCCCATGTTCTTAACATGTGGTACAATGCGCGTAGCCTATATCACTGAGTCGCCAATTGATTGTCTGTCAACATTGCAGTTTGATGCAATTCAACATCGGAGAAACAAAACTACTACAACAATAACAACTTGCAAAGAAAACGATCAGTAGTATTATTTGTAAATTTAAGAAAATTTGCGTAGGCCTATTTTATGCTAATGGCGATGTTGTGTCTCGTTTAATGTTATTGCTTAGGCCTAGACGCCGCTATCATTGCAGGGTTCAGGTATCCAGGAACAGATCTAGAAATTTTAAAGAATGCTTTATTATCTTCGCCAAGTGAACGGAGTGCATGGCGGATATACGATTTTTACCTGATTTGTGCGCCCGCGAGTGTTGTGTGTGTCTATGCGCACTGTGCAATCTACTTGTCTACCAGATCAGCTTGAATGTTAAATGTCAAGCTCCAAAGCGGACATCACAACACATCAGTTTAAACTCTTGTTAACGGCAACATTTAGGGACTTGCACATCAAAAACAGCAAGAATTACAAAAGATGATATTATTCACCAGCACATTGACACACAGTCAGTGTGATGCGGGCAATATCACCTTTTGTAATTTTTGCTGTTTTCGATGTGTAAGTCCCTAAATGTTGCCGTTAACAAGAGTATAAACTGATGTTTTGTACATGCATTTATTGCTCATCGTTTATATTGTCATGTCGGATTGTCGGTAAATAACGATGTGATTACTCAAAACTCGAAAATCCATAACGGTAAACCTATTTATTTATTTATTATTTATTATTTGTTACGTTATTTATTTATGTGTTTATTTATTTTATTATTATTTTTTTATTTTATTTTTTTATATATATTTTTTTTGTTTCTTTGCTTGTTTTGCTTATCTGAACATGCTACATTTATTCATTAATGCATTTACTTATTTGGTGGACTACCGAAAATGCCGACAGGAATGCTTTATAATAACTCTAACGCTTTATAATAATGTTAGTAATGTTTGACAAAAACGACAGGAGCTGACCAGTCCAACTTCCTTTTATGTTAAAGTAATTTGCAGGTCAGAATGTATTGTCAACTCACCTGTAGGCCTACACGCGTCGCGGTGTAATTTTGATAACGAGTTAGTCAAAAATGGACAAAAAACTGCCCAGCCTGTAACTGAATAAATAGCTGCACAGTTGTTTTTAGCTGGCAAAGGTCATATTGAACACTGAACAAAGATTGATCTTGCACGTTCTGGTATAGGCCTATAATTCTGTAGTTCAAAGCACGACTATTCTATTAACGCTTGTGCCCGATAAACGTATTCAGAACGCACACGTCGTATTTTGCGATTTTACTGTTTCCTGCATTTTTTGAAAATTGCTCAAGTAAAATTCGTTAATTTTCGTATATTTTATTACACAATAAATGCTGTTTTACGTGCATTTTATTAAGGTTGCAACAACTAAAACTACAGCTTTTAGAACATCCAACAAGCCAGCGTCTCTTAGACACACTCTGCATAATATGGAAAGTCACACGACAACGTACATTTAACGGCGATATTGCGTTTTGCACTATATACATTTAAGACAGTAAAATAACAAAAACGACATCATTAAGCATCTGTATGATATGTTGACATTATTTCATAGTCTTAAAACTAAAGTACGAGTAATTATAACATTGACACGAGTTCCAATTGTCGACTGTGAGAATAATTTTTGTCTCTTCTCATCACTCATTGCGCGTTCAGCACGACTTCCAGGAACCTACAGAAAACGCGACAACGGATAAACGACGAAGCTATTACAACTGTGTGTGTGGGCGGGGGGTGTGGGGTGCTGTATTGAACAGTATGCCTGAGACTTTGACGAATGCCTTGTAATGGGGATGACCAATGTTTGAATTGCCGGGGGAAGGGATTGAGAGGGTTGAACCCCCAACTATTTTCTTAACCCCCAAACACAGTCAAATTATGTACTGGGTGTCAGCTATGTACTATATACACTGTGTCTAAAAAACGTCCCACTTTGTAACGGTCCATATTTTTAACAAATATTAACCGATTTTCGAAATACTGTCACTGGCACACTCTATGGACAATTTGCAATAAAGCTGTTACTGAATATCACACCACACCGTAACTGGGTCGCTACACTACCTTGTGAAATATAAATGCAAGAAAAAAACTAGCAATATTAGGCAAGAGGCATGTTGGAAGATGAAAGACACTTCAGACCAAAATTGCGACGAATGATCTGTACAATGCTACGTTGTATTAGACCCGTTTTTGTGGATATCGAGGCGTGTTATACGGTGTGTTTGTTTCTGGCCTTCGTGGTTTAGTAAGACTACCAGTTCATCCACAGTGGTCACGTTATCTTCAGTACCTGCATGCTTCAATCTGCCGCTCTCGTGCCTTTGTTTAGCGTTTCCTGTTGTCCAAATCTTTTTTTAGTAACGTGTCCCAGTCTTTTTCTTTTTTTGTTTATCTTCAGAAATTTTGCCAGTATTTTTTGCGAACTGCATTTTTTGGACTCACAAAAGTTCTTACTTTTTAGTTAAAGCATTGTCCCCATTGCTAAATGCACGTTACATTACCGGTGTATTGTCACTGCATGAAAAATTATTTTTTACAATAATATCATCTGCTTTTGTTTAGAAACACAAGAAATGTATAAAAAAATAAACATTATTAACTATTAATATAAAAATTGTTAAAAAATTGTTTTTAGAAAATAATGTTTGCATAATTACTAAGATTTTGACATTTTTGACAATTAAGGTTTCACATGGTAGTGTAGAGACGCAGTTAAAGTGTGGTGGTATGTTTAATAATAGTACTGCTACTTGTCCACAAAGTGTGCCAGTAAAAAAATTTTGAAAATCGGTCAATATTTGACAAAGATATAGACAATCACAAAGTGGGACATTTTTTGAGACACAGTGTACATACGATTTACATCACAATTTTGGTCGGGCTCTGACCGTCGAAAAGTTCAACTTTTAGCTAATTTTTCACAATTCAAACATTGGAAATGACATAGCCTATCGAGTTATAGATTATAACTGTGTGTGTTCGAAAATACAACTGCACATCGGAACAGGCATATCACCATCTTTACTGGTATAACATGTGACACTTTTCGAAAAAACTTGCAGCAAATCCCACCACACTTAAAATGCGTCGCTACTCTATAGGCTACATTTCGAGATTTATGTCACAAAATTAGTATGTGCTGGCTATAAACCTGCATGTTGGAGAAAGCTAGCCATTTCATTTTAAATACTAAATATGACGACGATACAAACGACAATGACTGGACTGCTCAAAATGTCTGTTTAATTATAATTCCGTGCAAATAAATGACCCATGAATGCAAAATACCTTCGTGCACTTTGCAGACGTAGCGATAAGGCCGATGGCAGCCGATATCACGATATTCTCCATTGTCGTTTATGCGTATGCACATGTCACGGCTGTTTGGTTCGCCGTATTTCCACTCACGAAAAGTTGACGGATTCCCATCCAGCCAGTAGCAGTTGTCAGTGCTAGCAGGTGCCGACTTATACAGTCCTATCCAATAGTCGTTGCCACCAGATGCTCTATAACATAAAACCGCATACAGTCTCCGGCAAAAAAGTTATATTTTTTTACGTATTTGAGCTTACTTTTTGTTGTTAAATGCAGTAGATTTGCAAATTTTGGCGAAACCGTTTTAGCTATATACTTAATCATATCTCCGTAGCGTCGTCTGTTTGTCGTCTGTCACACTTGTGCACCCTGATTAAATCGTTCGAAGAATTCAGATGTCAGTTAGCAGGTACGCTTGCAATAACACCTCGTTAGATAAAGCTCCTTGACCCCCGGGAAAAGGTAAGATTTGGAGAGTTCAGCTAAAATTTTCACTTGCTTACTTATTGAGTTATCTTTCACCAGTAGAATGGTGTACGGTACCCAGAATACCAAGTCTCACCTAACTTTTTTAAACAAAAAAAAACATGCACTCTGGAAAGCGACATACGAACGACATACTCATATTTATGTTGTAATTTACGTGCATAAACGAGTCTGACTGAACAAGTACGAAATGTCTTACGAAATGCTGTAGACGAACTGGTGTTCGTCGTTGTCATTGATGCTGACTAGGTCTGCATTCTGCGACAGGCAGTAAGCACGCGCTGTCGTCCAGTTAGCAGTCACACTGGACACGTAGTAACAGTAAGACGAATAACTGGACCATCCGTCCGGACATGCGTCTGTTAGTAGCGAGCCTGTGTTACAACATCAGTCAATCAGACATTTCAAGGTGGCCAAATCACACTATCATGTCCGGTGTTTAGTTAAGTTACGATCGTAGTCGGTGTCCTCGCCGGTGAAATGTAAACAGCGACTCAGCAGACTCCCGTTCTAGCAAGTCGTTCCAAATCTCTCAGCCGACAACCAGTTACGAATCCTACTTATACAGTTACAAAATTGTTTACTTGGTTAATAAATTAAAATGAGTATGCTTAATTTTGCGAACAAGAAAACATTCACCGATGTAAAATTACCTTTGCAGCAAAATCCGTCACCATCATATCCATCATTACAGCTACAGGTAAAGCTTCCAGGTGAGTTGGTACAGTAAGCGTTGTTAGAGCAGCCTCCGTTATTTGCAGCACACTCGTTCACATCTGTGGCATAAAACATCAGCGTGCATATAATTATTAAGTTTATATCACAGCATTGGCAGAATATCGTGTGTACGTAAACATTGGACAAGATTACGATCACAATTTCGGACTGTTATTTGTGAATTTCGAACAGTGGCGTTATTTCTAGAAACAACGTTTAACTAATTTGTCAACTTAATGCTCACGCGTGTTACTATTCTACACACGTCCAGCCTGCGTGACGTACAACAAAATGCCAGACGGTATCTTCGCGGTATAAACTATGAGTTTATTGACAAATATAAAATTTATCAGACATTTGACTTGGAAAAACGAGTTGTTTGTTTCTTTAAAATGCATAAAACTGTTTATCGTAAAAAAATTGTGATACGAGCAAAAATGCAAATTCATAGATTTTTTTTTGTTTTTTTTCTGCTGTTACTTCTATTTTTCTTCGCAATATAGTCACGATTTAACATATTAAAAACTCCTGTCCAGTAGTGGCTGTGGACATGAGTGCGTGAAAAAATTAGGTACAAAACTGAGTGCTGATTAAAATATAGAGGGGAGTCATTGGCTCCTCATGTAGAAGAGTCACGACTCCCTTTCGTCAAAATTGCTAGACGCGGGCTATGCAAGCGTATGTCGACTGTCTGTCTGTCCATCTGTCTCTTTAGTGTGACGTTGATGTACCGCGGTCGTAGGCTTGTATATTGGCCTGCCTCAAAAGTACTTTTAATAATAATTAGTACGTATTTCCACTTTTTGCAAGCATCACTTCAGCGATAAATAGCAAGGGAAACAACATAAAATGTGTGATAAATAAAGATATGGTAAGACAATTATTGGCGAGATGTTGAAAAACATTAAAATTTTTTTTGATAGAGCAGCAGTCTGCAACGAGCGGACAGAGACATAGGGGCCTACCCCTGCCATAGCTAAGCCAGCGCATTTGCATAGAATGCCCACGGCCTGTAAATGTTTTATAACTTAGTTTCAAACGTCTCTTTCGATAATATTTGATTATGCCTCTATAATATCGAAAGAACAGATAGTTCATTGCGTCGCCAAGTATGTAGGCCTACCTGTACAGTTGTATCCATCGCCGGTAAAACCGAATGACATCCATGTCTCGTATTCGCACATATAACATACTTCAGAGAAACATTCTGCGTCAATCCATTCATAGTTGTCCCAGAAAGTGAGACAAGATTCGCCGGTGTCGTTCGGTTCGCCGGTCATCCAGTTTGTGTAGATTAACGGCCTTTCCTCGTGGCCATTTGACGTCATAATTTTCCACGTGACCCTCCCTCCAGTAACCGGATCTGCTCGCTTTCCGGCAATCCAGAATCTTTTATGATCATTCACACAGTAAGGATCAGAAACTGCGCCAAACATATAAGCCTAAATGTTAATTATAGTCGTCGCATTGTGATCTTATCACGTATTAGCACAAGCACAGTCATCTAACGAAGTTTAGTTCTGCACGATAAAAAGTTTAGTTTATATTTATGTACACTCTCTGACAATAGCATCTGCTGTAGGTAGAGTGCCGATGCTCATTTTACGATCTTCGCAAACGAAATTAACGTAGCGATGTTAAATACCCTACCCTATTTTATTTTTTTTATAACGCTTTTTCAAAAATACAAAAAAACTATAGTTTGTAGTATCCTCGAAGACTAATTCGGTTTTGCCGTTATGTAAAGAATGTGGCTAGCATTATAATTACAAAATCACTGTCGAATTACCTGCCACATGAGTCATCCACCAGTTTTTGATTGCATTCTGTTCGGCGACGTTGTCAATGACAACCAGGTGAGAGTTATTAAACCGTTGGCACTCGTTTGCTGCGTCTAACCAGTTAAGGGGTTTAGTACCTGCCTTGTAGCAGTTGTCAACTCCGTCGATTGATATAAAACCCGGAGGACATTCTAAAACCACGCAGTTTAATAAAAAAATTAATAAAAATAGTAATACGCAGTAATGTGTGTTTATATTATTTATGTTCGTTTACCACCTAATACACTGTGTCCCCAAAAAACATCCCCGACATTTTCGATTGTCACTAAAAACCAGTTAACAGATTTTTTTATAAGTTTTGACAGAAATATTTTGACGCAATTTACCATTAAATAACTACTAATTTTTCTACTCTATTCATTATCTGCTTCTGCACTGCCTAGAAAAAACAAATTAAACGAAATATGCCTTAAAATAAACAGAAAACCTGAAAAAACATACCTGACGTTATCGATTGTAATTCGAAAAAAGATTAGCAAATTTCAAAAAATTTGGCAAATTTTTTGACACAACTAGCTACTAAATCATTGTTTAAAATTTCATATGTTTAGATCTATGGATTTAAACAACCAGTCTATACAAAGTTTGATTGTCATGTAGCAGTGTGTCAACGAGACAACGTTCAGAAATGTTTATGAATTTAAGAACTGACCGGTAATGCCTAGATTAGTCTGGAGCAGAACATTATCGATACTGCTGTCAATAAATGGAAAAAGCGTATTCGTGCTTGTCTTCGCATAATGGGCCGACATTTCAAGCAATTTTACTGCAAGCAGTTGCAAAAATAAACAACTAGATAAAAAGTCAATTGAAGTGTCAGAAATGTGACCAAAAGATGTTTTAATGTGTTATGTTGATTATGTAATCATACCGCATTAGATAAAAAAGCAATATTTCGTTGGTTTTGTTATTTTTAAGTAGTGCAAAAACAAACGTTAATCGAAAAAAGTAAATTTATTTGATGGACAATAATTGTCTCAGAAATATTCGTACCAAAAAATATTAAGATCTGATAATCCTTCTTAGAGTTAATTGAAAATGTTCGGGATGTTTTTTGGGACACAATGTACGTTTGTTGATTTAGCAAACTTAGTCTCGTAATTAGTCAATTAATTAATTAATCTTTGTGTATTTTACGCGAAGAACCCGTATAACGCAAAAAAAACATGAACGCAAACATAAGCCTAAACGTTGTGTGCGTTTAAGTAGGCCTATGTGGTTTCTTCTAGGTTTGACTGTAAACGTATCTGGTATTTTTCCTTTAGAAAAATGTGCATGTGGATTGTTTGATGTGTTTATTATAAAATAACTGCATTTTCTTCTAAATATCGGTTTTAAATTACCTGTTTTTGTAACTCTTTATGAGCCTTTTCATGCAGTTGCTAACTTTTTAAACTTTTCTTTTCCTTATTATGTTCTCGGAAGACAGAGTGCTCTAACATCGCATGGTCGCCAACGTCGTCCAAAATGACAGAGCATCATAACAACTACTACTATTTTTGTGGTTTTGGCTTGTCTCTTAGCATGTATGCGTAAAATAAACATGTTTATTACCCAAGTTATACGATCCTTCCACGCATTTACAGCTGTAGTTTCCAAGTGTGTTGATGCAGTTGGCGTGTTCACTACAGTTTCCCTTATTCACAGCACACTCATCCACGTCTGTCGTATTGCAACACACCGCTCAGATTAGTCAAATAAAAACTAGTTCTTTATTATGTAAGTAATGTCTACGAAATGCATTCAACAACACTGATCTCTATTTACTGGCAATGCGTCACAGACTCAGTGGTTTATCTACCTACTGGCTCAACGACCATAGAAAGCTAGATGAGCACCCTGCCGATGTCCCTTGTGGGTTAGACCTATAACATCTCCTACCTTTACCTTTTTATAAACATTTCGTCAACATGCAAACCATGTTGTAAACAAAGCTTACGTGAGCAATATGTAAATTTGTTGCTGTTGCTCAAAATATTTAATTTAAAAGGCGATTTTAAGGGTGCTAGCATCTTTATGTTTGTTGCGCCGTTTGTTGGCTGCAGTTACGTTTTTACTGTTGCTGGATTTTTTTTACGGTTTTGGTTTTTATTAGTCTACAACATCTCATTTTAAATTGTAGTGATGCTCTGGAGCTCGTGAACATTGCTGTACGCGCAGTTTATCAACCTAATCGGTGAATTTTGAATTATTTGCGAGAATTATTCCGTCTGTTTGATTGATATTAAAGCATGATGCTCGGTGAAGCGTGGCGAACGGTCGCGGCCTACAGTACACAGTTGACCTGTCGTCACACCTTTACTCAGATCAATGAACAAACTCGTGACGTCATTTCGCAGCTCGGCCTCCGCCGCCGGGGTTGCCGTGCCGGGAAACACCATCGTCGGAATCTCCTCGCTGCGTGCGTCGTGAAGTCACCAGTCGTCTACAGCAAACTTCAGTCCGGGGCGATTTGGACCGTTGTCAGGAACCGACGCCCTGTCGACTTGACGGCGCGATCTAAACGTGACGAGGAGCGACAGTCCGTGCCGACGGCCATCCGATGCTGTGGTCCGCAGCAACGAGAGACACGTACGCCGGACATCAGCAAGACTTCGGGAGGCCGCGTGCATGTCGATGATCAGCTGCAGTCCATGCCAACGCTGTACGTACTCAACGCTGCCGCCGTTACCAAACCGCACGCTGTCCAACATCTCGCCGCCGATCTCATCGGATATAAAGTAGATATAGCCGTTATAACGGAAATAACATATAATAATAACAAATTAATTTATATGCTTATTGCGGAGAAAACGAAATATAAACAATTAGCTGATGATCAGTCACCTGTGCAGTTAAATCCATCACCAATAAATCCTTCAAGACAAGTACAGTTGTAGGTTCCAGGTGCATTAATACACGTGGCGTGATCACTGCAGCCTCCGTTATTTACAGCACATTCGTTTACGTCTGTGTTCATCCACATCAAATACTATCGGATTTTCTCAAATATTATCGATACTTTTTAACTGTTAATAGAAAATTACTACTTGATTATTCGTTGTTGATGCATGTAAATATTTTACAATTTTGTTCGCCTGTCTTGCGGCTGTGTTGTGTCGCTGATGCAAACAAATTAAAGTCAGTTCAACACGTGTTTACATAAAGACTGGTAGGTTTTCGAACGGCATACGACAAACGATCAAAAACCCTTAAAGTAAAACGTTTAAAGTTGCGTCGTTACCGTGCTGATCTAGTCACAATGTATAAAATAATTCACGAAATTGTCGAAATTTAGATTGACGAGTTCTTTAAATTTAACGTCTACTAGTATACAAGTGATCACTCGCTAAATTATTGTTTAAGCCGAACTCTCGTGCAAACATTGTACGTGTGTTCACGCTTGTCATGTTGTCTTTGTTGTTTTAGCTAATACATTTTTTGAATCAAAAAGTTTGATTTTATGTGCAATACCATTGTACATTATCTTACCTGTGCAGGTAAATCCATCACCGGTGTATCCAGTATTACAGGTACAGATGAAGCTGTCAGGTACGTTGGTACAAGTTGCAAACTGACTGCATCCTCCATTGTTCTCAGCGCATTTATCTACATCTGTGTATTACATCATACATGTAATTAATTGACCAGTGTCAGCTTAGTAAGAGTTCACCGGGCGACACGCTATGGGACGACTTATTCGAGTGTAGACAAATAGACGAATAAAGAGACTGTTGCTGACAACAATACACAATTGCTTGCAGTGACTGCACATACTCCTAATGACTCAACACCACGTAGATGTTAATAAGTTGATAAATTCATCAAATTACAATTTTTATATACACTGGTGGATCAGGGAAGCGATACACATTAAAAAAGAACAAGACAAGTCGATGAACCGAGACGAGAGGTCCTACCAACTTCCACACATCTATGATTACTTACTGTCCGCCACAGCGATACCTAGCTGGTGGACAGTCGTTCCGACGAAGGCAGCAGCGGTTGCCGAAACGTCAACAAGTACAATGTATATAAAAGGTTGTAATTTGATGAATTTATCAACTTATTAAGTTACGCTTCAACCTATGAGTTTATTTAAAAACCACGTAGATGTTGTTTCGCAGCGCATGCATCCCTTGACGTATTCAACATTGCGATAGATCACGTTTGGTTTGCTCCATAGCTCGTTTCAAGTACGATAACCAATACCCATTGCCGCATAATACTGTAGCATAGATAACATAGACATACAAACTTTGATAGTGGTTAAGTGATAACTAGTTTAGGGTTTACTGCTGACGGTTACTAGTCAATCAGGGATACAGCTAAGGTGTTGGACGCGTAGACGACTGTTCGAAATGGCATTTGGTTTATCTGTCGGTTGATTGTCTTGCGGTGAGCTGTCGCCGGTTATTCTGTCGCCTGACAAAGTGCCTGCCGATAATTGTCGCCTCACCAGCTCCAGGAAATATACGTTTTAAACTAGTCATTAACGGTCGACATTATGACAGCTCAGATTGAAACAACATTAATAGTGCATCGCTAACCTGCCTGGTAGAAATGCCGACAGTTGGGCCGGACGTCGAAGTTGGCCGGTCTGTATCGGTAGAGTTGACACGGATGTGACTCAGTTGATACGTAGTTGAAATGCTTACATGCTGCGTCAGTGCTGCACGTCATAGCACAGCGAACAGCTTCAGGAGCTGCTGGCATTTCGTTGGACATTGTGGCATTCAGCGTCGGAGGATCCAACGCGCATAGAGCTGCTGCATCAGAAGGACGTGTCATCAGTTTTACTGAT
>Ga0056128_1008652_pt1 | contig 12820 bp, 10 predicted proteins | sample WorMetLIZISLAND2_FD_71113 | JGI IMG/M metagenome (GOLD analysis project Ga0056128, IMG submission 71113) | Marine gutless worms symbiont microbial communities from Max Planck institute for Marine Microbiology, Germany - Olavius geniculatus... ...
GGTGGTAGTGGTAGTGGTAGTGGTAGTGGTAGTAGTAGTAACAGTTCAGCTGCTTCAACATCTCATTCATTATCTGCAGCAAAATGCAAGTGGTCCGCCAAAAACTTTTATCCCCAAATCTGGAATTGAAATCAAGCTCAAGTTCTCCCCTAAATTTCCCACTTCCCCTTTTCCCACCGCATTTTTATCCCCACTCCCCTTACTATCGTTTATCCCTCTTTTTCTTTATTATCTTTTCCTTCCCCTTTTCCTCCTTTTTGCATTCCATCTTCCTCTTTCCTTTCCAGAGGCCCCGCACCCTTTGTCCAGCTAGAGGATCTGTAGGAGCGCTATAAGCTCCCCAGCAGGTGCCCGGTCGCCAAACGGTTTGAGCATGGTGCATTTTGTGCATACACTGTTAACAAATCTCCCCCTCGTTTCATTGGGCGCAAGCTGCACTCACCAGGTCTGAGGATAGAAGTCCCTGGGGCCCGCTGTAATTAAGGCCTGCTACAGCTAATCTAACCCTATCCTTAACTCTGACCTAAGGGCTACATGCCAAATATTGCATCAGCTTAGCTACACTATTATACACCCTGAAAGTGGTTTGTCTCATTATTTTACGTAGTTTTAAGTAAATTATTTTCTCTCCTGTTCTCATAGTTAGTAATATAAATTTGAAGCACCCACATAGTCTCCCCTATTAGAAATTCTGTCTGTCAAAATTCCTTCGAAAATTCGCAGCTTTCTGTCGAAAAATGGCAACTGCCTGTCCCGCCTACTGTTAGTTGTCAATGTGCACACGTACTCTTTTGAATGTCTTGTCGATTTGATCGAACTTCTTGGCTTCATCAGGCAACTGAGCTCGAATGTCACCGCTGACAAATATGCCTTCCAGATACATCCATTTCCGCTGCACCAGCATCCATATCTGCGTAGACGGCAAAATGACAATGAATATTACTCATCAGTGTACCAGCACTAGAGCCTACTGCTACTGCTAGGTTTGTGGCACAGCAGGCTTGAACAAGTACCGGCCCGATATTCTGAAGGTCCACTATATCGAAGGTTAGGCTTAGGGTTAAAGTTAGGGTTACAGTCAGGGTTACAGTCAGGGTTAGTCAACAGTGGACCTTCGAAATAATGGACGTTCACTGCATTTGACGAACATAAAAGCACAACACATTTAAAACTCAGTTGTAACAAAATCTATTCTCATGTTGATCATGAGTTCTTTGCTAGTGTGTACTAGCAATAAAAAAGTTTAAATGTTATAGCTTTTCACGGATAACCCATTTCAAAGCTACAGAGCGTCACCTGCCATAAGAGATCACATACACCGTGTCCCAAAATTAGCAGCACCCCTACAGATAACTTAGTGTTAAATCGTTAATACCTGATAGATTTATCACAAAATTTGAGAGTCACTGAGACAATCATTCTGAACGCGTCTTTACAGTCTGTGCTCAAAATGGCCACCTTTGGCATCGATGCAAGCTTAGTCTAAGATGGGTACGCTGCTGCTTAATCCCTTTGTCAATAACAATGTATTGAATGTAAGCTTAATGTAGACAAACTCTGACGTCATAACGACGTTACACTGAGCACACACGGTACAGTGCGTACGTCATAATGGGTGTGACCACACGTAATGTTAAGATAGTGCAGGGTAAAATATTTCGTTAAAATCCATGAACTACAAACTGAATTAGGTGTGTTTGAAACAGGGGTGCCGCTAATTTTGAGACATGGTGTAGTGTTACCTAACATCCAACACAGGTAAACGCAATCAGCCTCAACCCCAGATAAGATGGCTGCTCATTGTCTTACCTGACCCGGGAGAGATGGAAGCTTAAGTCGACCTTGGTGTTGGTTATATACCAAGATGATTTACCCGTCTGCAGACAGTCACCCATACAAGTGCTAACCACCTGGTAGCATCCCGACTGGAAGTTGAACCCCTGACTTCATGATCACAAGTCCAACGTCCACTAAGCGCTAGTAGTAGTAGCGAGAGTAATGCAGTAGTAGTTCTTACCTCAAGTACTTCACTGATGTGAGACAGCGCTTTCTCCCAATTCTGTACGGAGTTGAGGAATGGTCCAATGAATCGTGACGACAGAATGCCCTGCAGCTGCATGGCGTTGTCGTCCAGTGTTTGCAGAACCTCATCGATAGTTCCTAAGATGTAACCGCGCTCCGATGTACCCTTCATGTAGCGCTGCACGTTAAACTTAAGTATACGCCACGTCTCCTCTACCTCGTGTACGCTCTGTAGCACCAAACATTGTAATATTACAAACTTGTTTAACAAAAAATTTGAGCTAATGCTCACGAGACGCGCGAAAGCTCAACAGTTCCGGTTCAGTAGTTTAGCTGAAAATTGGGGTGTTCGCGCTAAGTTAATATACAAATACCAAATATTCTATCTGGATTGCATAATGATAGTTCCGCAGCGACACCTTGTGAATGATAGTGACTTGTGTCGCAGCCCGAAATCGTCGAAAAAATCCACAAAAACCCGCTATTTTAACGTTCAAGGTCATTCAAGGTCACTAAATTTGGCGTAAATTGAGAGCCAGTGTACAACTTCCTATTAGTGATTAATAGTAACCTAGGCCCTATCTCGCACCGTTACTAAGACACAGCGACTTATTGGCCAAAAATTGCAAATTTAGCCCACCCCCATCTCACTTAGCGCCCTCGTTCAGGATGACCCCCTTTGAATTTATGGAAAGGCTTAACGGTTCCTAAAACTAGAGTATTCTAGGCAGCCGACGGTAAAGATTTGGTGATCCTAGCTTGCATCGTTTTTGACTGATCCACATGTGTGACAGACAGATGGACGGACAGACAGATAGAATTGTGATAGCTAAGACGCACTGAAAGCAGTAGCTGCTTTTGCACGTAAAAAATCTGCTACAGTTCCTAAGATATAGAATTTATTCCTAGAGGATTGTTTTGTTTATTGATGCACTCTGTATGTGTGCAGTGTGAAGTCGTTTTTGCACAGCACTACCGTGTGTTGATCGACAAAATACACCACAAAAAGCGGACGAAGTACAGCAGACTACTACTAAGACTACAACTATGACTACAACTACTACTACTACTACTACTATCATTAGTACAAAGTATAAAAAAACAGTAGACCTTCTCAATAGCCAACTCTTTGATTGCACAGTTCACAATCTCTCCAATCTTGTCCTGAAAACGATGTAGTTCCATCGCAAAGATGTTTTCCAGCGTGAACGTCTCAGCATTCATGTCAAACGTCTGTCCCGTCTTTTCCATCAACTCCTTCCAGTGTCTACAACACAAGATGGTAACAGTAAAAAGTTAAAGGTCTGTATAAAAAATCCATGGCAGAGATAATCTAATGTAAAGTAATCCAATCGAAAACGATTTGTCGCTGTGTCGGACACTGTCGCATGGAACTACGGAACGTCACCTGCCATATGGGATCGCACAGTGTTTGTGTTACCTGGCACCTGACACAGGTGAACGTGCCCCGCCTTGATCCCAGCCAGACAAGTCAGTACTCTATTTACCTACCGCGGAGAGATGAAAGGCTGAGTTGACTTTGGTCTTGGTCATGTACAGCTAAATAGGTGGTGGCCAGGCATAGCGGTAACGCATTTCTTTGATCAACGAAGTTACTCTATGCCGGGCCGGGTTAGTACTGCGATAGGTGACTGCCTGCGGACAGGTAAACCATCTCAGTATGTAACCAACCAGCTAGGTCAACTCAGCCTTCCATCCCTTCGGGGTAAGTATATCGAGTACTGGCCTATCTGGCTGGGGTTGAGGCAGGGCGTGTTCACCTGTGTCGAGTGGCAGGTAACACTGTGTGATCCCATATGGCAGGTAACGATCCGTAGCTCTGTGAGCCATTCAATCTTCTAAAGAGCTATATTCCGACCTTTACTTTTACTTTACCTTTATGGTTTACCTGTCTACAGACAGTCACCCATCCGAGTAGTAACCATAGTGACGCAACCGGGAGTCGAACCCAGGACCTCGAGCAATTGGATGTCCGACACCCTACCATTACGTCACCAAGGTACCGTTAGTAGACTACGGTTGGCTAAAAATTGCATAGCTGCAGAATGATGCTACAGACCTATCCCTGAGAGCCTCGTGCTTAAGATCAACAAAAAGTGGCAGCGAGTCGCGAAATTCTTTCATTCTCTCATCGAGCACTTTGCCGATGTCCAAGTTCTTCACTTCACGTGGCAGTTTGCGCAGTGCCCGCAGGTAGCTTTCAATGCCCTCCTGTAGCTGCTGGATGTTTAGATCCGCCCACAGATTCTCCGCCCATTGAATACGAGCGTTCTACATACGTCATTCAACCGCCAAGGTTATTCTGAGCGACATGTCTATCCCGGGTGTTCCAAAAAGAGCGAAACCCGTTTTGATTTAGTAATAACTTCGGCAAATGTGCACTGATTTTAACTATTTTTTCCACTGTTACAACAAGAAATCCATAGCGCATAGAAGCAAAATTAAGTTGGACATCTCATCTTTACTATGTATTCACTCTACCTAGCAAAACAAGAATTACTGAGCCGACCCCTCAACTTGCTCCGTGCCACGACGCCGCAGTGTGTCTACACGATGCAAGAGAAAGGAGTAACACACAAAATTCTACCCGCTGGTCCTCGTAGATGGTGTAGATCTGCTCCAGTCCTTTGAGTTCTTTCTGGACCTGGATCAAAACCTGGTAGACGGTGATGTTGAGATCAAACAGTTTCTCTGCGTTGGCGAGCTCCTGGCGCTGTGTCTCATAGTTCTCGATCTCTCCCTTGTATTGCTTCAGCAGGTCAACGCCTACAAGCAGTAGCAGTATGATCTATTATTTGCAGTAGCGTTATGGAAAAAGGGGGAGGGGGGCAATGGGCAAGGGCAGGAGCGCTGAAGACCATGAAAGGCAGAGGAGGCAGCCTCATACTTGGGTTGTCAGAAAGAGCATTTCTCTGCCCCCTGCTGCTCCTGTGCAACACAAGCATGGGGACAGCTGCCCCGCTGCCCCTGTGGTGAACCACAGTACGTAAAGGTGGTTTACGTGGTTGTCGAGAACCACTAAGCCAAACTTCATACACTGTGACATTATTATACTACGGCAACAACAACAACAATTGACCGAAGTAATTCGGTAAAACGTAAAATTCCAACCAGTGCTGTCCCCTGGTGAATCAAAGTGTAGGCAAGTGTAGGTTTGGGCTGTGTTGGTTTCAGCCCCCAAATCGTTTTCCCCTGCATGTCAGGGACACCCCATCTGACACGAGGTGTCACTGGACCTCACCCACAAGGCCCACAAGTGAACCTGCCAAATAACATCTAAATCCGTCAAAAAGTTCTCACAGGGTGCATGAATGTGACAGACGACAGACAACGCCATGGAGAAATCGGCAGCTAAAGGCGAAATCGTTTGCAGTAGAGAAATGTCACCTAACAACGACAGTCACAACTACAACGACTACTTCCGCCTGTGACGCCAAAAAAAGATAAACCTCTGTCAAGATCTTGTCCCACAGATCCTGGTCCATGAAGACGAAATTTCTCCTTGAACTTGCTCAGTTCCGACTGAAATTCCCTGATCTGTTTCACCGTCAGCTGTAAAGTACAGGCAACAGCACCAGCCGGTCAGTTTAAACAAATACAAAAATGTCAAGCAATTTGTGGTTTATGCCCCGACTAACAACACAACGAAAACTGATCGAATATGTACTTAAGTGGGCAGCCTCTAATACTAAAAGTGCCTTACCCCCACTGCTAACGATTTGCTCTAATCGCTCAATTTTTGAAAAAAAAAGAGGGATTGCTCTTAAAAATGTAAAATCGTCAATAGACACGCAGTGTGTTCCTTTGAGCCACAACCACAAGACACATAGAATGGCGCTGATCAGCATTTCCTTAGCCCTTGGCCAGACACCAGTTTACACTGTGAGACCACGTATACGGGGCTATTGCATCGCGCGGTGCGCCTGTTCACACCGCAGCTGTCGCTGGCACTCATTCCGCCTATACCCACGAGGGATGGCCAGGCTGAATTAGCGTGGGTGCACCAAATTACATTTTAGAAACTAGCATAACGAGTGTATTTATTGGCGTCGTGAAGGGGCTAGAGGCAATCTCCTCCCTTCCCCCAAAACAATGTAACCTGTCCGAAAATTTGATTACAAAAATACAAAATTTGGAACACGATATATCCATCATTTTGGAAGAGAAAAATGTGGAAGCAAAATTTAAATTTCCACCACCTATAACTCCTCTGTCGAAAATTTGCAAACAGCCGTCTATCGAAAAATTGCAAATTCCTGCCCCCTCCCTTCACCAATTTCTCCTCAAAGCCAAGACACCGCTAAGTATCTGTGCGTATATTTGCCTGTGTGAACTTCCGCTTGACAATGGTCAGTGACGCATCGACGTTCTTGGACTTGAGTATGACGTCATCCCAGTCGGCAGGTAACTGATCTGCAGCCTCTTTCTCCGATGTGTTTTCCTATATACACACCAACACCATGTAATAAATGGCTACGGAACGTCACCTGCCATATGGGATCACAGAGTATCACCTCATCTTAGTCAGTGGGTAACCAATCTGCTGCAGCCTTTCCTGATGTATTCTTCTGTATACATCAGCAGCACCACATAGCAAATCGCTACGGAGCATCACCTGTTATATAGGATCACACTACAGAGCGTCACCTGCCATATGGGATCACAGAGCATCACGTCGTCCCAGCTGGTGGGTAACTGGTCAGTCGCAGCCTTCTCCAATGTGTTCCCCTATATACATCACCAGCGCGTAATATCACACGTTATCATCTCACGACCTACATCGTCTTCTTATTTCTTTTCACAGTGTCTGGCTCCTGTCACCGCCCATAATCTCACTCCAGTAAAACGTGACGCTTGAAACATGCCTCAGGTCTGCTTAGGCCTATAACATGCCTTCTATGACACATTCTCCTATATAGATCAAAACGTAAATAATGATTAAATGGTACAGCTTTACACAAAAAAACAACTCCGAGCTACAGGCATCGCCAGCCACAAAGGATTACACACTACCCGACACAGGTAAACGCACCCCACCACAAGTAAATAAGTAAAAAAGGTTAAAAAAATCGCATATAGCTCCTAATGAGCGAACCCATCTCAGAACTACGGAGCGTCACTTGTCATATGGGATCACACAGTGTTTCCTGCCACCCAACAGAGGTGAACACGCCCCGCCTTAACCCCAGCCAGATAGGCCGGTATTCGATTTACCTACCCCGGAGGGATGGAAGGCTGAGTTGACCTAGTAAGTAAGTAAGTAAGTAAATGATTTATAAAGTGCCAAAGTCTCAGAAAGAATCAGGGCGCATAGGATGATGGACGCCAGGTGGCAGAAAAGGCTGACTGAAAGTAGTTGGTTTTTAAGTGACGTCTGAATGTAGCCAAGGTTTGACATTGACGAATTTGAGGAGTTAAGGAGTTCCAAATTTTCGGTGCAAAGACACGAAAAAAACGAGAACCAAAGGATAAGTTATGTCGTTGAATTGCAAGTAACTGACTGGTAGAAGAGTGCGTTATCGCAACAGAAAAAATAACTTTTGGCATAAAAGACCACCACCACGACCACTAACCAGGAGGTTGTACATATGGAGAAGTCGATAACGTTCGATGACGTCACATACGCTGGTCTCGATGTCCAATGAGACGTCGCGAATGTTGGAGATGGTTCTCAGCACCAGCTTCAGCTCGTCCAGGTTGCTCGGTTTGTCATCCAGATTCTCAGCTTTACTCTGAACACAAACGGAATTGGAACTGCGCCAAAGTGTTTGACAGAGAAAACAACAGGACGGACCAGTGGATCAGGGAAGCGATACATATCAGAAAAGAACAAGACAAGTCGATGAACCAAGACGAGGGGTCCTACCAACTTCCACACATCTATGACTACTTACTGTTTACTTCAACGACACCTGATGGACAGTCGATCCGATGAATGCAGCAGCGGTTGCTGAAACGTCAAAAATTTGTGTCAGAATAAATAATTTCAACAAATTTGTATAACTTATTGAAGACCAAAATAATTTGGCATAAGACGGAATCGATGTGGCAAGACAATCAAACTTGTTGGCTGTATTGTGTAATTTGTTTTTGAAACTGCTGAGAAAAATTTGACACCCAGGTTGTGATTTCATGCAACATATTCTTTATTTTTTCAGTTACGTTTAGCTAAGTTTAGTTAAGCGTTTTTCGCTGCTATTTTTATGGTGAAATAGGAATGTATATATTCGCTACGTTGCAGCATAAGACTGACAGTTTGGCTGAAATTTGCAATTGTATGTTTTGCTTGGGTTCTATCCCAAATCTGCCCTTCTGCTTCCTAGAGGATCATCGACTGATCTTATACAACGTGCCGCTGAACCCCAGAAGTTGGTTGACCTGCCAAATGGCATGCAAATCCGTCAAAAGATTTAAGCACGATGCAAGAATGTGACAGACGACAGACAGACGTCAGACCACGTTACAAAGAACCTGTAAATATAGGCGTAATCAGTTGTTCTGCAAGACCGATTCCGCCTATAAACTACACATTCTGGGGACCCAGACTAAAGCTCGCAGATGAATTGCAAAATTGGCTAACTAAACCAAAACCAAAAGCAGTACAACGTTCAGAGATGTTGGCAATTCCATAATGCACAACAACAACAACTTAAAAGGTTTTAAAAGTTTAAACGATATAGCTCTTCCCGAGAAGCCCATCTCAGACCTCAGGAGCATCGCCTGCCATATGCAATCACACATTGTTGCCTGCCACCCGACACGAGTATTCACACCTTGCTTCAACCCCAGCCAGACAAACTGGTACTCGATTTACCTACCACGGAGGGATAGAAGGCTGAGCTTACATTGATGGCTAATTATATGGTGTCGTCGCATTTCGCCTAATTGCATTTCGCCTAATCACACTTCGCCTAATGGGAACAACGTTGTTACTTACTGATGTCTTAAACGCGTCATGACGTAACGCATGACGCAACCGCATAATGCATATTTACTTCTTTTGTATGTGCAACAACATTTAATTATGGCGGGTATTCCGAATTTTCGCTTCATCAAGACCCAACGTGATGGAGATGCCTTAGTGGCTGAGGTGCAGTCTCATTTCGCCAAATCGCTCCCCCAGTTGGGTCTACTGCAGAGCCCCAACCGAAATCGAACTAGGGTTAGGGTTAGGGTTAGGGTAAGTATGCGATGCAAAATGAGATTAGGCGAAATGCAATTAAGCAAAATGCTACCCAACCGATTATATACCAAAATGGTTTACCTGTCTGCAGACAGTCACCCATCCAAGTAGTAACCACTTGATAATGACCCGATTGGGAGTTGAACTCACGACCTCACGATCGCAAGTCCAACGTCTTATACTGTTACACTACAGAGACACTCAGTCGTAGAAAAATACAGCAAAGAAAAAAATAACGATGACCAAAGTTAGCAACCATTAAGCCAGCAAGCCGGCTTACCACGAGCAGTTGCTGGATTGAGACGAGGTTCTGCGAAGCGGACTCCTGCAGTCGGTCGCCATAGATCCTAATCCACTGGTTGGCATGTTGTTTCACTCCGTTGGCCAATGGACCCATGTGCAGCCGGATGCAGCCGAGGTCCTTGTACAGAGCCATGCTGTCCACCTCGAAGATCGTCCGTGTGAACTGCTGGAATTTGTCATCGTACTCGAGCGGCGAGTGGGCGCCCTTCGAGCACCACTTCTCCACGATCGACTCCTGTGAACGAGAAGCCGCCAGTGATATTTGAACAGATTCATAAGTTAAAACAGTATACATGCCTATGTCACATGGTGAACAGTCGTTCCGAAGACGGCAGCAACAGTTGGAGAGAAGTCAACAGAAATATTAAAAATAGACGATAAATTTTGTGTATAACTTAAGAAGTCAGTGATGTTAATCCAAATTTTGTGGCCTTGGCCTGACAGTGCTTGCTTTGAACTCGGCTTTGATCGGCTGGCCTTGGTCGGCTGGCCTTGTTTTGGCCTTGTTAAAATCACTGCAAAAAAACCCAGCTGCCGCTATGATCAGCCGACCACACACTCGCAGCCTGCGTCCATGAGCGTCCACTCATTGATAATGGAAGCAAAACGCTAACTGGAAAAAGTTGGGAAAAAATAAAAATAGAAAACGTCAACGAAAACCACGTGACATGGAAATTGGAGAATAGTGTATAAAATCCTCTTCCTGGATCTAAAAATTGATATTCCGTCTTCTTCGTACATGAAAACCTAAAATGCAGTACAAAAACTTTTAAGACCTAAAAAAGGTTAAAACATAACGTAAAGCTCTTCTTCCAAAAAGAGTAGATTTTCCAGTTATGTGAAAGGTCTGTACACTGACCTTCTCGACTTTCCAGATGCTGCGGTATCGTTTCCAGCGCGCCAAATAACGGGCAATGCTGGCGATCGCCTTGCGGACGGTCTGCTGAATAACTGCCACCAGTGCCAGGATGTCAGGGTTGGTCGCTATGTCGGAGAAGTAGCTGACAACAAACAACTCGTCTTCACTGTCGATCCGCTGTGGCGGCGCCTCGATACACGTCCCGTGCAACCAGCGTGCAAACGACTTCGTCCTACAGTACAGCAACAGATCAATTCAGTTTACCAGAAACAAACCATACTCAATTTGCACTGCTACCGCTGTATTGTCTGTAAAACTGAGCTGTCAAAATGTTAACTTTTTATCTCCGCCATGTGAACGTAGTGAACATTAGAGGAGATTAAGAGATTGGTCGTTCTGTCCGTCATTCTGTGTGTTTGTTTGTTTGTTTGTTTGTGTACATGTACTTTGAGGCGCCATATCTCCATAACGGTGCCAGATAGACGCATGGTCACAATGGACCATCGGAAATCGACCACCGCGAGTCGAATGGTCACGTGACCGATGACGTCACGTGACCCCGAAAGGTCAAGGTCGCGACTCCATTATCAGTGAAGCGCCATATTTTGATAACGGTGCCAGATAGACGGGGAGACAATTTCCGGCTCTTTCTTCTCCCTCCCCTTTCCTTGTTGTAGAGTGTAGTTGTAGCTGTAGGCATAGTAGTAGTTGTAGGTCTAGTAGTAGTTTAAATCATTTCACTTGGCGGCGATATGCACTCTCACGAGCGCCTTCTAACTTAATGCATGCGTTAACGCGTAATAGGGTGTTTACACAAACTTCCAGCAAATGTATTCAAAATACATGGGAATTGCTGGACGTTTGCTGGATCGTGTAAACACCCCATTAGTAACGCATCATTAATATTGCTGACGTTGTAGGTGGACTACTTCAAGAGGGTGAGTAGTGAGTGGAATGAAGCCCATGAAGTCGTGCCTGTGTCGCAGGACCGTGGCAGTAGTGATGGACGTCAACAAAACAATTTTTAACTAGAAATACGTTACCGTAAAACGGCGTAGAGTACTTGAATATTACTCAATCGTCAGCTAAACGTAGTTTAATGGAATATTGGAACTCCTGCTTCACAGATGTAGGTAAATTTACGTATGTGTATTAGTTTTTAATGCATGTTGATCAGTGGCAGATCTAGCTCGCAATATCTAGGGGGAAGAGCACGTCCCCACGGCGAGCGCGGTAGTGCGAGCCTATAACGGGGGTCTGGGGCAGAGCCCCCAGCGGGGTTCAGGGGCAAAGCCCCTGGTCAAGGGATCAAGGAGCGAAGCCCCCCCCCTGAAGCTGAAGCAATTTTGATTTTTGGACGTTTAATGAAAGCCACAAATTTGCGCACTTTTATGCAGTTTTGAAACACAAAGCAATCAGATATTTGTGTTATCTTTGCAAAAAAATCATAAGTGGCCATGAAACTGGGAGTCTGGAGCAAAATTGGGGGCCTGTGCTCTCCCCCGGCCCGGGCCTAAAACGCCACTGATGTTTTCTTTAATTCGTTAACGTGTTAAGTTAACACGTTAATTCGACAGCTCTACTGTAAAGTGAAATTAGTTGGCAATTTTTTTAATGCTGCAGCATTAACCATCGTCTATACTCCAATGTATTTTGACTTAAAACTGCAAGATATGTGACTGACTGTTAGAAGAACGTTATAGCATAGTCAGCGTACCCTTCCACGCAGTCACGGACGCACTGTAGAACGCATTTGAAGACGTCGTTGGCGGTGGGGTGCAGTATGACGTCTGGAACAGCAAGGAGGGTGTCGATCTGGAAGAGTGGCTTGTGAGAGTGGAGTAATGCACTAAATGACTTGAGATTGTCGTGAATCAGCTGCAAGCAGCAAGCATACAAACAGCGCATTCCGTGCATCACTTTTATGAACACAAACAACAAAGACTACTCGTTACATATGGACTCGCGTTTTGATAAGCATATCATGCCTATAATGGCGTATGAAACTATTTTCATGATTTTTGCTTACCGCATCAACGATCGCGCTTATAAAAAACACTGCTGTGTCTGTCGTTTATCTGCCAGTTGTCTGCAGTAACATGTCTATTGTAGCTAAATAGTAGATCTTACCGAAAAACTGTCTGAATAAGCAAATATAGGGAGGCCTGTGGAAGGCTGCCATGTTGAACCCCTACTAATCCCATTCCCCAAACGGTGGGACTAACTAAAGCTAAAACATCCCATACCCCATGGTTGGCGACAGTACATAAGCACAAATGCTCCCAAGCACAACAGTGTCAAAAACACAAACCTAAATACGACATAAGCACAATCATCAAGTTGTCTATAACACAACAATGGGTAGGCCTAATGTGACATACAGTACAGCATAGTGCGAACAGCGCTAATCAGTTATGGAGTGTGTTTCAAAT
>Ga0056128_1008654_pt1 | contig 12817 bp, 11 predicted proteins | sample WorMetLIZISLAND2_FD_71113 | JGI IMG/M metagenome (GOLD analysis project Ga0056128, IMG submission 71113) | Marine gutless worms symbiont microbial communities from Max Planck institute for Marine Microbiology, Germany - Olavius geniculatus... ...
CCGATGTGCGGGTGCATTATCCTGCTAAGCTGGTACCCCGTTTTATGAAATATCGTAAGCCCGTAACACACTACGATATTGAGTATCTTTTGACGATTTTCTCAGCTACTCATTATTGTTACTAGGCACAGTTTGTTGGAGTTATTTCAAAACGTAATAGGGGTCCATTTTTTTTTTGAGACACAGTGTATATTAATCTACATGCTGCTGAGTTTGTGGCCATTGCTGTAATCTTGTTGAGTTTGGAGCGAATGTGGTGACAGCTGTTGATTCTTCAGGCCCATAGGGTGGCACTGATCTCTTTTTCTTTAGCTCCGGTTTACACTGCCAGACCATGTGGAAGGAAGCTGACCTGTGAGCTCCTGCTAATACTCACTGCTCCTACCCATGGAGGGATGGCCTGGCTGAGTTGACCTGGGTGGCTGGTTACATACCAAGATAGGTTATTCCTCTGCCGATGGTCACCGGTTATCAACCAGGCTTGGTGTAAATTGATGTCATTGATCAACATGTTTACCACTGGTTTATTTGTTTGATTTTGTTGTAACACCATGCATAATTTCAGTGAACGTTTAGTTGATGATGCATTGACTGTGAATGTGTTGAGGTACCCGGTGTGCTGCGTTCGTCGTCAGGACGACCGGGAGAAGTCATATGTCAGATTGCTGAGGAAGTGTCAGCGGTCATGATTCTCACCGGCACCCGAGGCATGGGCAAGGTGAAGAGAACGATTCTCGGCAGCGTGTCTGACTACCTGGTAAACCACGCCATCTGCCCCGTGATGGTATGTCGAGACCCGGCTGTCTTTGAGCGACGTCGATTTCCATCCGGAAGTGATGCAGCGGGCAAGTCAAAGCTGCATCATCATTCATCCGGAGATTCGCTGAGTTCGTTTGCGGCTAATCTTCGGCAGAAGTTTGCATCTGGCGGAAGGAGTCACTCCAAGAGCAGCATCAGCAGCAAGGCTGATGCTTTGGATTACGAAAAGAAAAGTGAAGACGGGAAGGAGAAGAGCAGAAATTCATCAGAATCAGATGAGAATGTGTCAGCAGTGTTGAAGAGAGCCGAATCTAATGCAGTGTAATGTAGTCCTCAGGCTTGTACTCTCAGTCAGTTGTGGCTATATGAAGTTATGTTAGTCCTAGTTATCAGAAGCTGTACATTCTAGTTACCGGTAGGGTTTTCATTAGGCCTATTGTGGGTAATTTCATGCCGTTATCCATGCTGTTGTCTTAACTGTTTGATTTATGTGTCAGAAATGAAGTTTTTTTTGCAGATATTTATTTATGTACCAGGTGAAATGGTTCACATTAACGTTGTACCTGACCTTAGTGTTGAAGTTTGTTATTGCAGAGTCATATATGTTGTTGAATGTCGTTTTCGTATGCTGTATATTGTACAGTTTGTTACATACTGAATATCGTGGCTTGAATTTCTATTGAAATCATTTAGTACCAATGTGCACCATTTTCACCGTGCATTGTCGGTGGTATGTTGAGTCACGTTTTCGCATAGTCTAGTCACATGCGTTTTACACACCGAATGATATTTGAATCTGGACTTGTTTGATCTCTAATTTGATGTCTGTAACATTTGTTTTCTCGTCTGATGTGACTTATGTGTACGTGCTGTTGTTTTGAGCATTAATTGTTTTTTATTGTTATTTTTGATACTTAAAACACTGATCACAGTGCAGCACGGTAGTGCTGACATTGTTGTAAGGGCAATGAGCATTAAGTATAGGAAATGGCGTTTGGGGGTCCTATAACTCCAAAACCCCTTAACCAATTTCCATAAAACTTGGCACCAGTGATCACATCGACCACCCGATCCCACATGCAAAATTTGGTTATGATCGGTTCAAAGGGGGCGTAACTGCGCATGCGCAAAATTCGCTGTTAGTCTATTTTCTTTCTTTTTCCTTGTGCATGGCTACAGGCCAGCTCATTGGACCGACCGATGTCGGTAATGGCTCAAACAAATAGTTTCAATTAAAAATTTTAGAATTTATCTTTTTTCTGCCCCAGTTCTCAAAATTTTTTTAAAATTTGCATTACGGCCTATGAGGACTTCAAAGCGGTATAACTCGGTCCCCGTAAAAGATAATTGTGCGCTTTGTTTACCTACCCTCCTATTTTTGGGGTCGTGCAGTCTAATGGTGTCATTTAAATTTACCCCATAACAAGCTCTGTTGCCACAGCAACCATTCAAAAGTTGAAAATTTTGCATTACAGCCAATAGAGGTTTCAAATAACTCTGCCCCCTTAAAAGACAGTTGTGCTCTGTTTGCACCTACCCCTTATTTTTGGGCCCGGGCTATCTGGCGGTGTCATTTAAATTTCTCCCCTGCCAACCCCTGTTGCCATGTCAACGAATTTTGGGACAAAATTGACTAACTCAGCCCATGTAACACCCTAAACCCAAACCCTAACCCTTATCTAATTGTACTTTGAGCGAAAACCATAATTTTAATATTAAAGCACAAAATTATACTACATTACACGTGAAATTGTCGCCCTCAGGTGAATGTGAATGTAAAGCATAATGAGCCTCTGAAGCTACGGCATGTGTATTATTATAATTATTATTATTATGCATCTGTCTCGCTATGGTGGCCCCTCGCTATGGCAGCCCTTCTTTATAGCAACCCGTCACCGCACAAAATTTCTTTACCTGTCCGGAGGTATTCTGAAAACAGTGAATAAGCTAATTGTTATAAAATCAAATGCCAAAAATTTTGACAAAAGTCGACTAAAAACAGCAAAAATCATGGTTTATGACTAGTAATCAAGAGCAAAAAGCTTTTAACAGTTTACAAAGCTATGTAAGAGCAATATGAGTCAAAACTCGAAAACAGCAAAAATGGTTTTGGGGCAATATTATTGCATGTTGAATTCCAGACTGGCTCTTACAAGACTAGCCATTCTAAATGCTTGAAATAGAAATACAAAAACAGAAGTCGCAAGCCGAAAAAATGTAGAACACCAGTCCGTGCTGACACCATGTATATTGCAATGAATGCCAATGCCCATGGTAGAAAGACACGTTCAACCATGTCTGAATTTTAGTCTATCGTTCTGTCTGCGTGTGCACGCAGTGGCGTGACGTCATAGTGACTATGACGTCAGTAGACCAGCAGCAGTTTATGCATTGCCTGTGACGTCACCAGCTGCAACGCTGGCTGCGTGCCAGTAACAGCAAATTACAGCTATACAATATATAGGCTGTTGCCGTTAAAAAGCAAAAAAAAATTAAATATTATCTTAGCTATAAAATTCACTGTACATTAAATTACATTGAGTAAAAACTTACATAACGGATATAGGCCTATGCATTCTCACAAGCAACTTTCAGTTTACAATGCTATACAAGGGCGATAGTCAACACTCGAAAATGACTTTCACTTAGCTTAGCTTGGCACCTATTTTGTGTCAGTTAAGTAAATTTATCTACAATGAAATTTTGTTTAGGATATACAGTAATATTTTTCAAGTATTTAGGATGGCTACCGGTAGTCTTTAAGGGCCAGTCTGGAATTCAACACGCGATAATATCGCCCCATGTAATAATATCGCCCCAAAACCATTTTTGCCGTCTTCGAGTTCGTTATAAAGGTTAAACTTTCTGTAAAAGTTACACTTTTTGCTTTGTTAATGTGTATGTGTGCAATTTTGCCTGCAAAGGCCATCCTCTTACATAGCTTTGTAAACTGTTAAAGTTCTTTGCTCTGATTACTAGTCATAAACATTGGAAACAGTGAGTTCGAGGACCATTGTGGATTCTGCATGTGTAAACCAATGCTATTACTGACGTTTTTCTCTGTCAGCATTTGGTGTAGAGATTATTCCAAACAACATTTCATTAAGAATACTGTTGCAGCTGTCGTTCTTCAGCTAAATTATTTGGTACTTCACAAGTCCTAGATTGATGACCCACTATTATTGGCCTGTGTGCATCTTGTGAGCTGTAGAATTAGAACTGCCATTATCGTTACATATGCACAATCATTATTGGCAGTTCTTGCAATTTTAGGTTTAGGTCGTTATTTGTGTTTTGTGTTTCATAAAGGTTAAACTTTCTGTAAAGGTTACACTTTTTGCTTTGTTAATATGTGTGTGTGTGCAATTTTGCCCTTAAAGGTCATCCCCGAAATGACCTTTATTGTGTTGGGTGGGACGTTAAACCCTACTCACTCACTCACTCACTATGTACCGATTTATACAGCGCCAAAATCTCACAAAAGAATCAGGGCACATAAGTGTTCTAAACCATTTTTTTAGTTTAGTATTTTTAGTTAGATTGTGTGAACTTTTGTTAGTTAGTAATCTCTCAGGAGTAATTGCTATTGTTATTGTTAAACCAAGACTGTGGTAGTTATTAGAACTGGTAGTGATTGGAAATTTTTTAAATACTTAACTTTACCATTACCAAAATTAACGATAAATTAATCGTTAACTTCAGTTAACAAGTTACAAACGGTGGTAATTGGCAAAGAAAATGCATCTCCTTGTTTGTCATATTTTTCAGTTATTGAACTGTGGCCTAAGCTGTCATCACAGTTGCACCGTGACAACTGAATGCTTTTAATCCAGTCTTTTAGACAGACTAAGATGTCAATTTTTTCAATGTATCAGATGATTGGTTTGATTTCAGATGCATGTCATCATGCCATTGTTATTCTTTATGATATTTTACATGCTTTTATGAAAACGTTAACAATTTAAATTTCATTCATCATTAACAGTTTTTAACAATTAACTGTGTGATTAGTCATTAGTTTCTGCAGCTTTACTTTACTTTACTTTAGCTGACTGCGTGTGCTGTAAGAATATTAGATAAAGTCGGTCAGTTGCATAGTCTCTAGTGTGTATGTGTTTCGTGGTTGCAGTCGCTGTAGATGATACCTTAACATAAGTGATATGATATTTTTTTTTACATGCCTGATTTTGTTTTGTACATGTTGTACTCAGAATGCTGTGGACAGTACAGGGCTGCATTGTGTCAATTTGGGTATGCAGTTCGTTGCTATCAGAGGCTTCTATCCCCCAAACCTAGAATTGAAATGGGGCTCAAGTTCCACCCCCTACTTTTCCCTTCCCCCTTTTCCCACCCCATTTTTTTCTCCACCCCATTTTTTTTCTCCACTCCCCTATCCTTTATTTCCCCTTTTCTTCACCGTCTTTCTCTTCCTCTTCCCTCCCGTTTCTCCTTCTCTTTGCATTCTGTCCTCCTCCTCCCCTCCTAGAAGCCCCCGAGTGCTGTTGATGTTGTCAGTGTATTGTCATACCTAGTGCAACACGCAACAGTCTATGATAACTAATTTGTCGTTGCCCTTTAGTGTTTTAATGCTGTTGGTTGGCTGACAGGAAGACTGTGCAAACTGTAAAGTCCTCAAAAATCCACTATTAGGGTGCAGACCCTGCCCAACCAGACTTTGGATAAGTTAGCTGATTGAAGATAAGTTGAAAGTGGTAAAGGTCTAATATTAGTTGTTTTTGTTGCTGATTTTGTTGCAGATTGTAATTATTAATTTTAGTCAACGGACCGACTGAAAATACAGATGCATTTGAAACCTAGCCAAGGCTGACTCTTAGGGCCCATTGCACCAACGTCATTCAACTTTGAACCTGGGTCAAATCTGAATTTGAACCTAGTTCAGCCGTAAATTGCATTGCACCAAAGCAGTTCAAGCATTGATCTCCGTTCAATTCTGAACTGCCATCTGACCATCGATCAAATTTTGATCTCAGTTCAACTCGCGGTTACACATGCACACTAGGCAATGAATGTTCTCCGGGATACTATTGCTGCAAAAAATTGTCAGATTTGAATCCTATCCTGCCCAAAAAACTTCTTCGTATCGAATAATAAGACCTCTAATGCAATTATACTGATGATCTGGATATGTTAGATTTCTACCATATTCGTTTTATGTTCTCTTTGTGCTCGATAAATTAACAAATAGATGAATAAATCGCATTTTCGGTGGCAATGTTTCGTTGTTACAGTAAACATACGAACGAACCCTAGCCACAGCAACAAAAACTCATTCGTATCGATTTATAAGACGTCCAATTCAATTCAATTATGCTTGTTCAATTATGCTTATTCAATTACTGGATAAATTAATTAATGGATAAATAAACAGCTTTCTAGAGTGCCGATGCACCGTTGCTATGCCGTACCTATGGTAAATATATTATCTTGACAACGGACGTAGAATGATTAATGAGAAACTATTGGAACACAAAATGCATATTTTCGGAACTTTATCATGCAACTGCTGATGCAAAAATTGTGTGACAACTTCAGAGAAGCTTGAAATTCAAACAAATTACTGTCAATCGGTACTGGATTGTTTTGTAAGCATTGTGTGTGACTGACGCCACAGTAGTTGGCCCGTAGGCCGAGCTTGGTTGACCAATCAGAGTTGTCAATGGTATAACCACGGCCGTTTAACTGAACGAGATCAGCTGATCTGAGTTCAACTTGGTGCAACGTAATACTGCATGAAACTTTTGATCTAGATTCAGCTGAACCGAGATCATGAACGACGTTGGTGCAATGCACCCTTAGTTGCATTGTGGTGGGGGGGAGGGGGCAATGCCCTCACCCTAAATTTTAGCCTGTTGGAAATTATCATTGGAGAATTGTCTTCCACAAACTTAAAATTTTGGGTTGGTTATCCCCCATTTTGGCTTTTTGATGGAATCTGTTGGCAAAAATGAAATTTTGAGCACTCAAAATCCCAGAATTCTGTATAATTTGGAAGAAATTTTCCAATGAAAAAAAATTTTCAATAGACTGGAATTTAGGAGAGCTGTTATATGTTGCTTCAACATATAAGCTAGTGGTGTCAACTACAGTTGCGTGATAAAAATGAACAGTTATGGTCCTGCTAGACTTTTTTTGGATGCAAAAATGCAACTAAAGCTTTGATTAGATTATTCGTGGTTGAACTACTACTAATATTCTAAACTAATATGTTCAACTTGTATTTTATTAGTTCTGGAGAAACCTTTGAGACTATGAGAGATAGCCTGTGATTAAACGATGTTTGGGCACATAATGTATCATTCGTCAACACGATTAAGTTAAAGCTTTGAATTATAACTCGTGTAAAACTATTCATAACAATGATTACAACGGATTCACAAAAGCAGCAAAAATATAATAAAATGATCAACAGGCATTAAATGCAATCCGAAGATCTTCAGAGCATGTTAATAAATGAAATATTTTGACATGCTCTGAAAAGGTTCTGTCACATAATCAGGTGGCAACAGGCTACAGCTATATAGCAAGGCAGTCAGTCCAGCAGTGAGCAGAAAATGCTGCCCCAATTTCCAGTTAAAATGAAATAAAAATGACATCTTGTTTTGTCAGAGATTCATGATCATGAAATAGGTTCATTTTTATGAGGTAATGCGTTACAATACTCCCCTAAACACAACCCCATTTGATGACAAGTTTTGGCAACTTGCATATACAAAATTTGCTGCCCCACATACAGGGAGATGTTGCCACCACTGTGCGTTCCCTAGTGATATGCATAAATTAAATATTCCTTATCAAAATGTAAGTTTCTGATAGAAGTAACAAGCACAATACTATTATGTATCACTGACTAAATAGCATTTTATTACGTAGCATGGAACAAAATAGGTTAACAGGAATTGACATAAATTTTCAGGGTTTCTTTTATGTTTTCAAGTTTTCAAATAGCACGTAACATCATATTTTGCATCAGAAACAAAGTTATCAAAGGTGTTGCAGAGATCAAATTAAAATGAAATGAAAAGTGTATATTAACTAGGTTTCTTGGGTTGGCTCAGTAGTCTACGTGCAAATGCCTCTGCCAGCGGATTACGAGCCTTAGCATGACTTTGCAACCCAGTTGGCATCAATGTTCCAGCACCAGTATTTTCACTGTTATTATCACACGTGACTAAACACACCGGTTCATTAAAACTTGCAATAGGGTATGACTGGTTAACTTCTGTTTCAGCTGAAACATGCTTGACAGTCATCTGCAGACTGGAAATGCCCGACTCCACCAGTTCAATGCATTGCTGTGACAGAGCAGCACCAGTGGACGGAGTCTCACAGTTCTCCCCAGTGTCATAGTCAATCACCTCTAAAATGTCAGTCAGCCTCAGGTCCTGTTCAGCTGACAGATCGAATGCCACAGTTCCATCAGCCACATCATTGCAGATGCCGGATGCTGATGCGGGTTGTTCAGTGTTGTAATGCTGACACTCACTCACCACCTCACTTTTCACGACGTCTGCTCTGTGCGTTCTAATGGCATCAGATGTCAATGATGAGCATGGGCCATACTTTGCTACAACACAAACACCACAGAACAAACAAAATGGAATAACAGTTTTATATCTGCAATGAATATGTTGCACATGTGTAGTAAGCCAGGGCCAAGACAATTAGCATGATTAGTCACTGCCCTGCCTAGGAAAATCACAGTTCACCCGTTGATTAGTATGGTTAGATAGCTGCAAAGTGGTTGGTTGATCGATCGTTGATACTGTTAATATTTATAGTCAAGGGCATATTTTGAACTCTGACAATACTAATACAGTCTACATGGTCATGGGCGTACACCTACACTGTCTCCAATAAAAAAGTAAACCCCTAAACAGTAAACATCGTACAACAAAAATGTCAAAATTAAACGAATTTAAATAAAATTTTGTACACTTAATCTCAAATAAATTTTTGAAGAAATCACCAAATTTCCTTGAAAAATGTCGTTTCTTAGCGCAGTTATTAATTGGTGAATATTGACAACAAAATTTCTAAGATACCAACATAGCCTACTGCAGTCGCTCAATTGAAAGTGACGTTACGTTGATGCAATCAACGTAAACAATAATGCAAACAATAATTACCGGTAAATGACATTTTGCAGATGATCGTGGTTTAATTAAGTTGTTGAGACAAGGTAAAGAATATGATGTTAAAAAGTTTATGGCGGAATTTCCCAGCAAGCCACGGACACTGTCAAGATTAAACAAACGGTTGTGGAAGACTGACACGGACATTGTGGCCTCACAAAAGCCGCTGTAACTATTGTTTGCGTGGGCAGATTTAACTGAAATTTGACACTTTGATTGCCAGTAGATGATGCATTGTTGATACAGAATTTTGCCAAAATCGGATGTTTGTTGGAGTTACACAAATGTAAAGAGTGGTTTATTTTGTAATGCCATATTGGTAATGAAGAAATTTTGTTATCAACATTCAACAATTAATAACTCCGCTACGAAATGACTTTTTTCAACAAAATTTTGTAATCATTTCAGGAATTTATTGGGATTTAGCATACGAAATTTTATTTAGATTCATTCAGATTTGATATTTCTATTGTATAATGTCTATGGGTTTACTTTTTTATTGGACACAGTGTATTTTATTCGTTACATCATGAACTGATGCGACCAGACTAATTATTATGCGAGAGCTAACACTCATTGACCAACCTTTGATGCCAACTAGTTTGATCCGATTTGACTCAACCATGCTGTAGGCAGAAGCCGCTTCCTTGAGGACAAGTATGTCCTGTTCAAGTCTAGCTAGCTCCTCTGCTGTTAACTCTACCGCATTCCGTCTCTTCAGTATATCTTTGAACAAAACATTATAAGCCACCACCATTAATCATTACGCATGCTTGGTGATACTAGGCAGCCACAATCAAAAAGTAGTAATAATCCATCTTACAGTATCAGTTCATGACATCATCTGCCTGGTTCAGCTATAGCCCGGAGTGGACAGAAGTCCAGGAAGCCCAAGTACTAGGTGCTGGAAGAAACTGCATAGTCTCATCTGAGCCGAGCCAAAAGAGACATCATATAAAACCTCATCGAATACTCTGTCAGTGCCACTCAACTTCACTGATACACAATTACACATCCTATCTGATTACAGAAAATCTAGTAATAACTACCAAACAATCGAGCAATCAATGCGGGATTTTCAAAGTAAACTAAGAAATACAAACTAATGTTACTCTACTAGAGAGAGGTTAAATAAAGATAAGGCCAGGGAATAAAAAATAATGAACAGATGAGTTTTGAGTCAGTGATAAAAGGTGGATAATGACTCAGCAGATGTCCCATTGTCTGCTAGGTCATTCCTTTCTGGCAGCCTGCCGTTGTGTGAAATTGTTATTGTATTGGTTGTGACTGATATGGCAAATAAACTTCTCTCTCTCTCTCGTCCGTGGGCTGACAACCGGAAAAGCCCGGTTGGCGACAGCTGTCAACTTAACTAAAGGCACTGCCAAATGGCTGGTGCAGGCAGAATAGAAGGCCAGGCAAGTATGTGACATAGTTATGCAAAACTTCTCATTCACAGCTGAAAACACCACTTGGCATGTATAAACAGTTCCTCATTACTGCAGTCATAAGGCTAGTGGGTAGTGGTGCATAAGATGCTGATGATATGTCTTAGCATAGCACATATTATCATTTTTTACAACAAATGACAATAATGCCAATATAAAATATACAAGAAGCAGGCACTTTTCACTCACCAAACACTTCCATCAAAAGCTGTCTGTCCTCGGATGGCGGCAGTGCATGAATCTGCTGATAAGCACTATCCAGATTGCGCGCTGCATCAACGCTGCTATGCTCACGTAAACTGAGTCGACTGCCAAAGTTGCTCAAAGTGGAACTTGGCCCACAGTCGGTGTCCATGTCCATGGAATCACTAAATGTCTGCACACTTTGTGGAGACCATACAGTACTGCTGGTTGAGCAAGTGTCAACAGACAACCGAGATTGACATGACCCAGGTGAAAGCAAAGTCTGACTAACATCAATTGAACTGACAGTCGGCATCACAGCATCACCTCTCTTCACCTACAGTAACAGATGACACTGTAAGTTTTCACATATGCTACGTTTACAGATAATTCTATGAATATGTGTGATTCAGCAAAACAAAACCATAATCTTTCACGCAAATTGCCAACCAGTAATCACTATGCTGCTGAGCTAGCTATGATAGTAAGAGATCAGAAATCATAAAAGCAATTGCTATGAAATATGTGCAACTCAAGTATATTATAAAGCCGACTCAAATATTACCAGAGCTATTAATCTACGCAGTTTTTTCACAAGTGCTGTCTACATTACTATTAATGCAAACATTAGATCCAGCAGACATCTATCGTCAATCTGACATAGTTACCTTGTATAAGCAGACAAGGTAATTCAACATTAACAGTAGCTCATCTTTTGTTGGCTTTTTTGCCAGAGCACCAGCTTCAGCTTTGGAACGTTTGCGGTTATTGGGGTCAACAAACGGCACGTCAGCTGGCCAAGACTCAGGACGCTTGTCCCATAATCCTTTCACTGCAAGAGACGACAGTTACATCTTGTTAGAAACAACATTTAACATCAAACCGTTAACTTTATTTACAAGCAAAAAATTGACATCTTTGGCTAACAGCTCACTAGAAAAGTTATGACATGAACTTTGTTCTGCAGACTCATAGTGTGCAGTAATCATTAGTAACAAAATAAAAATCCTCCCTGAGTCATAAGATCTACGGGTGGCAAAGATCTTCAATTACTTAGCACTCAGCCAGACATCAGCTTTCACGGCCAGACCACAGATATGAGGCTACTACAATGTGTAGTGTGCCTTTTTGATGTTAACGCCGCAGCTTGCACAAAAACCATAGCAAATTCTTCAGCCATTACCAAAAAAAACTGGCTAAACAGGCCCTGATCTCTCCGTCTAGTACTGGTCAATAAGCTCATAAGAGCAAAGTCAAACCTTTTCTACAAGATGCTGCACCATGATCATGAGTGTACATAAATAACTTTGGAATAATGCGACGCAATTCATCCACAGCAACGTATTTAAGGCAATTTTCATTGTGCGTTAATAGAAATCTCTCGATAGCATCATCAGCAGATGTCACCACTAACAATCAATTCAATTTAACACAGGCATTATTACAATAACTAAACACTGTGCCACTGATGACACAGCTATAAGCATATTGGGAAATCTAACTAAAAATTTTTACATACTTTAATTGTAATACCCCATCTGTAGACTGCGTTTCAAAAAAAAACCCTACTCACATTTCCTTTTGTATCTCCATAAAATATGTTCAGATTTCATATTTATGTGTTTGTAAATTATGGGTTTCACCGTTAGATAGATCTGATATTTGATAAAATGTTTGCAAGTTAACAAGGGTTATCCAGCTGCAGATTTCTGCAAGATGTTTCTTGACAATAGACAGACAATTGAATATCGATAAAATGAAACCTTTAAATAAAAAATGACACGACTGGCAGTATCAACTTCAAGCCGTTCAACTGTTAGTGGGCTAATGGTCATTAGGGCTGCCATGGGTACCCGGGTACCCGTCGGGTACCCGGGTAATAAACTACCCAGGTAATTTTTTGCTACCCAGGTACCCGCATAGACTATTTAATTTAATTATTTTTTAATTAATATTAAATATTCTATTTTTTTACTAGCACTAGTTTTGCATTTTTGAATAATTTTGTTGTTTTGTTTGATGCTGTAACTTTTAAGTTTCGAATTTTCAATTAGAGCACTGTTCCATCTCTAAATATTCGAGGACTCGTGGTCCTACACACGGTTTATTTCGCACAAAAATGCAGCAAACAGACAAAGAAACACAGAGAAAAGGAAAACAAAACAACAGAAAATGCGTTAAACGCAACGTATAGCTCGGAATAAAACTCCAAAATCACCGCCACAGCTCAAAAGTTAGTTTACGCATAAACTTCAAACGTCTCTCGTAAATCAT